>Ga0115029_1001506_pt1 | contig 16109 bp, 14 predicted proteins | sample SidtaG_3_FD_87297 | JGI IMG/M metagenome (GOLD analysis project Ga0115029, IMG submission 87297) | Marine algal microbial communities from Sidmouth, United Kingdom - Sidmouth_Asex1 metaG | ecosystem: Host-associated > Algae > Red algae > Unclassified | place: Sidmouth, United Kingdom | collected...
AAGTCGAGCTAGTGAAGCTTGCCTACCTCTGGTAGGTGCCTGAGGCTGAAGCAGATAGACGCTAGGCGCGAAGTCAGCTGACGAGAGCTGAGTTCACGGATAGAGCCCTTGTTTTAACTGCAGTTTGTCCGTAACAAAAACTTACACACGTAAAATATTCTGAATCTTCATAAGTCTTTATAAATATGAATGTTATGTAATACAAGGAGTGAAATAATAGATCCTAATGCACTAATTGGGTTATACGAGTATACCTTTAGCATCAGCTGTTGTAATCACAGAGTAGGAGACGGCTTGCGAGTACTATGAAAATCGGATAGCCGCCTAGGAGGACTCATGACGCATTTGCCCGTAAGGGCCCATAAAAACTCAAAGTACGTCAACGGTCTAGAGCTCACTCGCCACTAGAAAAGAGTCTACATTACTAGCATCAGCTTAGTCAGGTGGCGTCGTCCTACACGCAATCGGCAGTAGTAATTACCAGCTGGAAAGCGGTGACAATCATGAGAGTAGGTGGTCAATCCTGCGTCCGCTTTACCCGACATCATGGTAGCTAATTCCTTACCCACTGGATCAAATATCCTGAGATCTATGTCTGCCGATTCTCGTAGCTCAATATCGATATAGGCAGTGCCACGCACTGGCTGAGGACGTATGACCATGTCTACTAGTTGATCCAGAGCTTCTGGGTCAGTAGTGCTGGTGGTCATGAGACAGTTCTGGTCCAAGAGTGGCAACTTCACAAAATCAGCATGGAGAATATCGCGTACTTCAGTCTCCTCTACATTAAACCAATCTACAAGTACAGATCCGTAAATATCACGGAAGTCATATTGCAGTGCTACACCATCTTGCGGATCTACTACTTCTGGTATCTCGGCATTGTGTCCTAAGATCGCCGGATCCACACAGTTTCCAAAGAGGAAAAGAGGTGCGGCCGTACCGTGATCTGTACCAAAGCTATCATTCTGCGCGATCTGTCGACCAAATTCACTGAAGGTCATGCCTAGTACTTTGTCCTGAAGACCTTGAGTCTGCATGTCAGTCTGGAAGCTAAAGATTGCTTCACTCACAGATCGCAGCAAGAGCTCATGGGTACCTGCTGTAGAATCATTTTCATTGACTTGTCCAGCGTGGGTGTCCCATCCGCCCAAGCTTACTACGTATACTCGTGTCTGTAGTCCACCACTGATGAGCTGGGCTACCGTCTGCAGTGATCGTGCTAGTGGATTATCTTCATCATACGTTCCAGTAGTTGTACCCATATCTGCTGCAGTAGATATCTGCTCAGCATAGGCATTCGTCTGGCGTATGGCTTCTCTGAGAAACAGTAGTTCATCACCATAGGGTGTATCGGGTAGGCTACCTGAGGCACCTTCACTGATAGGATTGAGCGAGTCGACATCCGAGATGGCCATAGAGAAATTTCCAGTAGTTCCTTGACATGTACCAGATACGAGACTGCCCACAGTAATCGCAAAAGGATCTGGGCAATCAGTAGTTGGATAACCTGTAGGAAATTCAGGATGACGATTTTGGAAATATCTACCCAGCCAGCCGTCGATCCACACTTCTTCGGCTGGACTTCCACTGGTCCAGATATCTGTGCTGCGGAAGTGAGACCGATTCTGATTAGGGTAGGATACACCTTGTACAATCTTGACTTGCTGCTGTGTATACAGCTCATGCATAGGCTCCATAGACCCGTGCATAGCTAGATCTTGATCTATATTAATGACCGAGTCTTCTGGCAACATGATGTCTGTGCGTACAGCCTGGAGACGATCATACATATCCATGGGGATGATGGTATTGAGACCGTCATTGCCACCTGTGAGCTGTATGAGGACTAGAATCCTGTCAGAGTCACCGTCTACGGTAGAGAATAGCCTACTCTTGGATAAGGTAGACAAGGATAATCCATTGAGCAATATAGGAGTACTCAATCCTGATACGCGTATAAAATCTCTTCTTTTCATGATAGTCGCTAGATGGGGTGATTAACTGAGGTGATACTCTGGGTGGAGCATGAGAGTCCTGAAGAATAGTCGCAACTTGGTGTGGACCGCTCTGCTTAGGCCTTCATCAGATGGATTGCCTAGGTATTCTCCATACTCGACGGTCCACTCAAAATCAGGCAGACCTGGTAGTAGAGCACTTTTCAGAAAAGTCTTTTGCTCTTCAGTAAAATCTTTGGGACAATGAAGCGCTATCGCCTCGTCTATGAGATCATTGGGATCTGTGGGATTATCATATCGAGATATATGATCTAGAAAATCGATCTGTATAGTAAGACCTAATACTCTGAATCCTATCAAGGTCATCAGATCAGTGTACTGGATCCGCATAGGTAGTGTCACACTATTCGTCCAAAGTCTGTAGTAACCTGGAGCTTGATAGTACGGCGCCCAGCCAGCGACATTGGGCGGCTGAAATATCTGCTGCTGTATCGTAGCTGTATATTGGTAGATGCGAAACCATGTGGTATAAGTTTGCTGAATCGTACCATCGATTGATACGTCTAACTGCGTGAGTAGATTATTGACAAAGTCAATAGGACTCTTGATCATACATCCACAATTGAGAGGATCATAGAAGTGCTCACTCTGCAGTAATATTCTAAGTACGGATTCGATTTCATAGTCTGCAGCTACAAGCGCATCAGCCATGGGCTCTATGACTTGCATCTCCTCGACATCTGTAATCTCGTAGTAGACAAACCATCGATAGAGCTTTCTGCAGATAAATCTTGCACACTCTTTCTTAGCGAATATGATATCAATAGCATGAGCGTATTCTAGCTCATCCATATTTTCGATGGTCACATTGTCAAATCTGTGAGACAGTGTCTTGCTTTCTCGATCGTGCCGATTTCTTATAAATCTCGAGGACACTTCTTCGCCAGGAGTCTCAGAGAGATAGCCCACATCTCTCCATCCTGTCAGCACTCGGGCCATTTCTCGTACGTCCTCCTCAGTATAATTAGTGTAATCACCGTCAGCTACTTGTGGACCCTTACCGATAGAAAAGAGTTCTAGGAGTTCACGGGCGTAATTCTCATTGGGTGATCCTGCCCGATTTTGTCTACCATTGAGATAGCGCAGCATCATAGCATCGACCGTGATGGACTTGCAGAGCTCACGGAAATTGCCAAAGCAATTGTCCCGAAGCGTCTTCAAGTAGGTGTACTGAAAGCGAGCATCTATGACTACTACATCCTCTACAGCAAAGTGGTTATGCCAGAAAAGGGTCATCTTTTCCCTGAGATTAAATTCTCCGCTAAGCAATCGGCCCGTGTGCCATGACCTCATGGATCGGCGACGGGACGCATACTGAGCATTATTGCCGCGGACTACCGGAGTATTAATCCAAGTATCACCTATGGCGACATCTATATCTTGCTCGGTATAGGCCAATGGCGGAGAGGGAGCTGGGAGCTCTTCTAGCAACTTATCTATGGTCCACGACATACCATTAGCCACGGACTGCTGTATCTTTTCTTTGGTTGCGCCAAAAGTGGTGCGCTGCAATAAGTGCTTAGCTTGTGCTGCTGTCCACTCGCCAGTGTACGTGGCAGTGCCAGTATCAGGAGGTGGTCTCATACTCACAGCTTCGCTAGGACTTTCTATCTGCGAATAGTCGAGCTGCGCAAGTGCATCGTCTTGGCTTAGTCTTCCTTCTAGGAGATCTTTGACTAGGTCTTGTTTCATAGTTCTCAGGGCTATATTGAGTCTGCCAAGATAGCTGTCAGTGACTAGATTATGTGAATTAGATGTTTGCTTTACTGATCGGTTTAACGACGCTATTGGGATATCATGTTTCAGTCACTCAGTCACGAATCGATCTAGCGCTGTATCTCGAGTTGCCATAGTGATTCTACTATCCGGCGCTCATTGGAGTTTCTAGTGCGACGTATGCTAGGGGTTCTCCGCCAAAAATGGAGTCAAAGTCGTAAGCCTACTTTTTACTTTGCTATACGAGACGTACCCTTCAGTATAACGTGCAGAAAGTATCACAAATATAAGCTAAGCACCGCGTAGGCTCACTTCTTGGCTATCCTTGCGACAATAAGACGACGAAGTTGAAGTAGGATGTACAGCCGATTGTTGACTGTTTTGGCAGGTCAAGTTGAGTGTTACGTGGTCTACTATTTAACTCGTATCGTTGTATTCTCTTTGATCCAACAGCCTACATAGTAGGAATCTCCTTCACTCATCATCCTCTCAAAGATATCTCCTCGAGTAGGCATGTACTGAGCATATCTTGCTATATTTTCACGCGCTTCTTCTGCTACGGAAGGGTCTATGCGCTTGGCATAGTTCCACTTATCGATGGCTACCCATACTACGACTTGACTATCAAATCCTCTTCCTGGACCGCAGAGAGGTCCACTCGAAGCATACAGCTTCCCTATGAGTATGTAAGGGTCTCCCCAGCCTTCGCGATACTTAGCTGCTTCAAGAGCATATCTCCTCGCTGAGGGATAGTCTTTGAGATGGGCATAGTAGATCTTGGCAGCAAGGAAAGTATAGCGAGCTTTTTTCTCGGAGTCATCTGTTTCCTCTGTGGCCTGAAGAAATGACTCGATAGCTTCTTTATATAACCCACTTTCGAGTTGATCATAGGCTTGACTCAGAGTCGCATTGGTCGTTCGACAGTTTTCCTTGAGTGTGGTGAGGAGACGCTGCACATCTGTATCGCTCTCATCACATCCAGCGTAGTTGAGTCTGCCGAGCATATTTCTCGCTAGGTCACAGTCTGTAGGATTGGCTTCCCACTCAGAAAGGTACTTTTCTTTAAAGTAGCCGCAGTCATAGAATCCCTTGATAGCTTCTAGGCTTTCTAGCCGACCCGGTGCGTAGCTGTTGACTATTTCCCATGCTTCGCACTCCTTATCCTCACAGTTCTCAAGATTATAAGTGATGACCTCAGATATGTTCTCTTCTGCTGCTTGAGCTCGCTGGAGCGTAATCTTATCTGTGAGAAAGAGCTCAGTCATGAGTCCAGTGTAGGGATTCACTACAAACGCCGGCACATCCTTACCACTTGCCTCCATCTCTTTCTCATAAAGACTGAGGATTTCTAGATCAGTGGTATAGTCGCGATACTTATAGTAATAGTCAAAAGCCTTGCGACCTATGATATGGCTATCCGTGTAGCACTCGCCCATGTGATCATATAGTTTCATCACTTGACTTACAGCAGCTTCCCTGTCCACATCCGTGGCGGCGCTGGTAAATTGCTGATGGTAGAATGTAATCCCATCTTCGTAGACAGCCTTTCTCTGACCATCAGCGGCGGGAGCAATCTCATATACTTTCTGCCAGTAAGGAAAGGCTGAGCTAGTATCCTGACTTTTAAGAAAATCTCGATAGATGATGTAGTTATCTATGGCTTGCTCGCCCATGCGACTATCCTCAAACTTGGCACAGCGATCATCGCTCGTCATGGGTTTCTCTACTTTTTTATTGGCAGTGGAGGAAGTAGTGCTCTCAGATGTGGCTGTCGGAGTACAACAGTAAAGTGAGAGAAGCATAAGACTGCAAATGGTGGTCGTGTAGTTCATACAAGTAGGATTCTGATAGATATAAAAGTAAAGAAGGCCTCAGTACACTACTGAGACCTTCTTTTATTCTAAACTTGTTCGATAGTGAAGCGGCTTATTTGCCTCTTACAGTTACTGATTCTGAGACCCAGCATCCCGTACTCACACGATCGCCTTCCTTCACATCATTTCTCATAAATATATCTTCACTCGGAGGGATATATCCAGAGTACTTATTGATCTTACTCTGAGCATCTTCTGCTACTGATGGATCGTTAGCCTTGGCAGCTCTCCACTTATCTATGGCAGCTAGTACGACTAGACCTCGGCTATAGGCATCATCACCGCAGCTATTGGAGCTTTTAGCGTACATGTCACCGATGAGCATGAGAGGATCTCCCCAGTCAGGGCGAAGCTCTAAGGCTGCCCTTGCCGATTTACGTGCATCGCTGTACTTATTGAGTTTTCGAAATTGGATACTCGCGAGTGAATAGTGGTAAGAAGCCTTCTTCTCAGGATCGGTCTCTTGGTCAAGGGCTTTAGTGTAATTCATCACTGCACCTTCATAGTCTCCGCTCTTGTAGAGACGATTGGCTAGTACGCCTGGATTATCCTTTTCAAACTGTGCTTGGATCTCAGCATTTTTACTAGCAGCTAGTGTCTCATATTTCGATTTGATCTCAGCTACGAGTGGATCAGAATCTTCGCATCCTCTTTTAACTAGGGTAGCATAAATAACTTTAAGATTTTCGAGATCATCTGGGTTTTCTTTGTACATCGGCTCATACTTAGCTTTGAAGTAAGCACAGTCAAATATGTCCGCTTCGATTGGCGCCCACTTGGCGTTCATGGATGCTTTAGCTTGCGCAAATGTCTCACCGAATTTTTGATTATTCTCTATATTGTAATCAGCTAGATCATTCAGTTCTTGATGTATTCGTCGAGCTTCTTCTGCATCGACTTCACCTCGCTGAAACTGATTCACGACTACATATGTGTAGGGGTCCATCACACTGTATTCACTGGTATTTCCTGCTAGCTCTATAGCTCGCTGAAATACTTCAAAGCTTTCGCTCAGCGGAGATCGCAGCTCATACACCATAGCATATCCGTAGCGTCCGAGTATACGACCTGCTCTCTGTTTGCCACAGTGATCTCCTGTACACTTAGGTACGCTGATGGCTCCTGAGATGTAGCATTCCGCTGCTTGATTATATAATTTGTCGATCATAGCGGCATATTCCGCTTTGTTGTCTGGGTCTTTCTTGACCTTGTCTAGATAGAGCTTAGCGCCGTCGGTATAGTGAAAGTCACGTCGACCATCAGCAGCTGGAGCTATCTCGTAGGCCTTTTCCCAGTTTTCAAATGCGAGGACCATGTCGCCGTCCTTGAGAGCTTGTCTGTAGATGGTATGGGCATTTTCAGCTTGCTCTTTCATTGGATCGTCTAGCCAAGTCTTGCACTGGGACCAGCCGATCTGAGATGTGAGAAGCATGACCGCTAGTGCAGTTAGAATTCGTGTAGGATTTGCCGTTTTCATATCTAGTCGTATTTTCTTTTCAAGAACCATTTATTATCGTTAAAGGTCATACCGAGGCTCAGGCGCAGATAACGATCAGTGATGATTCTGCTATCTACTCCTCCGTACTCCAGGCCTATCTGGAAGTGCGATATCTGCCGCGTGTACACCACAGGAATTTCAAATCCTGCCGTGATTCCCCAATATTCTAGTTGTGCTCCGTTGAGACTTCTAGGGTCTTTACCTCTGTAATAACCAGCCTGGTAGCCTATACGCTTCCAGAAAGATAGTACATCCGTTGGATCAGGTCTCCAAGTAGCGCCTACAGAGAATCTGTAGGAGTCATTGAGGACCTGTGGGTCCGCTTCATTGATAAACTCAGACCATTGTCCGAGTGAGTACTCTGCTCCGATATGCAAACGGCGACCGTCTATGTAAGAAATCCCGAAGCGCGCCTCAGACGGCAGTTTTCCGAAAAGTTTAACGTCTTGACTAAATCTTGCCGTGTCGACTTGAGGGAATCCACCACGCACCGTCCGATCATAATTAAAATTTTTGGACGTGAAGTCCGTAGATACGTTCCCTGACACTCCTAGCACGATTTTTCTCTTAGCTGATCGCCACTCGTCTGCACCTATCTCATCACTAGGGATGCGTTTACTCAGTGGTATGGTGTACATGCCTCCGTAGCCTAGTACTAATCCGCCGATCTGTGACTTGCTCTGCTTGATAGTGACGAGGGCGCTCACATTATCATCAGGTAATGAGATAAATTGACTTCTTTGCAAGGTGCCAAAAAAGTACCCAAGATTGACTCCTACTGCGAAGTTTCTGTAGTGAGCTCCACCACTCCACTGGAGCTTATAAGTTCCACCCTGTCGGATGATGTCTTGCTGTATATCTCCTACTATGGGGTTAACCGTAGTGATACGAGTGCTCTGAGCGGTGCGGGTATAAGGTAGTAAGCTGATACCCATCCCTATGCCTACTGACTGTTCCTTTCTCTCCTCTAGTAGATTGATACTGTTCCTAAGCGGCATGCCTAGACCCAAGTATCGTATGTTGCCGTTCCACACGATTGCGTCTTCGGATGGAGCATCAGGCGTGCCTACAGTGCGCAGACGAGATCGCTCAGCATAGGCAGCTACTTGAAATGAAGTACTCTTGAGATAAGCAAGGCTCGCTGGATTGGTACTACTCCACTGATATGGATCCTGGAAGGCTGCTGATAGGCCACCCATGTTACCACTGTAGAGAAAGTTTTGATCTAGGAAATTGCCTATGCCTAGACTGGCAAAGGGTGAATTATCATTGGGCGGCTCAGGATTCTGAGCCGTCAAGGCAGTGACACAGACAAGAAACAATAGCACTAAGCTATAGCGTCCGCAGATGGTGCAAGAGGTAGTTGAGACCATAGGGTAGTAAAAATGGGTGGACAAATATCTCTCTTTTCATCTTTTGAGAAAAGGTCTCTGCACCACCACCAGTAAATAGTACGGTGATATGTTGTTCAAATTGATTCTCTAAACGGCGTAAGAAGCCATCTATTTCATAGGCAAGGCCATCTATGGCCCCATGTAGCATGGCATCCCGCGTGCTGAGCCCGAGTAGACTTGTAGTAGTTGCTATCTCCAGGAGAGGAAGTCCATCAGTAAAGTGATGCATTGCACGCAGGCGCAGATCTACTCCTGGGCTGATATTGCCACCGAGGTAATTGCGATCCGCAGTGAGATAATCGAGCGTGACGCAAGTACCTATATCGACTACGCAGACAGCCGTCTCAGGATACAGCGCTTGGGCTCCAAGCATCGCAGCCAGTCGATCCTTGCCTAGCGTAGCGGGTGTGCTATAGTGATTGACAAACGGTAGTGCGGTGTGCTCGTCTAATACGACGAAGGTCTCTGAGGCATGATGGAATCGATCAAAATCTTGATAATCACTGACATTAGATATAGCGATGCCATCGAGGTGCTGAGCTAGAAGGGACGATCCCCACTGATCTGTATCATGGTCATAGATATGATGATCCTGAAGCTTGTCATCTTGGTAGATGGCAGCTTTGACCCGTGTGTTACCTATATCTATACAGAGATGTCGCAAGGTCGAGGTCTAGTGCTTAAAGTGGCGAGTGCCTGTGAGGTACATGGCCATCTCATTCTTGTCACAGAACTCAATACTATCGCGATCCCGTATAGACCCGCCTGGCTGAATAACTGCTCGGATACCAGCTTTATGGGCAATTTCAACACAGTCGGCAAATGGAAAGAAAGCATCACTAGCCATCACTCCTCCTTTGCACTTAAAGCCAAAGCCCTTAGCCTTATGGATCGCTTGCTTCAGGGCGTCTACCCGTGATGTCTGCCCACATCCCATCCCTATGAGTTGCTTGTGCTTCACCAGAGCGATCGTATTGGACTTGAGATGCTTAGCGCAAATACTGGCAAACAGTAAGTCTTCCAGTTCTCTCTTTTTTGCTTTGGCACGAGTAGCTAGGGTGATGTCTTTTTCTGATTCAACTTTCTGATCGTACTTCTGCACGATCACACCATTGAGGATCTGCTTGTAACTTGTAGTTGCCATCTTATGCTGGTGCAAGTGGAGTATGATTCGATTTTTCTTTGACTTGAGGATCTTGAGCGCTTCATCGTCATAGTCAGGCGCTATCACTACCTCAAAGAAGATCTTATTCATGGCAGTAGCCGTCGCTATATCTACAGGTCCATTGACTACGAATATCCCTCCAAATGCAGAAACTGGATCTCCAGCGAGCGCGTCCTTCCATGCTGTGACTAGATCATCGCGCTGCGCCACTCCGCAACTATTGGTATGCTTGAGGATGGCAGCGGTAGGAGAGGCATCCCAAAACTCCGCTATCAGTCGTATCGCTGCATCGATATCTACAAGATTATTATAGGAGATGGCCTTTCCATGTAGCTGGGTCATGATGTCTGACATGGCTCCAAAGAAGCTGGCTTCTTGGTGTGGATTCTCACCATAGCGCAGAGAGGTCTTGCCTGCTACTCCTAAGCGGAATTCGTCGCGACCACCGAGTTTAGTGTCAAGGTAGTCAATGATCGCAAGGTCCTGGCGGGTAGACTCTAGAAATGCTTTGCGTGCATAGCTCAATCGCTGATCAGCTGTGGTCTGCGCTCCGCTACCCAGTAGAGATTCCAAACCGCTGTATTGACTCTGGCTACTGATGACGAGCACACTCTCATAATTCTTAGCGGCTGCTCGTATAAGTGAGATTCCACCGATGTCTATCTTTTCTATGATCTGCTGGTGCTCAGATGATTCAGCCACAGTCTTGACAAATGGATATAGATCCACTATGACAAGATCTATAGGCACTATCTTGTGCTCAGTGAGTTGCTCGAGATGGTCATCCGTCCTACGCGCAAGGATACCACCGAATACTCCAGGATGGAGCGTCTTTACCCTACCATCCAGAATGGATGGGTATCCAGTGATGTCTTCTACGGCCTGTACGTCGTGACCCTGAGACTCGATGTAGCTCTGCGTGCCACCAGTGCTGAGTATATTGATATCATGCTCTCTGAGAAGGGTAAGGATGCGATCCAGTCCTTCCTTATGATAGACTGAGATGAGGGCATTTTTGATTTTCATAGTAGATCGATTCAGTTCGAGGTGGGTAAAGGTACTACAGTGATGGTCAGGTGCAGTGACCTGCAAATGCCAGTATACGCATGGCCTATCGCATATATTTGCAGCCGCTTATATGATAGATTTTGAGAGAGCTACCTTGTCCAATGGCCTAGAGGTCATCGTACATACTGATATGAAGAGTCAGATGTGTGCTGTCAATGTATTGTATAAGGTAGGTGCCCGAGATGAAGATCCTGAGAAGACGGGGTTTGCCCATTTATTCGAGCACTTGATGTTTGGCGGATCTGATCATGCACCAGATTTTGATGGACCCTTACAGATGGCCGGTGGTGATAACAATGCGTTTACTAACTCGGATATTACCAATTTCTATGACATCTTGCCTGCCGATAATCTAGAGACAGCCCTGTGGCTTGAAGCAGATCGCATGGCTCATCTTACCATCTCTAGCGATCACCTGGAGATACAGAGAAAAGTGGTTCTGGAAGAGTTTAGTGAGACATGTCTCAATCCTCCCTTTGGAAAGGTATGGCACCATATCTGTGAAATGGCTTATGAGAAGCACCCGTACAGATGGCCTGTGATAGGTAGGACTCCTGAGCATATCGAGCGTGCAAGTCTAGATGATGTTCGAGATTTTTTTACTAAGTGGTATGGTCCTAATAATGCGATCATCACCATCAGTGGAGGAGTGCCAGCGGATAAGGCTATAGCCATGGTTGAGAAATACTTTGGTGGTATAGAGAAGAGGACATTTGAGCGAAAGCTCTATCCTCAGGATGGCCACCAGTTGCATAAGAAGACTCATCATGATCATGGTCAAGCACCGATCGATAGTCTCTACATGGCGTGGAGAGGTAGTGACCGATTATCAGAAGACTACTACACTATGGATTTGCTAAGCGATGTACTAAGTGGTGGTCGGAGCGCTCGATTTTTTGAGAGACTCGTTCTGGATAAGCAGCTCTTTGCTAGCATAGATGCTTACATATCAGGGACCGCTGATCCAGGTCTATTTATAGTAGAAGGTAAGCCCAATGAAGGTGTGAGCTTAGAAATGGCCGAGGCTGCGATCAATGCAGAGTTGCAACAAATCATACAAGAGGGAATCCACTCCAGTGAACTAGAATTACAAATAAATAAGGCAGAGAGTCAGATGAAATTCTCTGAAGTAAATAATCTACACAAAGCGATGAGTCTCGCCTATCACGAGGCACTGGGTGATGCGGCAATGCTACGGACGGAAATGGATCGATACCGAGCCGTAACTCCAGAGAAAATACAATCACTGGCGCAGAATATGCTCACGGAGGAGAGATGCTGCGCACTATATTATCATAAGTCATGATTACAGAATTACTAGACATAGCTCGACGAGCAGGAGAGGCTATCCTAGACATATATACTACAGCCGATTTTGGTGTAGAGATGAAGTCGGATGATAGTCCGCTGACTCTAGCCGATCAAGCCAGTAATGCGGTGATCTGTGATGGCTTAGCCAAGCTGAGTATACAGTATCCGATCCTGTCAGAAGAAAACAAACTGATCGAATATAGTGAGCGTAAAGACTATGCGAGATACTGGTGTGTGGATCCACTGGATGGCACCAAAGAATTTATAAAAAAGAACGGTGAATTCACGGTGAATATAGCGCTCATAGAGGGCGGTAGATCAATCTTAGGCGTCGTATATATACCCGTCACTGACGAGATGTACTGGGCGGAGAAAGGCAGCGGTGCTTACAAGCAAGTAGGAGCGGACGAGCCAGTTACTATACACACGGCAAATTACAGTGACTCCGATAAGGGCCTCGTACTAGTATGCTCACGTAGCCATCTCAATGAAGCTACAGCAGCATTTCTAGAGAAGTATCAGGAGCCGCAGACCCTCAGTCGAGGTAGTAGTCTCAAGTTTCTCAGTATAGCTGAGGGCGACGCACATATCTATCCACGCTTAGCTCCTACAATGGAGTGGGATACTGCGGCGGCACAGATTGTCCTAGAGGAAGCTGGTGGCTCAGTGACACAGTATGGCACGGATGATCCTGTGGTTTACAACAAGGAGAATCTGCTCAATCCGCACTTTGTCGCTCGGGGATAAAGTCTGGTTAATTAAAAACTTGCGGACATTCTTAGACGGTGGGAATCACCGCATGTTAAAACCATTCCAATATTTTCAATATTTATTGAAAAGATTGGAAACATTGTGTGATCCTGATGCGTTACTAGTAGTAACAAAGCAACATAAGAGTATGAACTACGATGATACACGCCAAGAATTTATCCAAGTATGGGGCAGCTTAGCGACAAGCTGGGGCGTGAGTAAAACCATGGCGAGCATACACGCCTACCTCCTCAGCAGCGCTGAGCCCATGACTACGGATGATATTATGGAAGATTTGCAGATTAGTCGAGGCAATGCTAATATGAACGTAAGAGCTCTAGTAGATTGGGGTCTCGTACGCAAAGTCAGTATAGCAGGAGAGCGGATGGACCATTATGAAGCAGATAAGGATGTACACTCATTTGCACCCAAGATAGCTCGAGAGAGGCGGAAGCGTGAGCTAGAACCGGTCATAGAGCAGCTTAAAACTCTCCGACAAGTTGAAGGAAGAGGAGCGGACGCCAAGGAACTGAAGAAAACGCTTACGGGCATATACGATTTTGCTAGTCTAGGGGATCAGTTTCTCCGCAGATATATCCAAGGTGACAAGGGATGGCTTACTCGTACACTAAGTAAATTTTTAAAATAGCTACTTCATTCCAATTGATAAAAAAGATATTAAAAATGGACAAGAGAGGATATATAAACCGAGGACTATTAGCAGGTACACTCATGAGTATTATAGGAGTGATCATTGCAGCATTGACGGTAGGCGATAGCAGGAGTTTGAATGAGCCGAAATCGATCATAGGCTTTCTTATTTTCATCCTGGTATCAGTATTCTTTCATACCATTCTACTGAGGCATAGCCTCCAGAAAAAGTACCTATGGTGGCGTATCATTGGTTGTGGTTATGGTCTATCGAGTCTACTTGGCTTAGTGGCCATATCAATTATACACATAGGCGATATGATAAGCAGAGGTACGGGATTAAGTCTACAGGAATTTTTTGGTGGCTGGGGATTATTTACGCTGTATGGGCCTATCTGTGCCACGGTACCATGTTTTGTACTTGGTACTATCTACTACCTCCTACTTAAGCGATGGAAGTCGCTGCATGTAGCATCCATAGATCCTCATGACACTCTTGAGAATTCTGACACTAATCAATTGTCCTAATACTGATAATCATGATCCTATTCTCCTATATTATTTATCTTGGATTGAGTGCTATCATTACGCTATACGTGGGTTATCTCTGCTATGCACATGGAGCAGTCTATTTGCATCATATGCTAGATGATTCTACTGCCGTTTCAGTAATTAATAAGGCGCTCCTTCTAGGTTATTATTTGATCAACCTTGGCGCTATTGCTCTGTCAATTATGAGTTGGCCAGCAACACTAAGCTTGGCTGAGATGATCAATCTCATAGCTTTCAGGTGCGGCGGTGTAATACTGCTGCTCGGCATGATGCATTACATTAATCTGACGGTACTAATCTGGTATAGTCAACAACAGAAAAAATCAATTTCATGTACTTAATAAATTACTTATCATGACACAGTTTATTACCATCGCATACGCACTTTATATTCCTATCACTTTGGTACTGACCTACTATGTAGCCAAGATGCTCTTTCAAAATGGACAGGTATTTATGCTTGAGATTTTTAGGGGAGATGTAGAAGTTGCTTCTGCAACGAATCATCTATTCCGCATCGGTTTTTATTTGCTCAATATGGGTTTTGCTCTACTTATCATGACGATTGCTTCGTATCGGGTCAAGGTGGTCCAAGATATTGTAGAAGTCTTGAGTTATAAGCTCGGTGGCTTCAGTATGTACCTGGGTGTCACACTTTTCTTTTTACTCTTTGCACTCTTGAGAGGTAGGAGACATGCCAGACGCTCTGCTGCACCTACACCAGCAGTTTCCTAGGTGAGTGGTAAGCAATACGAAAAAAGCCCTAGAGATATTCCAACTCTAGGGCTTCTTTGTTTAGATGATCAACTAGACGCTTCTAATTAGGAGAAGTAAGCGATAATCTTATCAGCCGCCAGCAGTCCTATTTTCTCTTGAGCTTCTGCGGTACTCGCACCTATATGCGGTGTCAGTGATATGGCCGGGTGAGATAGGATCGCCTGATTTGGAGTAGGCTCATTATCATATACATCTAAGCCAGCAGCGCGTACTTGACCAGACGCTAGGGCCGCTAGTAGGGCTGACTCATCTATGACGCCGCCGCGAGCAGTGTTGAGCAGTACTACACCAGGTTTCATTTTTGCTATCTCCACCTCACCGAGAAGTGCCTTACCTACAGAAGGCACATGCACGCTGATGATGTCTGACTCCGATAGGAGTTGCTCCATCTCAAAGATTGGCACTTGTATCACTGGGTTACCATTTGCCTCGACTGGTATTGCAATATTTCTCGGCTCTTTCATGAGATCATACGCCAGTACATTCATGCCCATTGCGAGACAGATTCTAGCTAGCTCCTGACCTATACGGCCAAATCCTATGATACCAATTGTCTTCCCCTCCAGCTCAAACCCTGAAGAATAATTCTTCTTTAATTTTTTAAAATCTACTGCTCCACTGGTTGGCATATGGAAGTGAGACTGATGCAATCCGCGAGAGAGGCTCAGTAAGTGAGCCATTGCGAGTTCTGCAACAGATCTGCTACTCGCCTCGGGTGTATTGGTCACGTTTACACCTTTAGTGCGGCCATAGTCTACGTCGATATTATCCATTCCTACGCCGGCGCGTACGACCATCTTGAGATTAGGTGCTAGGTCAAAGTGTTCTTTGCGCACCTTGGTAGCCGAGCGGACGATGATCGCATCCCAGTCATTGAGATGATCACTGATGCTATCCATAGGGATATGCTCCGTCTGGACTTCATGTCCTGCTGCTTCTAATCTTGCCTTGCCGCTAGGATGTATACCGTCGTTTGCGAGTATTCGAGCCATGTCTATTTAAGTTTTGTATGGTGTTTGTGATGCAATGTCTTGCAAAGATGTACTGTGTAGACAAGCTTTTACAATAAGATCTTGATCAAGTTTTGGAATTGAGCTACTTTCTTATTTCTTCAAGAAACTTGCCTTGCGATCTCTAAGTGATCAGCCTATTGAAATGATTACTGCGAGATTGAGTTCTACGTCTCAGGCTCTCTATGAGTAGTTACGTTATACCCATTTCGTGCATTAGGTTTTTAGGTGAATGTTTTTCAGCGATGTAACTGACGCTCAGTCAGGACTATAGGCGATATATCATGAGAAACGTTGGCGTAAGTTTTTGTTACGGGTAAATCTC
>Ga0115029_1001507_pt1 | contig 16106 bp, 22 predicted proteins | sample SidtaG_3_FD_87297 | JGI IMG/M metagenome (GOLD analysis project Ga0115029, IMG submission 87297) | Marine algal microbial communities from Sidmouth, United Kingdom - Sidmouth_Asex1 metaG | ecosystem: Host-associated > Algae > Red algae > Unclassified | place: Sidmouth, United Kingdom | collected...
TGCGGCGGCGCTGCTCGCGCCAAATCTTCGGGTCATCCCACCTACGTTCGACGCGGCTTAGATGGAGTTCACTCCTTTGAGATGCCTGACAGTAATTCCAAACCATCGCGACGGACGGACCTGCCGCCGACGCAGCGCGAGTGCGGGAGGGTGCGGGCTGCACCTCGGCCTGCTGGACAGGTGTCGGCGCGGCGAACGCGCCGGGCGTGCAGTCTTGTTGGCGGCTATTGTCGCCGCAGCATGCGTGCCGGCGATGGCGGCGGCCACGGTGACGCTGTCAATGCGGGTGTCCACGTCGGGTACCCTCACGCGGCTCTTGTTCCAAACGGGGCTCAACCACATCTCGGTCTTTGACTCTCGCCCACGTTTTTCGGGTAACACGAGATGATTTCCAAACGCTTCACGCTGCGGTTGCGCCCCGTTTGGCGGTCGAGGAGGGTACGATGGTCCTGTCGAGTGGTGCATGCGTCCCCACCGAGTCTCGACTTGGCCTTTGTCTCCGCATGCTCGCCGGCGCATCCTATCTTGATTGCATGCTATCATTGGGACTCGGTCGGGGCCCCGTCTATTCGGTGCTCCATCAGGCATGTACGGCTCATCTTGGTGCGAGTAACTAGTGCGGCCTGTGGTTTGAATGAACGGGTGACGCGAGCAGCAATACCATATCCCAATTTGGGCAACAGCTACCACCGCAATTCCATGACCACATGTCGCTCTCGTTTCTGTCGCCACCCGTTGTTCTTTTCTGGATGATGGTGTTCGCCACTTGCTTTCTCTTCTTCGTGGCTCTGTTTCAACTTTGGTCGCGGATGCTGACTGCCCTTGACTCAGAACTTATCCCTCAAAACATCAAGTTTCCATCCTCCCCATCAGAATTTGACACGCAGAGTGACCTCTTCTCGCGTGGTGGACGAAACCAGCTATGCGGGTGTGTGTTGGCGGTCGACGGAACCGCGCTGCGCAGCTGCCGCCCCCAGGTCCCTCAGGCTCCCAACCTCTCATCATATTGGACGCGCGAAGGCTTTTTTGCCGTCAACGTGCAGGCGGCCGTGGGTGAGGACTACAAGGTGCAGTTCCTGTGCACCGTCAACGCCGGGTCATGTCATGACCGCACTGCCTTCATGTCGAGCGGTCTGGCGGCGTTGCTAGCGGCGGCGGGCGGGCTGCTGCCGGAATACTGGGCGGCGGGTGACGACGCCTACATTGCTGGCTTACTACTACTTACCCCTTCGCCAGGGCACAACCTGCCCCGGGAGAAGGACTCGTTAAACGACTACCATAGCTCCTCGCGTACGTTCGTCAAACAGGTAATCGGGCAGATTGTAGGTCGGTGGCGTGTGTTATGGTGGCCCATTCGTTTCCCTGGTTCGTGTGCTGCTTTGAATGTGCGTGTTTGTTCCCGTCTGCACAACTTCTTGGTGAACAGAAGCAGCCCTCGCCCTGATGAGTCTCCTTGATTGGATTGTGTTGGGGTCGGGTCCTCTGCATTCATCATGCAGGACCAGTGCGACCTGGATGACCGCTTGCGCCAGCTCAGGCGCGACAGGGAGCCATGTCCCCTTTGTGTCGGTTTGACTCGCCGTCTGAAGCAGCTGCAGTGTCGCCGCCCCGCTTGACAGTTGCTTCAATAATCTTCTCGGTGAGTACCCGACCAATGGAAAGAGGCTCTGAACTTCCGACGACGCTCTGCTTTCCCTCAGCTCTTCATTCTTTTCCTGATACGAGCTATACAACAACGTATTGTCCTGTACCACTGGCACCACAGGGCCACAAAGAGCACGCGCGGAGGTGCAAAGAGGGCCTCTTTACAACAAAAGGAGCCCAAGAGCATTCCCCCGATGAATGCGTCTGAATCGCAGACCAGAGGGGCGACCTGGACCACTTTAGTGCCACACACCGCGCTGTACATGGCAACAGCCACCAACCGCAGCAGTATCAGACAGTTGCTTTCGGGCAGGCGCGCAAACAGGAGCCTTTCGGCAGCCACGCTTGCAGCTGCGCTACCTTTTGGCAGTCAGGCTCTCCCCGTGTCACCAATTGTGTTCACCGTGTATCTAACAGAGGTTTCAGTCGTCTCGCGCACGGCAGGCGCGGCATCGTGCACGTCAGGGGGCATGCCATCGGCAAGTGCAGGTATCAAGCTCAGCCAGTCACGCCTGCCCTGCCCGATTACCGTCACTGTTACCACTCAGACCACCTGCAGCAATTTTTTTTTTCACACGGTCGCCACACTAAGCTTCCCAGCAACCAGTTACGCGACAACCGCTCCACGGTTGCCCACCCGAAAATCATATTGAAGGCCATGAGCGACGCTTATATCGCCCAGGGCGGTGCGCATTGAGCCACGGCGTTGCAGAAGGAAAGCGTGTGCATAGAAGAACCCCGTAATCTCTTGCGTATTTCTGTGCTCTGCCCGATGTCAGCGGGCGGTGTTTTTTTTGCTCTGCAAAGCATGCATGCACGCCCGTGACTGACTCAAGAATCCAGGAAGCTTTCCGCGTCCCCTGCAACCCGGCTGATGCATACGGGCGCAGACAGTGCGAATTAAATCACAGCGTGTTCACACACATGTACCAGACACTCCAACGGAGCTTTCATCACTCCGTACTCTCTCCCTGCCTTTGCCAACCACGTCCAAAACTACGAAAGAGCCAGCCCCACACGCATACCATCGCATCACTCACGTAGGTGGCCGCGCACACCAAATATTAGGAAGCATCCATCAGCTGTTCGAGCTGCGTCTCGCAGTGGGCGCGCATCGATGCAGCGAGCGCGTCCGTCGGGTCTTTGGCGACCGCGGCGCGGACGACCTTTGGCTGCTTTCAAACGGCGGTCATGGCCTCGGCGTTGTCGAAGGCGTCGGCCGAGCGCCGCGCAACGGCATCACGAGCGCCCGATCCGCCGGAGTAGCCCAAAGCCACGATCGCAGACGTCAAGCCATCCATATCGCCAATCATTACCTCCGCCTGGCGCGACCGCTTTCGGGCTGAAGCAGAATCAGATCCATGGGGGCCGGGCCCACGGCCAACGGCCGCGCTCCCAGTAAGACCCACCTCTGCTGGCGTGGCTTGCGGAAAAAACCGAAGAACGAAATCGACCGAGGGATTACCGAAAAGACGGCAATGCAGGTAGATGAGCTGATGCTTCCCGTTGATCAAGTCCTTGAACACCCCCCCCTCCAGCTTCCCGCTGCGCGTATAGTTGGCGTTCGTCTTCGTGTAGTTAGACCTCATGGCCAGGTAGACGTTTCAAGCTTGGACGCGTCACGCTGACACGTGAAGCCCGTGGGGTCCATGCCGCGCAAGTCCGACTCTATCACCCCGTCCACAGCCCTCGCCCGAGCCGGTTTGTACTCAGGACTGTTGAAGGCCGGGGCGAGCACGAAATCCCACAGGCTGTCCCGCGGCTTGTCGAGTTCGGCGCGGGACAAAGGTCGGCCGTCGTCGCGGACGTCTTGAAAGTGTGCAGGGTCCGTAACAACGTGGGCCAACCGAGCAAAATCGTTGGCTGAAAATCAAGGGCACCGAGTGATTGCTATAGGAGCCGTCGACGCAACGCAAACAGCCGGGGGTGCACAGCCACCAGACCCCGGAGCACGTCCGGAGGGCGACGGCGTGACCAACAAAATGGCAGCAACAAAGGCTGGCACGCCAGAGCAGGACGTAGAGGGCAGTGCGAAGACGGCGTCATCCATCATGGCTTCACGCGCCTCGTCATCCACCTGCTGGTCCTTAATGACGAATAGAGCAAAGGCCCAGCCATATTGGCCTGCATCATTTCCTTGATACGTAACGCCCGCATCACCGTACGCAGCTCCATCGCTGACCGCTTCTGGAAAATGGAGAACGCCCTTATATGATCGACGAAGGGTATAATAGGCGCGAAGCCCGCACGAGAAGACAGTGGGGCGGCCATCGGCAAGCTGGGTCCGGCAATGGGGGGGGGGTGAACGGCGGCGGCGGAGGCGATGGGAGTGTCCGGTGGCGGCGTCGTCAAGCTCAGCCGAAAGACTTCGTTCTCGCCAGCGTCGATTTTCTCAGAGGCAGGATGAGAGTCGTGAATAGCCATGGGAGGCAGGCGCAAGATCCAATTGAGGCTGGGGGATAGGGAGGGCCTGAATAACGGGCTGGGGCTCGGAAAGCACGAGTTCGAAGGTCTGATAGCCGGGCCAGTTGCCGCTACTGGGGACCGAGGCGTGTGCATTGCACCTGCAGATGCGTCATGTACCTGGCCAGGTCGGCGTGGTATCCCCAGATTGCTCGCGTACAAGCGCCCGCACGGCACCCCTCCCCAATCTGGAGCTCCTTGCATGCGAGAAACATGCCTGCAGGGCCCTTAGCGTCCCACAGAGCTTAATGCTCTCAGGCTGCTGGGAACACACGGGAGTAGACCTTGGCGCCGAGTGAGCGAGACCTCGAGCGGTGCACTCAACGACTTGCAGAAGGCGTCGCGAGCAGCACGCCCCTCCTCCCCGCTTTCCATTGATTCCAGTGGCAGGCCCGCCGCGCCCCTCGCTCGGGGCGCCCGTTTCGACCTGCCCTGCCCCCAACGGCTTGGGCAGAGGGTCTCAGGAAACACGCGCCCCTCGACCTCCCCTTTTGCCTTACTTCCAGTGGCACGGCCACTGTAAACGGTGCTGCATGCGTGGGCTTTCCAGCAGTGCCTCCAGCTGCTTGCGCGAGGGGTCCCCAGTGGCTCAGGTCCCCGCCGAAGGTTCCATCGAAGTGCGCTTCAGGAGCCGCTGCTGCGGCGCAGCATCCAGGAAGCCGCCGGCGCGTCGATCCAGTTTGACTTCCATAGGCGATCTCGTCTAATCACACACACGGAAGCAATCGCAGCTCGCACCGCAAGTTGAGTTCCAAACACGTTCCCGTGCGAGAAATAGAAAAGAAAATCTCGCGCGAGTGAACGTGCTCAGCCCAAACCGCCCAAAAAGAGCCAAAGTTGGCTTGTAAGTCCTTCGTGCGCGGGTCCGTCCGATTCGGGTGAAAGTGACGAATCTGGTCAATGTGAATGTCACGTGATTGAAACGACGCGCTCCCATTGGCTAGCACGCCTGTGTGCACGCCGTGCACGCGCCGTTTAGACAAGGCCTCAGCCGCGCCCCTTACTCCGCTTGACAGATTCGACCCCGACCGGGGCCGCAGCGAGGTCGGCAACGGTCGCGCTGCCGACCGCGGCTGGTGATGCGCCAGGACGTGGCAACGCGTCGACACCATTAGTACTGGGCCATTGTCACAGAACTTGGAGAGAAGTGAGGTCATAATACTGAGACCGTTCTCTTTCGCCGTTCACGGAGGGACAGTTGCCGCTACAGTGGCTGGAAGTAAATACCGTAAAGTCGCAGAGAAGGGGCAGCTAAGTGTAAAAACCCGGTACTCATGCAGAACCTCGGCACCCATGGTCGACTTAGTACATGCGCCTCGACAAGGAAGTCCTATTGCAAGTGCAGAAATCGCAGAAACACCTCGCTGAGAGTACAAGAGAGATCGCACGCGCTTGTTGAACAGGTGCATACGTGTGCATACTAGCATTCCCGCTACGGCCCTGTAAACCGTAGGAGGTGCTTCCAGAGACGCTTCTGATGCATCCCAAAAGTCGGCGAAAACTGCTCAAATGCAGAAGTATGCACGCGAAACCATGGTAAGCACGAGAAAAGTGCTCCACAGAGGCGTTTACGAGGGGTCGGACAAGTTCTGAACCAGCAATTTGAGCCAAAACCGGGCTCGTGATGGAGCCAGCAATGAGGTGCACTGCGCGGGGTGACGGCCCCGCCCGTGGGCGGTGCACCTTGCCGGCGGGTGGTCGCCACGGCGGTGGCGGCGGCGGCACCCTCTTCTCTTCCATACGCCCCTTCCACCACGGCAACGTGGCTGTGTGTGCCTCTGTGCCCGCTCGCTTCCATGGTGCCGCGCCGGCACGACCGTTGTCGATGCGTCACCGCGCGCGCCACTACCCTAAAAGCCAGGGTGTCGCACGCACGTGCATGAAAACTTACTTCGTGACTAATGATCAGGGGCCCTTGCCTCGTCAAGAGCACAAATGACATGGATTCAATCAATACATCATAACATTTTGATTAAAGTAATATTTAAACAATCATTTCATCAAGTCACCATATACTGTTCGCATTCTGGTGCTTTTTTTATACAATACAATGTAGCCTCTTCTGAGATCTTGGCAGGGGGAGTCAGAGAGCCCTGCGGGAACTTCAACGAGGATGAAGCATGCTGGAAAAAAATTAGAGTAAAATATGTGTCTGATGACATAATATAATATATGAAGATATTTTCCTGACAACTTAATCAGAAGCCCCGATCGGAAATGTTTATTTTTTCAAACCATTTTCCAATGCCTGTTTCCACCGCAAGAGCGCTGCAGGTCAGTAATACCATTAACACACCACCAAAACGTGCCGGATAGCCGTGGATTGATGCCTCTAAATGTATCAGTCAACGTCGTTCCATCCCTGCTTGCGACTCCACAGCACAGCGAATTCCCAGTATTTCTGGAAGTGCGCAACATGTTTCAGACACGTTCCGATGGTCGCTGTAGGCAGCGCATACGCCGGGTGCCTGCGCGGAAGAGCGGGCGAATAGCGCCGACGCCGTGACGCCAATTGTGTGCATGGTACACCGATACTCGCAGGACCCCGAGAGTTGGGGGTCCGGCAGGGCGATGGAGTACGCTGGGGTCACAGCCAGCACGCTGCCAACGACAATAAAATGATCGCCAAATTTTGTGAATTGTGCGCAAGTCCCGTGCAGCTGTTCCACAAGAAATGTTAGGCAACAGCGGCATCGTGCTTCTACCCGCCGACCAGCACCGACACGGCGGCGCTGTCAGTGGTGCCCGCGTCAGCCCGAGTCGCCGAGGTACCCACCTCAGCCCGCGTCGCCGCGTACCCGGTGAGGAGCAAAGCTGCAAATCCGACCGCTGGCTGGTACTTGCCCGCCCCCGCCGGCACCAGGTCCGACGCGTCCGTGTCGACACGTAGCAAGCTGCGGTAGACGGCGCCGCTAGCGGTGGTCTGAGAAAGCAACAAAGAAGTGGCGGGGCCGGCCAACGCCTCACGATGCGGTGCCCGCATACACGGGTGAAGGGCAGCTGCCGTCGTGCGCAGGCGGCTCGCCGCCTCCGAAGGCCAGCCCCAGACGACGAAGCCCGTGCGGGAGAGTGTCGCCGCAGCAGCTGCCGCCCAGCGGCCGCAAAGGGTGTCCACCGCCAGCCGCATCGCCGGGTACCAGCCGACGAGCGGGAGCTTCGTAACTTCGGCGCGGGCGGCGTCGCTGACGCCGTGCCGCGCACAAGACGCTTCCAGTACACACGCCCAGCGGGCGTGCCACTCGGCCAGAAGTTCCGCACCGCCGACGCCGTTGCTAAGCCCGCCGTCGGCGACACCACCGCCTTCATGACGGCGGTTGAGGAAGCCCTTATCTGTAAGCGGCGAGGAAAACACTTCGTGCAGCGATTGGGGCACCTCCACGATTGAGTCGTCCGGTAGCTCCCGTCGGAGAGCCGCAAGCTGTGCCTGCCCTGTTGCTTCCGGTGGCTGGGAAATCTCGAGCGAGAGACGCGAGTCGAACGGTCATTTGTCTGTGAATTTCTTGACAAGCGGGGGCAAGTCGGCCAGCTCGCCCTCCGGGAGCTCCAACTACCACACGATCGACGGCTTGACGTTTGGAAGAGAGGTCAAAACGTTGACAAACGCGGCCGTGGGTGGGGCGTCACCCGCACACCGGTAACTGCCGCCGAGGTCGGCTGGGCCCAACGCCAGATAAACGTCACCCAAGCCATTCCGCGCCACGTCAGCCACGACCATCCACGGCTGCAAACCCCACACTGGGAACGACGCCAGCCTCCCATCGTCATTTACAAGGTCGTGCCACGCGGGCGACAGGGCCTGGTCGTTGAGGCCCCAATCATCCAGCAACGTCTGCGCATACTTGTTGTCGTGGCGCCACACGAGCAGCCCATCGCCCCGAGGATTCATCGTCATGGCTCGCGGCCCGGGCTGCTGGGCCGGCTCGGGCCGATCAGGCGCCTGCTCGGTCGGCAGCGACTCAACGTCACCTCTGACCCACGTTGGAAACACGTCGAGTGCAGTGTCGGGCGTGCGCGCCCACCAGTAGCCGTGTGCGAGGGAGGCGACATCCATGTGTGCGCCCCCCGCGCAGCCGGAAGCCAAACAAAAGCACCATCACGAGCTGCCAGCTTGGTTGTCGTTCGTCAAGGACCCCCGTCAGCGGTGCCAGCGAGTGCTTGTTCCACTTGCTGCGTGACATGTAATTTCTTCAAAGTAAATGCGAACACGTAGCCGACCGACGATTATTACCAGTGCGTGCTGGCATGATATCAATGATTTCAAGACAATTACGACGATCATTATCGCGCGATAATTATTGACTCACATCCCTGCGGTCATGCCCGCGTCGGCGGCGTACGTGCTGGCGGGGGCGCAGCTGCTCGCCCTCTACCGCCCCGCCGTTTGGACGTCCGGGCCCGCGGGGCACCGCCTGCGCCGCCGTCGCCCCCTACCCCAGCCGGCCCGCAGCGCCCGCCCGTCGGCTGCGGACCCACTCGATGTGCGGGCGCACGTTTGGCAGCGGCGCACCGCCAGGCGGCGGCGGTCGCGGCGCCACGGTCTCCGCTGCCTCTTTATGGCGGCGTCTGGCAGCCGTCGCTGGGGCAAGGGCCGTCGGGCGGTCCGGCGGCGCCCTTTCGCGGGGCCGTCGCGCGGTGACGTCAGTGAGAGGTCTGGCCGGCGGCGGGAAGCCGCTGCCGCGTGCTCCCCCTAAACACCGAGCGAGTCGTGCGCATGGGGGGGGGGGGTGCGTGGCGGGCGCGCTCGGCGTGGGCGGACGACGCGCCCCAAGGTAGTGTGGCGGCGGCGGAGGAGAAGTGCCGCGTCGCGGTTGTGGTGCGGTTTGACCAGCCGACCGGCTTATGGAGGACAGTCCTCTTCTCGCTGTTTGACCCGGCGCCTACGTAGGGGCGCCGTTGTGTCCAGTCGACGAACTTGGCTGTGCTCGGAAGAATGGCGAAAACCACCTGTGTATGCCTCATCTGTGCGTGTCCTTTCATCGTCTGAAGCGGATGGACGAATATTTCCAGGACAGTGAAGCAGGGAAAAGAAGTATAACGGACGGCATACACCTGCGCCACTACAGCACAGTGGGGCTTAGACCATGTACCTGGAAGATCTTCTTTATGCTTGAAAACCATTGGATACAAGCTGATACAAGCCTCGCTTTCTTGTACGGATCGGGTGCTTTTCTTACAGTTCTTGTATGGCGCATGCTCGACGCTTGCACGGAGTTCACCGAATCGTTGCATGAGTCTTGCGCGGTGCCGTTCAGATTGTCTGTATCTGGTTGCATGGCGGTCGTACAGGCGCTACATGCAGCTCGTTTGGCTCGTTTCTCGATAGAGAAGAGTAAAGCTATGGCTTCCATGGGCAGTGCCCGTCTACAGAGACTGCGCCACAGCAGTCCGAACCCATCTCACTACTCATCAGGGCAGTCTACGCAGGGTATACAAGACGTCAAGCATCCAACCCCAGATCACCAGCCCCCAACGAAATTACAGGTGTACCAATACGATGAGGTGCTTCTCGCATGTTTGGAGACGACAGAGACAAGCTTCCACTCATCTGAGGGGCGTGGACGTCACACGTTCGGCCTGAGTGGCGTGACGCTATGGTGCTGCCGTTTTGGGTAGCACGAGTGATACGCATGCAGGGGGCGTGAAGGTGCGGGGAGCGTAGGGTAGTGCAGGTTACTGGGGTGACTATCCATAGGGCAGGTGTCCTGGTCGGGAGCAGTACCAGCTTTGACGAGCGCAGAGAAAAGCAGGCACTGCCAGGTGATGCAAGAAATGTCCACTTTGGTGCAAGAGGACTGCACCCGGTGCAAGGTCTCTGCACGAATCCGCGCAGATCTCGTGCAAGCTGCTTGCACGAAAACAGTGTCCCAGATACACGTTTCTGGATGCAAGAAACACGATTGTGGCCGCCATCGGTGCGCAAAACGACGAACAGGGCTCGTTTTTAATAGACACACATGCACCTCTTCTGCGGTGCGAACGGTGCCCAAATGGGCTCTGGACACCGTTTCGCGCGCCGAAGAGCCCCTCTTTGTACGGCGCTTGCACGAGAAAACGGCCCTTAGAGGGTCGGAAACGACACCTTGCACCAACCGGTGCATGCCAGATACAAACAAATCCAAGGTCTTCCAGGTACAGTGCATTCTCGTTATAACGTCCACGGATACAAGAGACTTATGCGAAACAAAACCGAAGTTGGCGTAGATCATATGCGCGCTGGGTCACGAATTGAGGCTCCAGATGCTGTTCAAAAGCCATGGCTTCTGGAGCGGACCGCCTCTGGCAGTTCCAAATTTGGTGGTGCGGGGCCTGGTGGTGTGGGACAGTTGGGCTCCATATCAGACAATGTGAGGACGGAGTGAACCGACAGGTAACGGTCTCAGGATTCTGACCGAGAAAAGGCGCTGGGGCAGTGGGGGACGTTGCCAGATAATAAATTATTATGGTGACAACGCCCTTCACGGTCCAATCGCACGCGACAAGACTGAATGGAACCCTCGAAAGCCGAGCCGCCGCAGCATAGTTCGAAGGCTTTAAATCTCTTCAGCGAATCGAATACAAGCGACTTTAAACTTCAATCTGGCAGATTTATGTGAATCAGGGTTGACGTTATATCGAGAATGCACTGTATGATGGCATACTTGGTTTTCCCTGGCCTTCAGGACAGGGTGCTCTCAAAATGTAGTGATGCACACATATACTTAGATCAAGGGACTTGCTGTCCGTTTCAGAGGTGGCAGTCTGCATTCGTGTCCTCAGGGATCTGAGGGCGTACTAGTGTTGGAAGGGTCGCGATGACGCTGAAATCGAATGAAGTTACCTGGCTGAGAAGGACTGTCCTGCCACAGGGGTCACTGGGCCCGGACGACGCCTGCCCCTGCGCCCCCCCCACCGCCCCGAGTTGCTCACGGCAACCGCGCGCAGCGACATCCGGGTTTTGACCCGCCCACGATGACCCGCAGGCGATCGTGCCGGCGCGCCGGCTTCTGTTGCGGGTGGTGGTTGCTGACGCCATCTAGCGGCGCGGTTAGAGGCGCCCCATCGCGCGGCGGTCCGTCCCACATGCCCGCCCGTGCGCCGTGTCGACCGCCCCGCCCGCCGTGCGCAGGTGCGCTGCGCGGCGGAGTGACGGCCCCACCCGTGGGCGTCGCGCGTCGCCGGCGGGCCGTAGCCGCTGCAGTGGCGGATGCAGAACCCCTTTCCCCTCCCCACACCCTTCCCACCACGGCAACGTAGCTGTACGTGCCCCCGAGCGCGCTCGCGGCCATCGAGCCGGCCGGCGTGCCCGGTGTCGATGCGCGGCCGAGCGCGCCACCGCCCTGAAGGCCAGGGTATTGCACGCACGTGCCTGGAATAAGATCTGGTTTAAGATCTTCTCTGCAGCCGGAGCCGTGCTCCTGAAGTTCTTGCACCGCACCTGTCCCAGAAGTGTTCCAAATCGGCCTCTACGTGGTGGTAGAGGCCGATATGGAACTCTGCTGCAAAAGTTGGACTGCGGGATTGTTGGTAGAACAGCTGTAAACAAATACAGTGTGTTCTCGTTACAAGAGAATCGTTTACAAGAGAATATGGGTCGCGAGTGTTCCATTTCAGTCCGCGTAGGCGCACTTTGTTATTAGCAAAGCTCCTTTATGAGACGGACACGGAAAGAGCCCCTCCAGCTGTCCCAACAGGGGCGCTGATTGGTCAATCTGCCTTGATCCAGGTGGGATGGTTTCCGGGTTCCTGACCGTTCATTCTTACCTCGGAAGCGACACTTGGTCGATCTTTTCTGTGATTGGTGGCTGCTAGTGGTACACCCCTCGCTGCGTTCTGCGGATGTCGCTCTGACGTATTGTGTTGGCAATGGAAATAGAATGAAGAGTGAGAGTGTGGTTTCGGCTGTTGTAGTTTTGGTCTGGAGGCTGTCCCCCCAGCTCGTGCTGGCGAGCCTCCAGTGTGGTGGTCTATTGCGAGAGCTCAGGCTGGGTGGGCTGTGTGTGTGATGACGGCGATGACAGAAAGTGGTCATTCTACGTTTTGTTGTGGGGAGGGGGCGCTGGGGCGCCGCGGGCTGCGATGAGGGGTGAGGGCGTAGTTTGACCAGGATGAAAAGAGTCCTGGACCAAAGCGGTTTCTCAACCAGAAGGCCGGCAGAAAAGGGGGATTGAGTGCCGGGGGCTTGTCAACAACGGCGGGGAAGGACATGGGTAGCGCCTGATAGCTCTGACAGAGAAAGCGGATCTTTGGCCAACGTGGCGACAAGAAACGTGCTTGGATGCTTCTCAATAAGTATTTATCGGTTGACATTGACGTGTAGTTCTTGCAAAAGGCCTTTGCACGAGCTTCGCTAACAGCCCCCCCAGCAACTTGGGGGGGCTTCTATGGAGTAGCAAAGCTTCTTATCCCTCAACGACGCAACGCTCTCTCAGAGACCCACGTGGCAGAATAATCGCCAACTAATTGACTTCCAAGTGGAACTTCTGTGGCACGCCACGTGAAAGTATCATCCGGGCGATATAACCCAGCAATCGTGGGCAGAATCGCAGAAGCGACTGACCAGGAGACCCCCCCCCGCAGCTCAACCCCGACCTGAACGCCCTTGATCTTGTGACTCCCATAGAAACGACTAAATACCACGGCGCATATGCGCTGAAGCTCGCGTGAGCTGTGGAGCCGCTGAGATGGCACTCTGTCGCCGCTCTCACAGCTGCTGACGCGTTCAATGTGGATACGACGCACTGGTTAATAGTTGTTCTCAGATTGGTCGAGCAGCTTAAAGGCATAGGGCACTGGCCAAGTGTGCTTATGTGTGTACCAGACGCTTTAGACATGAAGGTCGTGTGCATTCATGTCGACTCGTGAGTGTCTGCGTTCGGTTTTCTCCCAACATCATTGAGGATGAAGACAGTTTCGCGAAGCTTCCCTCCCAGCCCAGCACTCAGTGCAGGGCTTTCACTGGCTCATATTGAGCTGAATCAGCTGTCTCTTATAGCGAGAACGCTCTGGATAAGGCGCACGCAACGATTCTGTTTGTTGCGCTCCGCGCATTCTCTGATGCTTTTGACGGGCCGACTCGCTTGTGGAGGACCGTCCTCGTCTTGGTCTTTGATCCTGCCGACTGCACTACATCTCTTGGACTCGCTTTGACTCCTCAGGCGCTCCATTCGCCCCGCAAAGCACCGACGGGCTTGGCATCCGCTCGGTGTGGCGGCGTTTCCACCGTCGCTCCCCAGCAATACCCGACCTGCATCATGCGCCGGCATTTGGCGGCCGCTGCGGCGGCCACGCTCCTCGTCACCACCGCCGCCTCCGTTGCCTTCCCTGCGGTCAGCGCGGCAAAGCCGACGCCACCATCGCCGGCGCGCATCAACACGACCGTATTCTTTGGGCGTGTTGCCGGCGAAGACCGCGGTGGAGGGGTCATGGATCCCCCCCGCACAGCCGTCGACGACCTCCACTGGCTGCGCTACGACGCGCGCAGCGACGCGGCGGTGCTCGCGCACTTGGCCGACGAGAATGAGTATGCCAATGCCAGCACGTAGGGCCTGCGGGGACTCCGCGACACTGTCTACTACGAGATGATTACCCGCATCAAGGAGGCGGACAGAACGGCAGCACTCCAGTCGGGCGGTTTTGTGTACTACACTCGCACAGAGGCGGGCAAGAACTAAGACCTGTACTGTCGGAAGCGCATTGTCGGGTTGGCGGCTGACAGGTCGCCGGCGGTGGGGTCGCTGTCGCCCGACGACGGGCGCGTGCGGTAGGCCGATGAAGAGCTCGGAGATGAAGAGACTTACCTCGACATCAACGCGCTGGCGGTGGCCGCCAACAGCTCCTTCTATGCAGCTGCCTATGTCACTGTGTCCCCTGACCACAAGCACGTGGCCTATGCGGCCGACGCGGTCGGCGCCGAGTCATACGAGCTCCCCTTTCGTCGCATTGCCACGGGCGTGGAGCTGGCGTCGGACACGGTGGCGGCGATGCGGGGCTCCTTTGCGTGCGGCGCCGACACCACCACGTTCTACTACACGACGCAAAGCGCGACCAACAGGCCCGAAAATGTGTGGCGGCGGACGTTTGTGCCGCGGCTGGAAGGGGGCCCGGCCGCCGGCTCCGACGTTGCCAACGACACGCTGCTTTGGGAGGACCCGGACGAAGGGTTTTGGGTGTCGCTGAGCCGCTCCCGCTCGGACCGGATGCTCATGTTTGGGAGCACCACCTCTGATACCGCCGAGTGGTACGTGCTGGACGTGGTCGCCGACGCGGCAGCGGTGAAGGGGGGCGTACCCCCTCCCACGCCGACGCTCGTCGAGGCGCGTGGCGCCTCCCTCTACTTTGTTGAGCACCTCGACGGCGACACGCTCGTCATCAAGACCAACGCTGTCGATGCTGACAACTTCAAGGTCGTCACCGCGCCGCTGGCGTCGCCCGCCGCCGCCGGCTGGGTCGACATGCTGCCCTACAATGCGAGCGTCATGGTTAATCAAGTCACCCCCTTTGCGACGTTTGCTGTGCTGTCGGTACGCGTCGGCGGCTACACCCTCCTGGTCACCATCGACATCGTCGCCTGCGGCAGTGGAGCCAGTCCAATCTTGAACGAGTCGACGGCGGAGGTGCTACCGCTTGCCGAGGCTGCCGTCACGCTCAGCGACGTGCACGGGCCGTATGACGGCCGCGCGTTTAAGTTTTATTACACGTCACCAAAGACGCCGATGCAGACGTGAGGACTCGACACGGGGACGGGGGAGCGATCGTTGTTGTACAAGAGACCGTACCGGGCTACAATGCGAGTGACTACACCAGTGAGCGGTGGACGGCGACGGCTCGCGATGGCACAGAGGTGCCCATGTCGGCCGTGTGCCGGACCGACAGGCGGGCGGCGGACGTGCCCCAAGCTGTGCACCTATACGGGTATGGCAGCTACGGCTATGCGCTCAACCCAGAGTTTAGCTCGAGTCGCCTCGCGCTCCTCGACCGGGGCGTCGTCCACGTCACCGCGCACGTTCGCGGGAGCTCGGGCGCACCTGGTACACGGCGGCCAAGTATGCCAACAAGACACGCACGTTTACCGACTTTCTCGACTGTGCCCAGTCGCTCGTCGACGCGCGCGTCACCACCCCCGCGCAGCTGTCCATTGAAGGCGCATCTGCGGGCGGCCTGCTCATCGGCGCGGCGCTGACGATGGCGCCAGACTTGTTTACCGCCGCCCTCGCGCGCGTCGCGTTCGTCGACGTGCTCGTCACAATGGCCGACCCGTCCATCCCGCTCACGGTGATTGAATGGCGCGAGTGGGGCAACCCCAACACGGCGCAGGGCTACGCCAACATTGCCGCCTACTCGTAGATGGAGAGCATCCGGGCGGGCGCCGCCTACTCGGCCTTTTACCTGTTTGCGGGCCTTCATGACCAGCGCGTTGGCTACTGGGAGCCGACCAAGTTTGCCGTCCGCCTCCGCGCGGCATCGTCGTTGGCGTCGCCGGTGCTGCTCGACGTGCAGCTGGAGGCGGGGCACGGGGGGGCGTCGGCGCGCTACAGCCGCTTTCGAGAGGCGGCGGCGGAGGCGGCGTGGCTGCTGAACCGCCACGGGATTGTCGAGTAGGGGCACCCCGGAGTTGAGGGGGAGGGCCGAGGGGTCGCGGGTGTGGCAGAGGAACGGCAGCCGCCGCACGGAGTCGGAAACGGCGGGGGAACGGGGCAAGGGGATAGTTGTATGAGTGGGGCAGGCGACTGGTCACCACGGACAGGCGAGGCGGCGCCCAACGATGCACGGCGCCGCACGGTATTGCTGACCTCCAAAAAATGGCGGTTGCAGAGTGGTTGCAATCATTCAACAGCGTACGTGGACCAATCGAAACGCTAGGAATCATGTGAGTTCCTTACACAGTCTTGCTCGCCACGACGTCCGCCCGTCGCCGGATCATCCCGCACCGTGCTCTTGATCGCTGTGCCGCCATCCTGCGGCCTCTCCTTTCGCCCATTTTGTTTCCAAGCACCTTGGGGGCCGGCCCTGGACTTCAATAA
>Ga0115029_1001509_pt1 | contig 16081 bp, 14 predicted proteins | sample SidtaG_3_FD_87297 | JGI IMG/M metagenome (GOLD analysis project Ga0115029, IMG submission 87297) | Marine algal microbial communities from Sidmouth, United Kingdom - Sidmouth_Asex1 metaG | ecosystem: Host-associated > Algae > Red algae > Unclassified | place: Sidmouth, United Kingdom | collected...
GAATGCGGCAGGCAGGTTTTCTGGCCGCAGCGGGAATTTATGCATTAGATAATCATTTGGAAAGGCTGGTAGAAGACCATCAAAAAGCCCAAGGCATCGGAAAGCTTTTAAAAAAGTTAACCTTTATAAATAGGGTAGAGCCTATTGAAACGAATATCATCATCTTCGAAATCGATGAAAAGATTATGACCGGCGAATTTTTTATAGAAAAGTTAAGACAGAATAACGTACATATTATCGGTATGGGACAAGGAAAACTGAGAATTGTCACCCATTTAGATTACACGGATGCCATGCACGAGGTTTTTTTGCAAATTTTAAATAAACTGTAAATCGTCTCCATTTCTTATGGCTTCCATTCGGGTCTGAAGATTTTTGATGCCATTTTCCATACCCATTTCAGAATCGTAGTGTTGGCTTCGTCCGATTAAATTTCCGTCATCATCGTTTAAATTGAATAGAAATTGCCCTGTGTGGTTGGTCTTTCTCTCAAAGTGGTTTCGAGTAGTGACCATAATACCCAAATTCTTGATTGCCTCGTCCATTTGGGTCTTATCCGTAAAATCGATGCTATTTAACAGGATATTGCCACTTTTGGCCTTTAGGCTGAATCGGTAACTATTTTTGTCTTTGGTATGAATTTCTATCACTCGGGAGTTTTGGTAAAAGGTACAAAATTAGGGTAATACTTTAATTCAGTTCTATCATTATTTCTATAGAAGAAAATCGGATGATTTTGAATGCGACAAAAGGATGGAAAGAGGAAAGAGTAAGGACGGGTAACAAGAAAAGGTCGTGATTTTTATCATTGTTCGGGCATTTTGCCGTTCCGGAAAGTTCGTTTGTCCCTGCCTGTTCGGCAAGGCAGGTTTCTTCCTTGCTCCTTCTGTCCTTTTTCCCTGGCCAAATCTTTCTATTGGGACAATAAGTTTTGAGATTACGCACAATGCCTATTGACAAGCAGGTGCGGTGGAAACTCTAGTTTTTGTGTTTTTCTATTAGTTTCAGATGTTTCTTCGTGTTACCGTCCATATTATACCCTGAAAGTTCATCTAAAATCCTTTCTTTTCCATCTAGGATGGCAATAAATGGAAAAACACCTCTTTTATTCAGTTTGCCCAAAAGTTTTTGATTGTGCAAGCGCTGATCGCTTGAAATTATAGTTCTGTCGCGAGGCAAATCGATATATAACATTATGTACTCCACTGATAAAGTTTTGAACTCTTCCGTGTCAAAAAAATCTTTTTTGAGCATTTTGCAGGGCGGGCACCAATCACTTCCGGTAAAGTAGACCAATATATTTTTATCGTCGTTTTGCGCTTGCTCAAGAGCTTTGTCGTAGTCGGTGAGCCATTCAGTCGATTTTATCGACGTTTCCGATTGCGCATTTATCAGTATCGGCAAGAATAATAGTAGGAGTACTTTTTTCATAGGGTCTGCTATCTGTACAATGATAAATGTGTCGTAAAGCTACAATGCATTGCGTCTCTACCCAAATAACGAATCCATTCCCGGAATATTGGGCATGCCCTCTTTGGCCACTGCGCCAAGCTCTGTCTCATTTACCTGTGTTGCCTTTTCTATGGCTTTGTTCATAACAAGTACCAAATAATCTTCTAACTGCTCTTTATCTGCTAAAAGGCTATCGTCTATTTCGATTTCCTGTACTTTTCGGTTTGCGGTTATGGTTATTTTTAATAGCCCATCCGAAGAACTTTCGACTAAAGAGACCGTATCTAATCGTTTCTTGGTCGCTTCTACTTTTTGTTGGGTCTCTTTAAGTTTTCCCATCATTCCCATCATATCTCCAAACATAGTTTTCTTTTTAAAGTTTAAGGGATTAAAATTACTAAATTGTGCGTTAAATGTATTCTATATGAGCCTGCTAATAAAAAAGAAAGTCGTTTTTATGTTATGCCTTACATTTGCGCTCTCTATTCAAAGCCAAGAAAAGTCTATGAACAAAGTTGCCGCCCCAACCGCAAAAAAAAATCCAAAAAAACTAGAGAAGCACGGCGACGTCAGGATTGATGATTACTATTGGATGAACGACCGGGAAAACCCTGAGGTCATTGCTCATCTTCAAGCTGAAAACACCTATTACAACTCGCTAACAGCCCATACCAAAGAATTTCAAAAAAGCCTTTTTGCCGAAATGAAGGCGCGCATCAAAGAAGATGACGCTTCGGTACCTTATAAGCAGAATGGATATTGGTATATAACACGTTTTGAAACTGGAAAAGAATATCCTATTTATTCAAGGAAAAAGGAAACGCTGGATGCCGATGAGGAGATTCTATTCAACGGTAACGAAATGGCCGAGGGGCATGAGTATTTTAGTATTGGTGGCATAGCCATCAGCCCGGATAACAAATTGGCGGCTTTTGGGGTCGATACCGTTTCGAGACGGGAATATCATATTCAGGTTAAGAACCTTCAAACAGGAGAAATCTATACCGATAAAATAGAGAATACAACGGGAGGTGCTGTCTGGGCAGACGACAATAAAACACTCTTTTACACAAAAAAGGACCCGGTTACGTTACGTGCAGATAAAATTTATAAGCATAAGTTCGAAACGGCATCGGAGGCCGACACCCTTATTTTTCATGAAAAAGACGATACTTTCGGTACCTATGTCTACAAATCGAAGTCGAAAAAGTACATTATAATAGGCTCGTATAGCACCTTGACTTCCGAGTTTCAAACTTTACGGTCAGATAATCCGGATGGGGAGTTGAAGATGTTTTCTCCTCGGAAAAGAGGTCTGGAATATGGCATATCACACTACGGAGAACATTTTTATGTACTGACCAATAAAGATGGGGCAACGAACTTTAAATTGATGAAAGTCGGTGAAACCGATACGACATCCGATAACTGGGAAGAATTTATTCCGCATCGAGAAGATGTGCTTCTCGAAGACATCGATATTTTTAAGGAGTATTACGTGATTTCTGAACGCCAAAACGGACTTAACAAAATAAAGGTTACCCGTTGGGATGATAGTACTAGTTATTATCTGCCTTTCAAAAGTGAAACGTACACGGCGGGCGTTGGCCAAAATCCCGATTTTGATACCGAAATTTTACGCTACAGTTACAATTCTATGGCGACACCAAGTTCGGTAATCGATTTCAACATGCGTACACAAGAAAAGGAAATCAAAAAAGAGCAAGAGGTATTGGGCGGCAACTTCGATAAAGAAAACTACATTGAGAAGCGTATTTGGGCTACAGCAAGAGACGGTGTCAAGGTGCCGGTGTCGCTAGTTTACCACAAAAATACCGTATTAGGCAAAGATACCCCGATACTACAATATGCCTATGGCTCTTACGGCCATACCATAGACCCTTATTTTTCGACAATTCGCTTGAGTCTTTTAGACAGGGGTTTTGCTTATGCAATAGCCCACATTCGGGGAGGCGAGTATTTAGGTCGCCCTTGGTACGATAAGGGTAAGCTACTCAAGAAAATGAACACATTCACCGATTTTGTAGATTGTTCTAAATTTTTGATTGCCGAAGAATATACAAGTCCAGAACATTTATATGCCATGGGTGGCTCAGCGGGTGGCTTGCTGATGGGCGTAGTTATAAATATAGCGCCCGAGCTCTATAATGGCATCATCGCTGCCGTACCTTTTGTAGATGTGGTGACTACGATGTTAGATGATTCGATTCCGCTGACAACGGGTGAATACGACGAATGGGGCAACCCCAATGAAAAAGAATATTATGAATATATGAAGTTGTATTCCCCGTACGATCAGGTTACGGCACAAGGGTATCCGAATATGCTGGTAACCACTGGCTTGCACGATTCTCAAGTACAATACTTTGAGCCGGCGAAATGGGTAGCCAAACTACGCGAATTAAAGACCGATATTAATATTTTGGTATTCGACATTAATATGGATGCAGGCCACGGCGGTGCTTCAGGCCGCTTTGAGGCTTTGAAAGAGGTGGCGAAGGAATATGCCTTTTTTCTAGATTTAGAAGGAAAAACCGAGTAATTCAAAAAAATTAGTAATTTTGTACCAAGAATTTAGTGAATTTCATAAGTAGATTCAGAAGTTCCCAACACTAGACATCCATTTATGGAAAACAAAATTAAGGCTTACAATAGTATTCTCGAACTCGTAGGCAATACCCCTCTCGTTAAACTCAATAAGATTACGAAAGGCTTTACCGGTAATTTTTATGCCAAGGTCGAGTCTTTTAATCCCGGTCACTCTTCAAAAGACCGTATTGCAATGCATATTATTGAGGAGGCCGAGCGAAAAGGTATCTTGAACGAAAATAGTACGATAATAGAGACTACTTCTGGCAATACCGGTTTCAGTATCGCTATGGTCAGTATTATTAAGGGCTATGACTGTATTTTGGCAGTGAGTTCAAAATCTTCGAAAGATAAGATAGACATGTTGCGTTCCATGGGCGCTACAGTATATGTGTGCCCGGCCCATGTTAGCGCTGACGATCCAAGATCGTACTATGAGGTAGCCAAAAGGTTACATCAAGAGACAAAAGGGTCGATTTACATCAACCAATATTTTAATCAACTCAATATAGATGCGCACTACGCCAGTACCGGACCGGAAATTTGGGAACAAACAGGTGGTCAGATTACGCATTTGGTGGCTTGCAGCGGAACGGGCGGTACTATTTCAGGTACGGCAAAATACTTGAAAGAGCAAAACCCCGATATTAAGATAATCGGTGTTGATGCTTTTGGCTCTGTCTTAAAAAAATACCATGAGACCCGGGAATTCGATAGAAAAGAAATATACCCGTATCGTATTGAAGGTTTGGGTAAAAACCTTATTCCTGCTGCTACCGATTTTGACGTTATCGATGAGTTTATAAAGGTGACGGACTCTGAAAGTGCCCATACAGCCCGTGAAATCGCAAAAACGGAAGGTATTTTTGCCGGTTATACGAGTGGTGCGGTAATGCAAGCATTAAAGCAGCTGAACGAACAGGGTAAATTTGGTGCCAAAGATAACGTAGTGGTCATTTTTCCAGATCACGGATCACGTTATATGAGCAAGATATACAGTGATCAATGGATGGAAGACCAAGGCTTCTTTGATACACAAACGGTCGAAGAAACCCAAAAAATACAATTTATTAAAGAATAATACAGATTGTTATGCATATTTAAAAGCGACGGCCCCATAGCCGTCGTTTTCTATTTGGGGGTAAATATTTTATGAATGTTTCCCCGAAAATCATACTTTTGCAGGTAGAACTTAAGCGAAAAGAATGCGAGATTTATTTGATAGGATTATAGAGAACAAAGGACCGTTAGGAAAATGGGCCTCACAGGCCGAAGGATATTTTGTTTTCCCGAAATTGGAAGGTCCGATTTCGAACCGAATGAAATTTCAAGGAAAGGATGTAATTACGTGGAGCATTAATGATTATTTAGGCCTCGCCAACCTTCCTGAAATAAAGAAAATTGATGGTGAAGTCGCTGCCGAATACGGTTCAGCTTACCCAATGGGGGCACGAATGATGAGCGGGCATACTGATTTTCATGAGCAGTTGGAACAAGAACTCGCGGAATTTGTTCAAAAAGAGTCCGCCTATCTATTGAACTTTGGCTACCAAGGTATTATGTCGGCGATTGACGCGCTTGTGAGCAAAGACGATATTATTGTATACGATGTAGATTCCCATGCGTGTATAATCGATGGGGTTCGTTTACACATGGGCAAACGCTTTACTTTTGTACATAATGATATTGAAAGCCTAGAGAAGAACTTGGAGCGCGCCACGAAAATGGCCGAGCAGACCGGTGGTGGTATTTTGGTCATTTCCGAAGGTGTTTTCGGAATGCGCGGCGAGCAAGGAAAGTTGAAAGAGATCGTTGCACTCAAAGAAAAGTATACATTCCGTTTATTGGTCGACGATGCCCATGGTTTTGGTACTTTGGGAAAAACCGGCGCGGGTGCAGGAGAAGAGCAGGGCATTCAAGATGGTATTGACGTCTACTTTGCCACTTTTGCGAAATCAATGGCCAGTATCGGTGCATTTTTGGCTGCGGATAAAGAAATTATAGATTATCTCAAGTATAATCTGCGTTCACAAATGTTCGCGAAGTCGTTACCCATGGTCTATGTAAAAGGTGCTTTAAAGCGACTGGATATGCTTCGAACCCAACCCGAACTAAAAGCCAAACTTTGGGAAAATGTAGACGCCCTTCAAAACGGACTTAAAAACAAAGGTTTCAATATTGGGGATACCAATAGCTGTGTGACTCCCGTATATCTTAATGGAAGCATACCAGAAGCGATGGCCTTAGTGAAAGACCTTCGTGAAAACTACGGAATATTTTGTTCTATAGTTGTTTACCCTGTAATACCTAAAGGATTGATTCTGCTTAGAATGATTCCAACTGCGACTCATACATTGCAAGATATTGAGGAGACTTTAGAAGCATTTTCGGCAATTCGGGCGCGTTTGGAAAACGGTACCTACAAGAAACTATCTGCTGCCGTTGCCGCGGCGATGGGAGAGTAAAACAAAATCTTTAATTTTTTCAAAGACAAGTAAAGTAAAATCCAAATTCCAATATTATCTGGAGTTTGGATTTTTTTATTGGATACAGATGATAAATTTGGCAATGCACAATTAACTCAAACTCTTCTTATAAGTAGCCCTGCGCTTAAAGATTTTCGGTTCAAAATGCTTCCACATCTGGCGTATGGCGATATTGTCTTCTAACTCCGGGGTACGGTAGCACATTGCAATATCTTTTTTGCTGAAGGTTTTGTAGTATTCATTGAAAATAATGGCCGTAACCCCTTTGTTTTGATATTCGGGGTGAATGCCTATTAAATAAAAAAGCACATCCTTATTGTATTTTTTGGCTTTTAACATATGGAAAATCCCAAAAGGAAGTAGTTTTCCTTTAGCCTTTTGCAAAGCTTCAGAGAATGAAGGCATCACAATCGCAAAGGCGATAAGGGTATCTTCTTTATCAACAATAAATTTGATGTACTCTGGATTGATAAACGAGATATATTTCTTTTTAAAATATGCTTTTTGGACTTCGGTAATGGGCACGAATGACGATAGCTTCGAATAGGTTTCGTTAAACAGGTCGAACATCTGGTCCGTTAATGGTAAAACCTCCTTGGTTTTAGTGAAATTGATTTCCCGTAGTCCATAACGACGTTTAATAAGTCCGTTTAGCTTGGTGAAGAGCTTAGGGTCGGCATTCTTCGCGGGAAATTTATTCTCGACGTAGCCCTTTTCTTTCTTAAACCCCAATTTGTCGTAGTGGCTCACGTAATACGGGTAATTGTACCAGGTAATCATACTTCCGATATGGTCAAAACCTTCGGTGAGTACGCCCACTTTATCTAGATTGGAGAAGCCGACAGGACCTTCCATGAATGCCAAATCATGTTTTCTGCCGATTTCGGCTACTTTGTCTAACAGTGCTTCAGATACTTCTAGGTCATCAACAAAGTCGAACCACCCAAAGCGCATTTTTTTGATTTGCTGTTGACCAACTTCCACATGATTAATGATTGCCACCACCCGCCCGGCTAACGTATCGTTTTTATACGCTAAAAAGAACCATGCCTCAGCATTCTCAAATGCGGGATTTTTTGTTTTATTAAAAGTTTCGAGTTCGTCGGCAATAATAGGAGGTACCCAATAGGCAGAGCCTTTGTACAGGGAGAAGGGGAACTTTACGAACTTTTTTAGTTCGGCATTAGAAACCACTTCTTTAAGGGTGACCATACGACTTAAGTTTGTATAGCCAATATTAGGGATAAATAGGGTCAGAATAAAATAATGATTATTAAATTATTTGAATGCAAATCGAGATATACATCCCTAAAAATCAATGGCACCGTTATCTTTCTTCCTCTTGCCCTTATTTTTTTCTTCTTTCTTCAATTTACGAAGTTGCTTTTTCGACGGCCCTAAGTCGATATCTTCGGCACCGCTACCTTTTCTCTTCTTTCTATCTTTCTTTTTCATGGCGTTCTTTTTAATAGCACCGCCATTTTCATCGGCATTTTGATCATCGATGGCTTTTACCTTGTCTTGATGGAAATCAAATCGATATGACGCGCCTGCAGTAATGAAAATTCGCGAGGGTGTATTCTTAAAGCTGGCCCCAAGGTTAAAATCTACTTGCAGGTCTTCGGTCAGCAAATGGGCAATGCCGCCCCTGATAAGAATATCGGAATAGCGATCACTCTCAATACCCTGATTTTCAACGAAAGCACTCCATTTGGGATTTCTAAAGGCGTGTGAAAGCGAAACGAGATAACTTAGTTCGGGAGAAACCGTACTTATACGGTCGTATGCAATATTGGTTATCAGTACAAAGCGAGGGGTCAGCTTACTTTGTGTGGCTACCATACCGCGATAAGAGACCGTCGGGTCACCCACGTAAAATGGATTGTCCCCTAAATTGAAAGTGGCTCCCCCATAAATGGATATCGATGGAATTAAATTCTGCCACTTAAAACCGTAATTCGCTTTCCAGCTGTATAAATTAGGTTTATTCCGTTCTTCGGATTTGTAGCGATCGTAGACCAGAAATTTTAGGCCTATACGATTTCTTGAAAAATCCGTAAGATTATCTGAAGTTCCCAAATCGGTAAAAGTAATATTCTGATTTTGAAAGGTGCCTTCGTAATTAAGTTCCAGTTGTTCGAAAAGTAATCCATAACGCAACGATATATCAGTACCCCAGATATTACTTTGCGTATTCAAAAGGGCATGGTCGCTCTGTTCGTAAAAAAGACCGGCTTCGAGCTGAATCACATTTTTTCCAACGGCATAGGCGCCTACCGATAATCCCGGACGGTTAGAGTTGATGACATCGGTGTATTGAGAGATGCCCGTTAACGGTAAGATGAATGATAGAATTATCAAAAGATGTTTCATAGTCAGGAAACTTAAAAAGTTTATGAGTTTATTAGTTTAGACGTTTATATAAATATGGGTTTTCTACTACTAAATATTCTTAAAGGGTTTTCTGTTTCCAATTTTTTGACAAAGGGTAAACAGGCTTTCGATTCCTATAATAGAAGAATTGGCACATTATAAAGTCAAAAAATCTGCCCACTGCAACTACTAACTACTTCCTAAAAAAGTCACTTTATGTTAATTTTAGCAGTTCGCCCCTTTTATTACAACGTTAGAATCGTATTTTTGATATAGAAGTGAATTAAACTTTTTGCTTTCTATCGAAAATTAGACGTTTTTTGACCATGTGAGGGCTTTTTTGAGTTGCATAGTATCGCTACGGAATGAAAAAAAGACGAAGAATGGACGAAAAAGGGCAATTTTTTAGCGAATGAAAAAAGTTTAAATCACTTCATAATATTTCAAGAAAAAGTATGGCATTTTTAAAGACAATACTGATTATTCTTTTGGTGTATTATCTTTTCAAGATATTGGTGAAGATGTTCGCGCCAAAAATCTTTGGATATGCGGCCAAAAAGACAGAAGAACATTTCAAAGAAAAATTTGGGGAATTCACTCAGCAGAACAATAGGCAGGAAGACCGAGTGGGTGATGTGATTATAGAAAAGAAACCTTCTAAAAAAGGTGGTACTTCCGAGAAAGTAGGGGATTATATCGATTTCGAAGAAATTGATTGAAATAACCGGTTTCCAGCCAAGCTGATTTTAGTACTTCCCAAAAACTTGTTTCCTAATCTTCCTCTCGAAATTTGTTAAAGCACTCCGAAATAATTTATAGGCTATACAATTTTCCGTAATTCGGTAAAAATCCCAAAATTCTATTTGGAAGGGGCATAAGTTCATTATTTTTGCCGAATCAACCGATAAAGTTCATTATGCAAAAAGGGTTAAAGGCCTTCTTCGTCCATTTTTTTGTTACTGTTTTCTTTATTATCGCCGCGCTGGCCTATTTTCATCCCGTACTACAGGGTAAGGTCATTCAACAATCCGATATTGTACAATATACGGGTATGGCCAAAGAGCAAAACGACTTTCGTAAACGTACCGGTGAAGAGCCGTATTGGACTAACAGTGCTTTTGGCGGAATGCCTACTTTTCAGTTAGGTGCCTATTATCCCCATGATTATATAAAAAAATTGGATAGGCTAATTCGGTTTCTCCCACGCCCGGCAGACTATCTTTTTCTTTATTTTATAGGATTTTATATTTTGCTCTGTTGTATGAAGGTCGATTATCGGTTGGCCGTTTTGGGAGCTTTGGCTTTCGGGTTTTCGACATATCTGATAATAATATTGGGCGTCGGCCATAACGCAAAGGCACATGCCCTCGGCTATCTACCTATGCTTTTAGGTGGAATTCTACTGGTCTTCCATAAAAAGTATCTTTGGGGCTTTGTATTGGCAGCTATAGCAATGGCCTTGGAAATCGGTGCCAATCACTATCAGATGACCTACTATTTTATGTTGCTGGTATTTGTTCTCGGAGCGGCCTATTTAGTAGATGCCATCCGTAGGAAAGAATTAAAACATTACTTTATTTCCGTTGGAATTTTGGTCGTCGCAGTCGGTCTAGGTATTGCCGCTAACGCAACAAGCCTAATGGCCACAAAACAATATGCCGATTGGAGTACGCGCGGAAAGTCTGAACTGACCATTAATCCCGATGGCTCTACCAAGGAGAATATCGGTGGATTAAGCAAAGAATATATTACCCAGTACAGTTACGGCGTGGCCGAATCATTAGATCTTTTCGTACCTCGACTTTTTGGCGGTTCTAATGGGGAAGATTTAGGGGAGGATTCAAAGAGCTATGATTTTTTGATAGATCAAGGCGTATCTCGCAGCCAAGCCCTGAACTTTTCAAGTGGCCTGCCTTTATATTGGGGCGACCAGCCTATAGTTGCTGGCCCCGCATACATCGGTGCTATCCTATTTTTTCTATTTGTGCTAGGATTAATTTTGGTCAAAGGTAGAACCAAATGGTGGCTTTTGGGTGGGGTTTTGATGTCACTGTTTCTTTCATGGGGAAAGAACTTTAGCCTTCTAACCGATTTTATGATCGATTATTTCCCGTTGTACGATAAATTTCGCGCGGTTTCTTCCATTCAAATAGTTTTAGAACTATGCGTACCGATTTTGGGTGTTTTAGCGCTTCGAGAACTTTTTAAATCTTCACTGGAGAATTCGGAAAAATTGAAAGCCTTAAAGCTCTCGTTTTTTATCGTTTTAGGCCTCGGCATTGCTTTGTTCGCCTTTAAAGGAATGTTCGATTTTATTGGCCCGAGTGATGAATATCTTAAAAAAAATTATGGTGACGAATTGGTGTCACTTATTCAAGCAGATCGTAGGGCCGTTTATAATAGCGATCTCTTCCGGTCTCTTATTTTCGTTTTTTTGGCCGTTGTTGCCTTATGGTTTTATATCAAGGGCAAGTTCAAAGAGAATCTTGCGATTATCGCAGTGGGTGCCTTAATCGTTTTTGATCTTGTTGGTATCGGTTTACGCTATGTAGATAAAGATGACTTTGTCGCCAAGCGACGAATGGCAGAACCTTTTCCCGAAACCGCCCTTGATAAAGAAATAAAGAAAGATGACGGTGTTTTTAGAGTCTATAATCCAGAGGAAGGTATCAACGGTGCAGGTACTTCTTTCTATCATCAATCGATAGGTGGTTATCATGCCGCGAAACCGGCCGGTCTCGAAGACCTGTTCAGCTTTCATATTTACAAGGGCAATATGAACGTACTGAATATGCTGAACGTAAAGTACGTAGTGCAGCAAGATGAAGCCGGTAAAAATTACCCGGCGGTCAACCCCGAAGCTAATGGCAACGCTTGGTTCGTAAACAAGCTGGTGAAGGTAAACGATGCAGATGAAGAAATAACTGCCCTTGAAAAGTTGGATACCAAAAATGAAGCGGTCATTAATACCTCGAAGGTACCTGGTATTAATCGTTTTGAATTTCAGGTGGATTCTACGGCCTCAGTTTCATTAACGGACTACCAGCCGAATCATTTGACCTATGCTTCCACAAACCCAAATGCGGGTGTTGCCGTATTCTCCGAAATGTATTATCCTGAGGGATGGAGCGCTTATATTGATGGGCAGTTGAAAGCGCATTTTAAGGTTAACTATACGCTTCGAGCGATGAAAGTTCCCGAAGGCCAGCATACCATTGAATTTAAGTTCGAGCCAGAAGTAGTCAAAACGGGAAGCCAGATTACCTTGGCGAGTTCTATTGTTTTGGGCCTTACCGTTTTGGGTGGTATCGGATTTTCTTTATATAATTCCCGTAGGGAAGAAAAAGAAAACCCGTAGAGACAAGATACATCGCGTCTCCATGCATGGTATCTTCATGGGGTATCCCATGAAATTAAGCCAATAGACAAAAATGAAAAAAGTGCTCGTCATTACGTATTATTGGCCTCCGGCAGGTGGACCCGGTGTGCAGCGATGGTTGAAATTTGTAAAATACCTTCGTGATTTTGATATTGAGCCAGTGGTTTACATTCCTGAAAACCCACATTATCCGATTGAAGACGCTTCCTTGTTAAAAGAAATTCCAAAGGATATCACGATACTTAGTCAATCTCTTTTTGAACCGTACGGGGTTGCCAAATTTTTGTCCCCAAAAAAAACCAAACGCATCAGTTCGGGTATCATACAGGCCAAGAACCAATCTTTCTTGGAAAAGGCCATGTTATGGATACGTGGAAATTTTTTCATTCCCGACGCCCGAAAATATTGGGTAAAACCATCGGTTAAGTTTTTATCGGAAGTACTTGAACGTGAAAATATCGATACGATAATTACAACTGGGCCACCACATAGCGTTCACTTGATCGGTCAACAACTAAAGATCGAAAAAGGGGTACAATGGCTAGCTGATTTTAGGGACCCTTGGACGTCAATTGGTTACCATAAAAAACTAAAGCTTTCAAAAGCTTCACAGAAGAAACACAAAGATTTAGAGTATGGTGTCTTAAATCAAGCCGATAAGATTATCACAACGAGCAGAACGACAAAGCTCGAATTTGAGAAACTAACGGAGAAACCCATTACAGTCATTACGAACGGGCATGATTCCGATTATGAAGGTGGCGCAAATCTGGACAAGGATTTCACCATATCGCATATCGGATCATTGCTTACTGGAAGAAACCCTAAAAACCTTTGGAAGGTATTATCACAGCTTGCAGCTGAAAATGCCGTATTTAGAAGTAATCTGCAACTTGAATTTATGGGTGTTGTAAGCAAAGATGTAATGGACAGTCTCTATCGCGCCGAACTCGGACCTTATATTAAGATGCGAGGCTACGGATCTCATGCCGAGGCGCAACGTCGACAGCGGCGATCTCAGCTTTTACTACTGGTAGAAATCGATTCTGAAGAAACTAAGGGTATTATACCCGGAAAGCTATTTGAGTATATGGCGGCCAAACGTCCTATTTTAGCCTTAGGCCCTACTAATTGGGAGGCTGGCAAAATTATTGAAGAGACCCGAACAGGTAGGGTTTTCGATTACTTGGCCCATTCCGATTTGAAAGAAACCGTACTTGACTGGTATACGGCGTTTAAGAAAGAAAGTCTTGTTTCAAAATCAGAGAACATCGAAAAATATAGCCGCAGAGCACTTACAGGTGAGTTAGCAAAAATTATTTGAGAGCTGGGAAAAAATGTGATGATAAAGTTTACGAATTTATGGGTTTAGCAGTTTATAAGTTTAGGAGTTCCTTATTTATATCTAGGTTACCTGCACAAATTTACCATGAAAGCGAACCTTGGTTACAGCTTTTGAATTCGTTTTCTGTGGTACATCCGGCATTTAGCATCCCGCACCCGGTATTTAGTATCTCAAATTTCAAACCTCAAAATTAATTGCTCAAATGGGGATAGTATTCAAGCAATCACTGAACAATTCCATTATTACCTATGTGGGTTTTGGTATTGGAGCGCTCAACACGTTGGTATTGTACCTGAATTTTATGACTCCGAAATATTACGGCCTGATACAGGTTATTTTATCTGCTTCGACGGTACTGATGCCTATTTTGGCCTTTGGCGTGCCCAATACATTGGTGAAATTTTACAGTAGTTTTAAGGATAAAAGAACGGAAGACGGTTTTTTGACATTGATGTTGTTTTTGCCGTTGGTCTTGATGCTACCGATTGCGGGAATCACTTTTTTAGCTAACGAAACAATCGGTAATTTCTTGTCCAGAGAAAACCCTATCGTAAAAGACTATGTATGGCATATTTTCTTGATTGGTATGGCAATGGCCTACTTTGAGGTGTTTTACGGTTGGGCGCGGGTTCAGATGAAGTCCGTTTTTGGTAATTTCATGAAAGAGGTCTTCTCTAGAATAGCGGTTACTTTATTACTGCTGCTGTTATATTTTGAAGTGATTACAGTGGAAACTTTCATTAATGCCTCCGTCGGCATGTACTTGTTACGTACCCTAATAATGAAAATATACGCCTACCGTTTACGCATGCCGAGATTGGTATTCGATTTTCCGAAGAATATCCGTAACATTTTAGTGTATACCACCTTGATTATTTTTGGGGGCTCGGTAGCGGTCGTGCTTTTAGAATTAGATAAGGTGATGATAAATCAATTTATCGAAATAGAGAACGTGGCCTTTTATAGCGTAGCCGGGTTTATTGCTATGGTCGTCGCCGTTCCTTCTCGGTCAATGCACCAGATTACCTACCCGTTGACTGCAGAAATTTTAAACAAAAACGATAAGCCTGCATTAAAGCGCCTCTATCAAAAAAGTTCATTGACGCTGTTTATCGTATCGGGACTACTTTTTTTATTGATAGTATTAAATCTGAACGATTTGTACGAAATGCTGCCAGAGGCTTATAGAAACGGAGCAATGATTTTTGTTTGGCTCGGTCTCGCCAAAATGTACGATGCTGTTTTAGGAAACAATAATTCCATTCTTTACAATTCAGATTACTATCGAGCCGTATTGGTGATGGGTATCTTTTTGGCCATCTTGACCATACTTTTAAACCTTTGGTTGATTCCGTTATACGGGGTTTATGGGGCAGCAGTCGCTAGTTTTTCAGCATTTTTCATTTACAATACTATCAAATTGTTTTATGTAAAGGCAAAATTTGACATCCTTCCCTTTACGTTGGAAACGGTTAAGGTCACGCTACTTTTATCGGCAACTGGTACGGTATTCTATTTTCTGGATTTTCCTTTTCATCCGATTATCAATATAGGTGTGAAAAGTATCCTGGTTGTTATTGTGTACATAGCAATACTATACCGTTTTAAAATTTCCGAGGATGTTTTTGAAGTACTTTCAAAGGTTTTCAAGAGATAGGTAGTAAAAAAGGGACATTGGACAACTATCATTTTCACCATCAATGCTTTATGGTAAATAGCGTGGGTAAATAATTTCGAATTCAATTACTTACAGGGTATTTCCCATTATTCTCTGTGTAGCTCTGTGATATAGCTGTTACGCAGAGTTTCACGGAGTAAAAAGGAGATTCACGGAGATGAAACGGATAAATATTACCCACTAAGAATAAAATAGTACCCGATGAATTTTTTACGAGTTGAATTGTTGGACAAGGTTTTTGTAAATGGAAGAAACCGATGGGGTCGAATGAAATTGTATTTTTATAGTACCTTTATTTTTAAAGGGGTTTCATGGCATGTATAGTTAAAGGTAATTTCAGTGCTCCGTTAAATTTCGTTTTTTTTCAGGCTGTGGGCGATGCCCGAATTCGAATTTATCGGGTTTACAATGAAGTATTAGAAAGCGACTCAAAAAATAAAATAATCGAGATATTTCCAAACAGTCTCTAATAATTTTAACATACAGGTCTTCTATCAATTGACCAGAAGTAGATTTATAAAATGAATAAAGATTTTCATAGAAATGTATCCGTTCGTGGATCGGAAGAGTTTTCTAAAATACAATTAAAAGAACCCCTTCGTTATGCCGCCGGAAAGTTGGGCGTTAAAGAAGCTCTGCGACATGGGTTTAAAGAAATGGGTATTGTACGTTCTATGCGTGCCTTTTTGGAGTTGAACCAAGAAGATGGATTTGATTGTCCAAGTTGTGCATGGCCGAATCCTGAAAACCCCTCTTCA
>Ga0115029_1001513_pt1 | contig 16049 bp, 14 predicted proteins | sample SidtaG_3_FD_87297 | JGI IMG/M metagenome (GOLD analysis project Ga0115029, IMG submission 87297) | Marine algal microbial communities from Sidmouth, United Kingdom - Sidmouth_Asex1 metaG | ecosystem: Host-associated > Algae > Red algae > Unclassified | place: Sidmouth, United Kingdom | collected...
AGCTTTTAAATGGCGTTGGCTATGCGGCTGGAGATTGTGTTTAAAATAAATTGCCAGAGCAATTTGATTTTAAAAAGCAATGAGCGCATAGGCAGCGGCTATTTTACATAACGGCTAATTATGGTACAAATGAAAATATGCGTCGCAGACACCGCTTAAAAAAGTTTAATGACCCTGCTGTAAGTTTTAATTGATTCTCAGCGGTTTAAGGGATATTTTACATAATATAGAATTATGAATTACAACTAAGATGTTGACTATCAAATACTTATGTTATATTTTGTATCATAATGTCTTGAATTATGACACTTTGCTTGGGTAAAGCAAAGTATTTGGCACTTCACTCTGTTTAAATTTTTCTTCTAAATAGTTCTTCTGAAAGGTAATGGAACACTTATTATGCGAACCGACGATAGGAGGGGTGCGTAATGTGTGTGGAATGGTTTATAAGTCATAAGAACTTATTTTTATTCAAAAACACTTTTAGATTACATTTAATTATGAATTACACTACAACTGAAATAGAGGAGAAGGCAAATAGATTATTAAATGAGATGCTTTCAGAAATGTTTGCTCAAAACAATAAAATCATTGGAGAACATCCTTCTAAACAAAATCATGAAGTTGGTATTGACCATTTTTTTGAAATAAGAGACCGAGAATCTAAGGAGTTCTTAAATTTAATGCTCAACCAAAATAAAGGTAGTGATGGTATCAATATTATCAAAACCAAGTCTCATCCAGAGTTTGGCAAAATATCATTTCAGTTAAAATTAAGGCACGCAAAATATTTTACAAGAGAATTAAACCATCCATTATTTTTCACTCTTTGCGACATAAGCACTAATAGAATTTACTAATATTGGATTCAGTTAGATAATTCAATAGAAGCCAGAATTGGCGCACAAGAGAATCAAAATTCACTACAAATTTACATTCCCGTTTCTAATGAATTAAAAATAGGCAACTTTAAAAAGTTTTATGCAGGCTTAGATAAAAGTTATAGACATCAAACTCATAAATTCTATAAATCAAAATTATCAATTGAAGATGATTACGATTTTAAAGAACTAGAAAATTCAGAAATACATATAATTGATAAAATATTGGCAAGTATTAAGAAGTTTGATGGACTTTCTATTTTACCAAAACATATTCTTCAAAGAATGTATCCTTTCATGGGGACAAAGGATAAAACCTACATTATAAGTGAAACAATCCGAACCGATAATAGTGAGCTGTATGTTTTGTTTGAAGCTTTGGAAAAAACAAATGATGTTATAATAATTAAACCAGAGTTTAATAAAAAAGTAATGATTGCTGGGTATGAGGATAAACTAAAGGAGGTATTAGATTTCCTTAGGATAAACTTAATTCATCATATGATGTGGTCAGGAAAAGGACACAAAGAGAGGTTATGCATTCATGATTTATTTACTTATGGAGATTCTTGTGAATGTGAAAGATGTAGTTTTAATAAATTAGACTTTAAAACTTCCGTTTTTAAATTAACAGAGACAAAGCAGAACGAAAGTTCAATTGACAAATTCAAAAGGGCCTATACTTATTACTTGCTAGGTGATTTAAAAGGAGCTGCATTATTATATCTTGAAATCAACATAGAAACAAAAGAGAAGGAAAATTCAATTTTGAATACTCTATGTAAATACAATTTGATTAATCTCAAAAATTTAATCCATGGCAGTTACTATGAGCAAGGAAGAAGTCTGCTGTTGGCAAAACTAGATAAAATCAATTTCGTCTATGATGAAATATTAATTGAGCACAATTATTACAGAGATGTTTTTGATTGGATAAAAGAGAATCGATTTTTTAATAGCTCTATCTTAGAGATAGATAAGTTCTTAGCAGAAGTACAAAATCATCATCGAAAAGATAAAAATGGAGGTTATTTTAGAAATAAGCTGCCCTACGACGTTAAATTCAAACTTTTAAGAGTTTCATATTTCATCGAATTTAACTTAATCATTTATGATGTTTTTGATGAATATCAAGTTTTAATTCACAAATCACTAGAAGCAATGTTCGGTCTTTATAATATATATAATCCAGATTCTACTAGATACGATAGATTTGAGACCACCTTTATTAATATCTGGTTAATGCATGCTAAACCTTCTAAAATGAACCAATTACTCTTAAAATATGATATAAGAGAGATAGAATTGAACGATGAAATAGAAGTTTACAAGAGGCTTAGGGAGAATTTGGACAATCTTACCTTGTCAGTAAATCAAATAAAAGAAAATGAGAAAAAATATTTTTTTAATAATAAAGTGAAAAACATAATTCAAAATTTCACTTATATATTATCACGTATCAAAATCAATAAATCAAATTTTAATTTACTCCTTAAAAAATATTCACATTTAATTACTCTATTGAAAGATGATTACCTAATTAGTTTGATAAAATTTGAAACGTTATTTCATTATAGAAAAGATGTAGACATTGAAAACACCAAAAGAATAATGAAATTACTGGTTGATAACGATTTATTCGATACCCAGTCTTACAATAAGTGTTTTGAATACTATTTATCAATTCAAAATTTTGATAAAGGAAATTTGTCAATGGATAAAATTCTCTCCATGTTCAGTAGCAATATTGATAAAACATCTATTGAGCTTGACTTTTATTCAAATTTTACGAAGTATGAGAACTTATTAAGAATAGACGTTTTAAAAGAAAAGATTAAAGATTTTATAGAAGCAAATGCCTTAAAAAGATTAGAGGAAAAGTTTGATTCCGAATATTATTATAATCTCTCAATATATGATATCATACCTTTTAAAAAAGACTTATTTGATAAATATGTTGCTTCTGTTAAAGATTTGACTTTAAAGCCATCTGGGCAAGAATTAATTTCTGGAATGAGACAAAGAAAAAATCGTGACTTGGGTAATTTAATTAATTTAAGTTACAAGTATGGTATTCCTTTTACTATGGAAATGAGGAAGTTGTCGAAGTATGCCCATGAAAGTGAATACTATGATTGGTTAATGGATTTAGAAGGATTTGATTATTCTGGTTTTAATCATTATTGGTTATTAGAATATAGAACCAGATTATATTTTGAAGAATTTAAAAAGCATAAAAAGTTAAAAAAAGAAGTAAAAAAAGCTCTAAAAGAAAATTATATTGAAGGAGTTGCAAAAATCTACATTAATCATTTTTAGGACTGATTTATCCAGAATTTGGTAAAATATGTTTTAGAATAGTAAAACTATGAAAGTAAACTTACAACAGGATTTAAGTCCCATAAAATTTCTATTTTTTATTAAACCTAATAGTAAAAGTGGCTTTTTAGAATTTATTAAAGCCTCATTTTCAATATGGTGCGGGGTTTACTGTCCTATATTACCCTATTATTCAAGGCTCTCTAAAAATTATAAAAGCCGTTATAATTTAACTATCAACTTAAAGGATTATTACCAAAATATAATTTCAAATTTTGACCCTGATGTAATAGTTTTTGAAGATGGATTAAATGAAAATGCTCTAAACGAATTAGCGGATGGTCGAAAATTGATATCGCAAAGTAATTTTACAAAAGGTTTAAAAACCGGCCAACCAATTTCTAGTATTCATATTGATACTGTTTATGACACAATAATTAAGAAAGAATTCAAATACAAAAGAGTTGACAAGTTGGGCTTGACAATACCCAAGATTAATGACAGAGATTTACTGCTATGTGCTTGGCAGGGCAAAGTATTAAAAAATGTAGAGAATAAGTTTTTTGATAATTACTTACTAAAAAAACCATTTGTTGAAAAAGTTGATTTAAAATATGATAATGTAATTCCCTTTATCCAAAATCAGCCAATATCTCTATTGCTGGCAAATACTCACAAAACGCGGATGATTGGAAAAAGAGTTTGGTTTAACAAGAAGGCTTTGTATTTTTTAAATCAAAATAGCATTTCAGATGTTATGGATTTTTGGAATCTAAGAGCTCTGGGTTGGACTATATTTCCTATACCAATTGCTAAAAAGAATCACGTAACTTACGAAAAGTATATTATCAATTATTTGGAGAAGGAAGGTACCAAGGGCAAAGATTTTAACATTGCTGGTGTGCTAATTTCAAGGGATATTAAAAAGAAAATTATAATTGATTTTTTAGATGTAATAGTAAAAAAGAATAAAATAAAGGTTTCCGTCGCTTATCAAGATTGGTTCCCACGATTCTGGAGTAATTCTCCAGAGGTATTAAAAGCGGATTTTGTTGATTGCCCTAGAATTGTATTTGACAATAAATATGAATCTGTAGAAGTCGAAGTCGAAGAGGAAGATTATGTTAATATTGATTTGCCGAAACCGCCTTTCAAACTCCGGCATACAGGAGAAATGATTTTTAAAAGTTATTTTTCATTTAATTATTGGAGTACAAATGGAGAATACGCAGAGGTAATCGATGGTATTACCACCAAAGATTGGCATAAAATCATTGGCGGTTATTTTTTCAGAGAGAATCAATGGAAAATTTCTGGAAGTGACATTATTCGATATGTACGTTTCAAAAAAGACCATGCTAGTTTTCATTTACCAAAAGCTTTTGATTTTTTTTCTAAATACTTCAAAAACAAAGGTTTTTTTATTAAGGAAACTGCCTCTGGTAGGCTAGGAAAAGAGGTTTTAAGAAATTTAGGGGGAATTTATGGGGCTAATTTATTTTCAACTAAAAATGCGATAAAAATTATAGAATTATTTGAAGGTGGTAAGGTAGTTACTTCGCAGGATTTGATTGGAAAAATACAAAGGTTTAAACCATACCCTGAAATCCAACATCCAAAGGAAGTAATAAGTTTGTTCTTAGAGAAAAATATTATTGAATTTGGTTTTAGAGTCCAATGCTCAATATGCAATCAAAGATCTTTTTATTTGCCATCTGATATAAATGATAATCTTAAATGTAATATTTGTCGTAATGATTTTGAACTACCAAAGGCTGATCCAAGAGGTTCTATTGGGTATCTTTATAGAGGAGTTGGGCCCTTTAGTAGGAATAACAAAGTTGATGGTATTTTATCTGTTTTTTTAACTATTGGATTATTCAAAAAAGATTTAGACGGTGGACCGGAGGAAATGTCATTTATTTTTGACTTTGATGTCGAGAAGAATAAAAACAAATATGAAATTGATTTAGCCTTAATAACAAAGGATGGAAGAAATGGAGAGGTCAATACTTTTATCTGTGAATGTAAAACCTATAAGGATATTTCTGAAAAGGATTATAATAGGTTGAAATACATGGGTGAAAATATTCCAAATGCTACTTTGGTTGTTTCAACATTAAAGGAGGAATTTACAGAAAAAGAAAAATTGTTGCTCATTAAATTAACCAACCATTTCAGAAACGGACATTCTACGACTAACCCCATCTTGTTATTGACTGGTAGTGAATTAGTTCCAGATAATAGATATCATCCTTTAAAAAAATATGAAGATAAGATAGCAATTCATAATCATGTTGATTATGTAAAAACACTAGCAGATTTGACCTGTGAGGAGCATTTGGGTTTAAAAACTTGTAGTGATTTATTTCATGAGGCTTGGGTCAAATTTCATAAACAAAAGGACAAGACAAAAAAGAAGATAAATAATACGAATAAGATTAAGTGAGGTGTTCCGGCCTAAGAGAATTTTGGCAAAACAATAGGGGAGAGGAGCGTTAAGAATTTTAGGGGGCTGGTTACAATAATTGTTGACGGCTATGTTGGTTGTATTGTCTTAGAGTAGTCTTAAGAGTTACAATGGATCCTAAAATTTAGCGACCGACCCGTACATTGTTTCCAAAATTATCTGTAAGCCTTGATTTTTTTGTTTCTTTTTTTATGAAGAAAAAAAGATAAATAAATTTTCATTACTCAAGCTAATTATACAGATTAATGATTCAACAACTTTACCATTTTTGAGTAAAAAAACAATAACCTCAATTTGAGAAAAATAAAAAAATAAATATGTTATTATCTATAGAAGAAACAGTTGTAAAATTGGGCATTTCTGAATTTGATATAATCGAATATTTAGGAAATGGAATACTAATAGGTGAAATACATAATAATAAACAATATATCACCTTGAAATCTATTAATCAATTTGAAGAAAATAAGCCTAAGACAATGACTAGAAAAAAATTTTTTTCTACTCTTGGTCGGGGCGCTGCTTCTACGGTTGGAGGAGGTTTAATTACCTTAATTCTTTGGGAAGGTATAAGACCATATTTTGAATCTAAAGAACTTCAAACCGATATTAAGGATTTATTTTCATTTTGGGATGATATTCGATTATTTCCTGGCCATGCTCACCCAAAATGGAACGGCTTTCATCCGGATGTTGTAGAAGCTCAAAATAAGATTGCAGGATTATTTACTTTTCCAGATGAAATAGAGTATCGAAAATTTGAAAATTTACCGGAGCTTAAAAACCATGGAGACCTTTTATTAATAGGAGGACCAATATCAAACAGCTTAAGCAGAAGTATTCATGGTTATAATTTTAAAGGTGAGAAAATAAGTCATAAACCAATAATCAATATAGGTACGCGGTGGAGTTTTTACTATCCCGAATCAACTGGAAAAGAAAAAAAGTTTTCTCGATATGTGAATAAAAAAATGGTAACCACTAAGCCGAAAGCTATTATTGATATGGTTGGGGCTTTAAATACTCCTAGATACTCACAAATTAATAGTGAATCAGAGTTTATTAAATCTGATTATTTACTAATAACAGTTCTTCCAAATAATTTCTCCATTGATTCTTCTGGGTCTACGATAGTAGATGTAGCGGACTTACATGGTCAAGGAAATAAAGCATTTGCCAAAATAATGGAAAACCAAAAGCGAAGAAATGAATTATTTAAGGCAGTAAATGGAAAACGATATTTTCAAGCTTTATATGAGATAGGAATTAATCATGACGATTATAATAAAGAAACTAGTCTTGGTGAAATAGTATTAGATGATGTGCATATTTTAAGCTAGCGTTTTGTTACCAAATCAAACATGGAATTTCTATTTTACATAATACTAGGAACACCTAAAGAAAAGATTCAACCAAAGGATAGTGGTAGCAAGTGCTCAGAAATTTTAATTTCAAAATTTTGAGCTGTTGCGGGAGTCTGACGAGAATTCTCTGAAAAATTTACGGGCACATAGTTTCTCGTAGTTTGTTTATTTCAAAAGAATCTAAAAGTTTTGCTTTTTTTGGCGTTGGCAAGCGGCTGCAAATTGTGTTTAAATTTAAAATGCGATTAAGCATTTTAGAATTTAAAAAGCAATCGAGCGTTTGCTAGCGACAATTTGACATAATGACAAATTATGAGTACAGACGAAAGGTTTGTTGCCAGGGTTGCAGAATTTCGAAGTTTAGAATAAGTTTTCTTCTGTGTGGAAAATTTTCTCGTAGCGTAGATTAAAAGGCTTGATGACCCAGTTGGTAATTCGCTTAAAAACTAAAAACGTGAGGGATATTTTACATAATAGAATTATGACTTACAGCTAAAGGATTGACTGACAAACACTTATATATCAATCTGTATCATAATTTATATTATGTAAAATAGAATATTACAATATACTACTTTGCCAAAATGTACCCCTACTTTATATACATGCCGTGTGGTGTACTTTTACGTTCTCAACATAGGTTAAAACCATTTCGGAAAAATTTTGAAATCTTTGCAGATGATTTTCAAATAATTGTGATCCTCGAACCGTGGCATTCAGTTCGTTTCTCAAAGTGTAAAAAATTCTAACGTTCCCATCGCGAAGTTCACGAGCCATTTCTTTCAACTCACTAAGCTGTGTAAATTGGTCATAGGTTCGTGGTTCACAAATATATGAGCTTAATTTTGCATAACACTGTGCTATATCTTTCTGGTTACGGTCTAGGCGTTGAAGTAACATATTGCGACTAGGCGCCATTGTGGTATTTAGACTTGTACTATCAGAAAGTAATTGCATCGCAAACGTTGTAGTTAAAATTATAATTGGCCATAAATATATGTACTAACGCTTACAAACAAGATATTTACGGCTAATTTAACGCATATTTCACACTATATTATGGATTTCCGAACAATGACATAACAAATATTACAATAAGGTAAAATTTGATAATCAAAAATGTAAAAACTATAATTAGTGACTTAGGCAATTCATAAAGTATTCTTCGACTCCGGCATTTAAGCGCTGAAAATCAGAGAATTGTTGCTTCGCTCTTTCGACATAGTCGTCGACGGTTTTTTTATGTTCTCGCAATGCATTAATAATTTCTCCATTGGTTTTGCTCAAACTGTCCATACTATTTTTAAGGGTTTCTACGCGCTCGAATAGACTATATGTCCTAGGTTCACAGCGATACGAATTGAGCTTTGTACGAAGTTGAACCAAATCTTTTTGGTTGCGCTCCAATCGAAGTACTAATGCGTTTTTGTCAGAATGCCGGGTTGCGGTCTTCCGGTTTTGAGTTGTTTCCATGGGACATTGATTTAGGGTTGTTTTCAGGTAATTGGTTCAGCAGGTTACTCTAAGTTACAAAAAAAAGAAACAGAATTTTTTTCTTAACATTCATATAATCAGACTTTAACATTCCCTTTCAAATCAGATTGAATTTGATGGAGCAAAAAATTATGGAATCCGATGCTTTTTAGAACGTAGATAAATCCAGTATATTGTTATGGTAAAAAGAATGATCGGGGGAGAACTTTACGTCCTCCCCTCCACTACCGAAAACCAAAATTTCGTTTAAAATAAGCCATTGCTACAAACAAAAAAGCCACCGACTGGCGGTGGCTTATTCTGGTGGTATTTAGTTACTCCATTGTTTGCGTTAAGAAGTTTCTACTGATATTGGTCTCAAATTAGGGTCTAAAACCCTGCAATTTATTGTAGCACTTTAGTATTCCGAAAAAATCTATTTCCAAAATGAGTTAACGTTTAATCGTTAAAAGTTAATGGTACTATTAACGTTTAACAAAAGCAATTTCATTGCGCATCCAAACTCCTGCACTTCTAGTGCAGAGTGGTTTAGTCATTCTTATCTTCCAATTCGATTTCTGCCAATGTACGGGACAATCGTGGGGAAAACGGATTTTTTAAAATATCACGCATTAATTTATTCCTTTTGCGTTCTGAAATGTTTATGGTGTCCAAAATTTCGCGACGTCGTCTAATTTCTGCAACATGTTTTTCTTTCATCTTCAAACGTTGCTCGGTACTCGGCATCAGTTGGGGCTCAAAACGTTCCATAACCGTATATCTGGTTACTTCAAAGGCTTCTTTCTCTGATTTTTTAACTTCGTTTTGGGCGATGGCACAAAAAGATGTGCCCAATAGTACAATGCAAATAATCTTAAAAATCATTTTTTTCATAAGGGGGATTTCATATAGTCTACAGCTAATATACATAATTGTGGAGTATATGGTCAATTCGACATCAAGGGGAGGCTTTGGACTATAAAGCGGCACTTTTCATCGGTTAAAACAAATCAATTAACTTTGAAAAAATGCTTTCAATACACATGCCATGAAAAACCTTTTACTACTCGTTTTCGTTTTGCTGAATTTTACGCCTCGATTAATAGCCCAGCAATCGGCTACTATTTCTTCGGCAGAAATCAGTTTTATTTTTCTTTCAAAGGATGTCGATGGAAGTATTTCCGGTTTCGAATCTTCCTCTGCCCTCAATCTGGATACGCTACCGGAATCAAAATTTAAAGGCTCTGTAGCTATCGAAACTATTAAAACGGGTAACTTTCTTCGCGATTGGTCCCTAAAAAGTTCAAAATATTTCGATGCCGATGCCCATCCAAAAATAAGCTTCGAAAGCACCGAAATCAGCAAAACTGGCAGTGGTTTTAGTGTGAAAGGCAAGCTGATTATTAAGGGTGTGACCAAATCTGCAACCATAAATTTTGAACAAAAAGACAAACAATTAATTGGCACCACTACCCTATTTTCATCTGACTTCGGCATCGACATCAAAAGCGATCGCGAAGACAATGAGGTCGAAGTAAAGTTCATCTTGAAAATCAAATCGTAAGCGATAGCTACTTTTTCATCATTCACACAGCACCTCTTTCTTTGAGGTTTTATTTGGTGCAATCCATTATGCAATAGCGTCAACCAAACCCTTAAATTTTAGTAACTTCGCGGCTTCAAATTTTAAGCTATGTGGGTGTGGATTCTTTTTATCGCGTTGGTCATCGTTTTCTTAGCGTTAGACCTGGGTGTTTTCCATAAAAACGAACATGTTATAAAAAGTAAGGAAGCTGGAATTTGGACGGCGGTCTGGGTCTCTGTCGCCCTCGCCTTTAGTGGCGTAATCTACTGGCTTTTTTCCAGTGGTTTGGTTGAAAACCCAACGGGTCTAACACCAAATAATGCCGTACTCAAGTACGTAACCGGTTACCTGATCGAACTCTCCTTGAGTATCGATAATGTATTTGTCATTGCGGTCATTTTTTCCGCGTTCAAGATTCCGGCTTTGTATCAGCACCGCGTATTGTTCTGGGGTATTCTTGGAGCTATCGTTTTTAGGGGCCTGATGATTGTCTTCGGAGTGGCACTCATCACCAAATTTGAATGGATTATTTATGTGTTCGGTGTTTTCTTGCTGTGGACGGCCTTTAAAATGTTGAAGTCCGATGAAGACAATTTCGATCCGAAAAATTCTTTGGTTTTCCGCCAGCTAAAAAAGCTATATCCTATAACTACCGAAATGCACGGGCACGATTTTTTTATAAAACGTATGGGTGTTACCGCTGCCACTCCCCTCTTCGTCGCCTTGGTCATTATCGAACTGACCGACGTGCTATTTGCACTAGACAGTATTCCCGCGATACTTGCCATTACCGCAGATCCCTTTATAGTTTTCAGCTCAAATATTCTGGCCATATTAGGTCTACGGTCTATGTATTTTTTGATTTCAAGGATGTTGGAAAAGTTCCGTTACATCAATTATAGTTTGGTCGTTATTTTGGCCTTTGTAGGGCTAAAAATGTTGTTTTCGCACCAAATTGAACTTCCGGAATGGGTTTCGCTGACGGTAATTTCTGTTTCCTTGATCGCGGGAATTGTTGCCTCTCTATTGATTCCCAAAAAAGAAGAACATACTACGGAAGCGGAAAACTAGGCAAAGAACTCGTCTTGAGTCCATCTTTTACCTGCGATTTCCACATTTGGCGACCTAATTGGCTTTTTCTCGCACCGTAGCTATGGCTATGCTGCTCAAAAAAAATTTTATTAGGCCACAAAAGCCGAAAATCTCGGTTCTAAAAATGAACTCAAGACGAGTTCTAAATGCTATTTCTCCTTGAACAATCCCTTATATATTTTACCGACGGCCCAGTTCCCCAGAGGAAAATAGAGTGCGAAAAAAAGTGCCATCCCCAGCGCAAAATTTCGAACCCCGAATAACCGTTCTACAATATTGTTGGGGTAGGCATAGGAAGTTTCAAAATAATATCCGCCGAACTCAAGAAGTCCCATGGCGATAAGTCCGTAAGCATATTGTGCATGAACCGGAAGATTGCGTAGTAACAACGAGATAGGCACCATATACAAAATGTAGCAGGTCATGACCTGCCACCAAAAGGTAAATTTGGCGATTTCGGCTGCAGTTCCGAACCAGTTCATACCGAGGCCCCAAGCAAAATATACGAGACAGTATATAAGAATCAACCGCTTATCGACCTGCAATTTGGTCTTTGCCCAATCAAGGAATTCTTTCATTTACTTATTTTTCGGAAAGTTTGGCGTCTATAATCTGAAGTGCATCCTGAACGGTCTGCATTTTTTCCATATCATCATTTTCGAGCATGATGTCAAATTCATCTTCCACATCAAGAATGATATCGACCAAATTGGCCGAATTGATATTCAAATCATTGATAAAATGACTTTCGGCCGTTATGTCATTCGTAGAAACATCCTCCGGAAGGTATATTTTCATAATATCCTTTAGTTTTGAGTAGTGCTCTTCCTGGGTCATTTGTTGAAAGTTAAAATTTCAAATTCCAAGCACCAAATTCAAATATCAAATTTTGGAATTTGGTGTTTGTGCATCGGTACTTTACGTTTCGTCGTTAAATCGCTTAAAAATAACACAAGCATTGACATCGCCAAAACCAAAACTGGCTTTTGCCAAAATCTTTGGTTCATGGACTATCGTCTTTTGTGGAATCTTATCTGAATCTACCTGATTTACTATTTCCGGATGAATATCTTCGCAGTTTACGTTCCCAAAGAGTTTTCCCTGCTCGAATTGTAACAAACTGGCAACACACTCCATACTTCCGGAAGCGGCCAAACAATGCCCGAACAGCCCTTTGAAAGAATTGATGTATGGGAAATCGCCTCCTTGTCTACCCAATGCCTTGCTCCAGTTTTCGATTTCTAAAGCATCTTTTGTCGTTGCGGTCAAATGCCCATTTATGGTATCGATATCGGATTTCCGAATTCTTGAATTTTCCACAGCCTGAACAATACAGCGTTGCACGGCCTCGCTATTGGCTGCCGTCATGGATCCGTCGCCTCGCTGCCCGCCACTATTGACCGCGCCACCTAATACTTCACCGTAGATTTTGGCATTACGTTTTTGGGCGCTTTCCAGGGATTCTAAAACCAAGGCTCCCGCCCCACTTCCGGGCACGAATCCCGTTGCCGAGGCACTCATCGGTCGACTTCCCTTTTCTGGATTGTCATTATAATTTCTTGGAAGTACGCGCATAGCGTCGAATCCAGCCCAGACATAAGGGCCGCTATCGCTACAGCTTCCTACCAACATCCTTTCCGCTCGGCCTGAAGCAATACGTTCATAGCCCATCAATACGCCCTCGGTGCCCGTTGTGCAGGCAGATGAATTTGTAGTTACCTGATTGCCACAACCTAGAATCCCTCCTAAATAGGCACTGATACCGCTGGCCATTGTTTGTATGACCGAAGTACTGCCCAAACGACGAACGTTCTTAGCATCAATTTGATAAATGGCCTCGCGAAATTTTGCAACGCCCAAAGTACCCGTTCCAAATAGGATACCGCTATCCCAATCGGGATGGTCTTTCTCCGTTTTTGGTAAACCGGCATCCCTCCACGCATCGGTACCTGCGATTACCCCGTAGATAATTCCGGTAGCGTTCAAACCACGGAGCTGTAATGGCGTAAAATATGTATTCAGAATAGTGTCGGTTATCAAGGGTTCCCCAGCGATTTGGCAACCGAATTTTAGTTCTTCCAACTCAGGAATAAAACGGATGCCACTTTTCCCATCGATCATGGCCTTGGTGAAATCTTTCAATCCGATTCCGTTTGGGGCACAGATCCCCAATCCCGTTACTACAACACGTCTATTCATTGGTTTCTTAACTTATCATTCCGGCAATAGTACCTTTACAGACCAACTTACCTTGGGAATTGTGCATTTTTACCTCACATTTTAGCTTATGGAATCGAAAATAGTCCTTTTTAGAAGTCACCGTAACCTTTTCATTGGGAAAAACGGGAAGCAAAAATTCCATTTCGGAACTGCTAAGGCCTATTTTAAAATCCTTTCCCGAAAAATCGGATTCAACCCCTACTAAAAAAACACCTAGACAGACCACTCCTATCTGCGCGCAACATTCCGTTAAAATCACTCCGGGAGTCACAGGATTATCCTTAAAATGACCTTTATAAAAATCGGATTCCGCAGAAAAGGTATAGTTGCCTTTAACACCGTTTTCATCAACATGTTCCAACTCATCAACAAACAAGAAGGGTTTGCTGTATGGGAGTTGGGATATGATGTTCTGATGATTCATTTAAATAACTACGGATAATTTGACCCTTTGCTCACTTCGCCAACATCCCTCCGATCCAATCCTCTCGGTCGTACTTATCTAGTCAGTTGCAAGTAAAGGAGGTAATTATTGGTCAATATTTTGAAGGTTTTAGTTTAGATTTTTATTTTTTACGAACTACGAACTACGAACTACGAACTACTTCTACTGCAAACTCTCCCCGCCATCAACCTTTATCACCGTGCCTGTTATCCATTTAGCTTCATCGGTGGTAAGCAGGTAAACGACATTGGCGACATCCTCGGGTGTGGTCAAACGGCCATTCGGATTTCGTTTTAATGCGCTTTTTTTCAGTTCTTCATGCCCGGGAATCATTTCAAACGCACGTGTTTCTGTCGTTCCCGCTTGAATACAGTTGGCTTTGATGCCAATATTGGCAAATTCTAAAGCAATATTTCGCGTCAATGCCTCTAAAGTAACCTTTGCGGCCGATACCGCAGCGTAACCGGGCCAAGCTTTGGTGTTGCCTTCACTGGTAAATGAAACGACTCGTGCATCATCCGCAAACAAATCTGCTGCAACCAAGGCCTTCGTCCAATCATAGAGGCTTAAGGCCATGGCATTTAGGGTAATTTGAAAATCTTGATGGTTCAAGGTAGTTTTTCCTTTGGAATACATGGGTTTAAGGTTTCCTTTGGCGATGCTATGCACTAGAACCTTGATTTTTTTATTAGTTCCTAAAAATGTCTTTATCTCCGCAACCGTATGCGCACATTTCTCCGAATTAGCGACATCGATATTAAAGCTTTTAAAATTTGCCCCACCTAAAGTAATTTCTTGAAATTGTTCGTTAATCGACTCTAAATCAGATTTTCTATCACGATGAACAATGATAATATCATAACCATGCCGTGCCAGTTTTTTGGCAGTAGCGAGTCCCAAGCCGCTGCTTCCACCAAGGATTAGGGCGGCACCGCCCCCCCTCGGTCCCCCCTCAGGAGGGATGTTATTCTCTTTCAACTCGTTTGTTGCCAAAAATTCCGATTTTTTTTCTGTCATCGTTCACTGTAAAATAGCCCTCCCGTGATGGGGTTATGTCTTAAAAAGAGGCATTTCGCCACAAAGACCTCCCTTAATCCCTCCCAAGGAGGGAAACTGTAGCGATATCTATTTAAAAACCTTATGAAGGTTACTCATTGTACTAGTTTTATACCTCTCCTTGGGAGAGGTCGGAATCGCCAGAGCGATTCCGGGTGAGGTCCATTGCGAGCGAAGACCCTTTAAAGTTTTCAATAATGCTTTTTAATAGTACATAGCCCCCCTCGGGGAGGGCTAGGGAGGGGACTTACCACTCCAACAAAACCCGCTGCGCCGAAAACCCGGGGCCGAAGCTTAAGATTAGGCCTTGCTCTCCTTTTTGGATATTTTTTTCTAGAAAGCGTTCCAGCACGTATAGAACTGTTGCACTGCTCATATTTCCGTATTCCCGTAATACTTCACGGGTGTCATCGATATTCTTTCCCAATTTTCCGAAAAGTTCTTCCACCGTTTGCACGATTTTACGCCCTCCGGGATGAAAAATTAGATGGTCCACAGCATCAATTGATGTACCATACTTTTTCAGGAACGGATGTACGATATCGGGAAAATGTTCGGCTATAGTCTCCGGCACGGCGATATCCAATATCATTTTCAAGCCGTGATTGGTGAGGTCAAAACCCATCATTTGCGTGGCATTGGTAAAGTGATACATGTCACCGCCTATTATTTTCGGGCCTGCGGCCATTTCTTCCGAAGATAACAGTACACAAGCAGCCCCATCTCCAAAAATAGCCGCGCTGACCATATTCGCCATGGAATAGTCGTTGAGCTGAAAGGTGGCCGTGGGACTTTCTACCGCCACAACTGCAGCCCGCTTACCGGGATTTGAACGCAGAAAGTTATTCGCATAGATCAAACCGGAAACGCCCGCTGCACAGCCCATTTCAGTAACCGGTAAGCGCACAACGTCTTCTCGCAGTCCTAAATCGTTGATCAGGTAGGCATCTAAGGAGGGAATCATGATGCCCGTACAGCTTACCGTAATGATGTAATCCAACGAATCGGGCGACCAATCGCTTTTATTCAAGGCCTTTTCGAGAACGGACTTCCCAAGTTTCTTTACCTCGCGAACATAAATGGTATTTTTCTCTTCAAAGGAAGTAGCGGTAAAAACCTCTTCCGGACTCATAATACTATAGCG
>Ga0115029_1001515_pt1 | contig 15997 bp, 15 predicted proteins | sample SidtaG_3_FD_87297 | JGI IMG/M metagenome (GOLD analysis project Ga0115029, IMG submission 87297) | Marine algal microbial communities from Sidmouth, United Kingdom - Sidmouth_Asex1 metaG | ecosystem: Host-associated > Algae > Red algae > Unclassified | place: Sidmouth, United Kingdom | collected...
GGGGGGAGGGGGGTTCCGGGTGGCGGCGGTGGCGGGGCGGGCGATGGCAGGGCGCAGCCGCAGCGGCCGCAGCGGCGGCCAGGGTGACGACGACGACGGTCGAGGGGGTGCCCCAGGCCGGCGGTCTGCGCGTCCGTGTGTGGCGAGCAGGCCGTCACTGTCGGGCAGTGCTGCAGCACGTGCCGGCGCGTGCTTCTGTCTGGGGCCAGGGCCCGAGCTGTTGTCTGGAGCACGACCGTGTCTGAGCGTGTCAATGACGCTGGTGTCGGAACAGACACGGTGTGCCAGGCCGCTGTCGCTGGGGTGGGGCACGGTGTCTGACGGTGCCCTGAGCGCTCAGGGTGGTGCGATGACGTCCTCTGATTGGTCAATTTAGCATTCACGCCTAGCATTCACGGCCGGCACCCGTGAATGGTGATGCGCCCGATTCCTTCACGGACGGCGCGCAAGCGCGATCACCCGCGGGTCATCGTGGGCGCGTCGAACCCCGGAAGTCGCTGCGCGCGGTCGCCGCGCGCAACTCGGGGCGGTGGGGCGTGACGGAATCGGGCGCATCAGCTTTCACACTTGGTTTCCACTCACATCAGATGTGAGCATGGATCCAGCCAATCAGAGGGCTGGAAATTGCGCTCTAGCGCTCTCAGGGCCCCACCAGACATGTGCCCAATCATGCCGGGAGGCCCCGTCGCCGCCCAGACAGCAGCATGTCTGAGCCCCAGACAGACACAGCTTCTGACACTTCTCAGACATGGATATCGGGCCCGGGGCCCCAGACATCCGCCACCGTGGTGGAGCGCGCCCTTTTTGCACCCCTGCGTGGAAGTCACGTTCGCCGGTTGCTCGCCGCCGTCGTCCCGCCCGCTGTGCTGCTCCTCGAGTTGATCCGGGACTCGCTGTTGTGCACCGACGACTGCCTTGTCCCAGCAGCCCTCTTTGGGCTCTTTCCCGTTGCTTTTCGCGTCACTAGACCGCACCCGCCTGTTTGTGGCGGCAGCGGCAGCTGCGGCGGTGGCGGCGGATCAGGGGTCTCCCCGCCGCCGCCACGGAGCGGACGGCCCTCCAAGGTACTTGACCACCACGTGGGCGACCCGTGCGTGTCGGTGGCGTCGTTTTTGCGCGCGTTTTGGGGGCCGCGGCGGCAGGCACCGCGGCCAGCGCCACGGCTCACGGCGGCGAATCGGCGGCCCCCCCGACGGCGCCACGGAGCGTAGGGCCGCCCACGGCGTTGGAGCACCGTGTGGGCGCCTCGTGCACGTCCGTGGCGTCGTTTTTGCGCGCGTTTTTGCGCGCGTTTTGGGGGCCGCGGCTGCCGGTACCGTGGCCGGCGCCGCAGCTCACGTCGGCGGATCGACGTCCTCCGCACCGCCGCTTAGGAGAGACAGCACTTCCAAGGTGGTGGAGCACTGCGTGGGCACCGCGTGCGCGTTGCTGGCGTCGTTCTTGCACTCGTTTTGGGGGCTGCGGCGGCCGGCAGCGTGGCCGGCGCCGCGGTTCGCGGCGGCGGATCGGCGGCCTCCCCGCCGCCGCCGCGGAGCGGAGGGCCGCCGACGGCGTTGGAGCACCGCGTGGGCGCCTCGTGCACGTCCGTGTCGTCGTTTTTGCGCGCGTTTTTGCGCGCGTTTTGGGGGCCGTGGCGACCGGCACCGCGGCCAGCGCCGCGGCTCACGGCGGCGGATCGGCGGCCTCCCCATCGCCACTACGGAGCGGTGGGACCTCCAAGGCGTTGCAACACTGCGTGGGCGCCCCGTGCGCGTTCGTGGCGTCGTTTCTGCGCGCGTTTTTGCGCGCGTTTTGGGGGCCGCGTCGGCCGGTACCGCGGCCGGTGCCGCGTCTCGCGTCTGCGGAGCGGCGTTCGCAGCGCGCCCCGTCGCGGGCAACCTTGATGTGCGGTCGGATCTGCAGGGTGGACGCGCGCCTTCTCGGCTCCGGTTTTGATGAGCTCCTCCTGTGGGGCGTATGGCGCCTGTCTTTTCTCGTGCGGTCGATTTTCCCTTTGCCGGCACGCGCCGCCAAGCGCAAGACGTGGCCGCGCGACTGACGGGACTTCCTCCTCCCACCCTGTCCTCTGCCGCGGTGTCTTGGGGTGCTGCAGGCTCCTCTGGGCGACATGTTGCTCGAGGTTGGAGCGCAAGAGTGGCGCAAGCTCGGCAGGGTGCTGCCCCGCGGGATGCTATTCCCCGCGTACCGCGGCAGTCCGACGTCAAGAGCAAGGCTGGCGCGGCTCCTCCACAGGGCGATGACGACGACGATCAAGGGCGGGGCGATGAGATGAGAGAGCGTCCGAATGAATCCCGTCCCGCTCCACGTTCGCGTCTTGGTCGCGCACACGTCCTCGTCGATGATTACATCGAGGATGCGCTCGTCGCCTGCATTCGACGAACTTGTGGCCTCCCATCGTCCCGCCCCATCGGTAAGCAGGGCAGCCCCGTCACTGCGCGCGTGATCGGGCACGCGACGTCGCGGTCGCGCGCCATCGTGCTAAGGTCGGGCGGCACCAAGCGAGACGTGAGCATCCTGTGGGTGTCGTGCCGCGACGGGTTGCTGTGCTCGTGCTTCGCCGGCACACAAAACGCGCTCTTCCTGTCGGCATCCTCCCGCAGCACGAAGTGCGCGCACACGACCGCTTTGGCCGAGGTGTTGACGCGCTCGGGGGTGAGCATCGAGACGTTTCGTGCACGGATGCGATTGCGGGCCGATGCCGCCAACTTTGCCGTCTACACCGACTATGGCAGCACGGTGTGGTGGTCGGTATTGTACCGCTCGGTCTACTCCCTGGTGTCCTTCTCCTCGGCAAACGTTGCGACGTGCATTGCGCCGGGGTGCCGCCGCTTCCGCAGCAGGTGCGGGCACGTCAAGACCGCTCGCGAAGAGCAATTGCTGGAGGGCTTCCACAACACGCGTTTTGGCTCTGCACCAGATGCGGTGAAGGCGCGGATCGCCGCACGCAAGCAGCCTTTGGCTGCGCCTCGAGCAAAGGTTCTCAACAACGAGGAGGAGGACGAGGGCATCGAGAAGGAGGCCACTGATATGCTCCGCGTGCCGCAAGACGCGGTGCCGACGAGAGTTGCTGCTCGCGTGCGGCGTAACCTCCTGCCGTGCGCTGGGGAGGTGACTCAAGGGGAGGTGTGGACACGGACAGCCGACTGGCAAAACATGTACCAGGAGCGGGCTGCTGAGAGTGATCCCAGGCAAGCAACGGACCTGAAGCGGATGGCGGCGCTGGTCTCCATTTGCAAGCTCAACGGCATGATCCGCGACGTGCAGCAGCCGCTGTTCGAGCAATCGTGCGGGAGCTGTGGCGTCCAACGCGCAGAACGCCACAAGATCACCAAGGAACCAGGGCTCCTCACTACGCACCATCCCACGGCCAACGCGCTGAAGGTATGTATCTTGCTGCTTTCCTTTTCTTTGCTTCTTTCTGTTGGCATGTTTCTTCTGAGCGGCGGCGTGTGTATTGTCTTTTTGTCGGGGCGTCCTTCTCACCAGTTTATGGTTCCCGCTGCTCCTCGTGTTCTTGCCTTCGCATATGGTTCTTTGCTCGGCAGGTTTGGGTCGGTCGATGGGTCTGCCATGCTCCCAAGTGTGGGCGCGTCGTTGAGTACGACGGCCATGCGGACGGGCTCTTTTCGATGCGACGGAGAAACAAGCACCGACGGTGGCTTCTCTTCACCAGGGGGTTGCTCGACAAGCTCGTGTCCTTTATTATTGCTGGGCGCACGACCTACACGGCGGCGACACGGCACTTGTCGGCTGATGTGCTGTTCTTTGCTCTCCGCCGGCAAGATTTCGTGAAGCTGGGCACGGCGTTCATCGGGTCCATCCACATCCCCGCCGAGACCGCGCGCTGCCCGCTATGCGGACCGGATCCGGCCTTCATTGTGATTGACGCACAATCCCTGGGGTGTACGGACCTCGACGACACGCATCCACTACGGCCTGCTGAAGATTGCCCTGTCCTGGACATTCCAGCATCCAAGATGTGCGTCGTCGAGCACGCGCCTCTGCGCGACGCGGTCGCCAAGGTGCTCAAGACGTCAACGCCTTTAACGGCGAACCAGGAGACGCTGATGCGGGCATGGGCGGCCACGCGGTATGAGAGCGGACGGCCAACGCCCTCGTCGACAGCCGCACGCGTCTTCTGCCGCTTTTTCCCTGTCGGCAGCAACACCGCACCGCAGGCACCAGGTGCTGCAGGAGCGTCACCTGCTGCTCGTGCGGCTGGTGCGGGGACGAGCGCCACGACCGAAGAGGCAGCAGCTGTTGATGGGGAGCCACCCCGACGGCAGCTCGGCGTGGCGGTGGATAGCAGCGCGGAGGCGGCTCTTCGATCCGATGGCGCAGGGGGGGTGGTCCTTGGCGGCAAGGGCGCACCCGCCAAGAAGCCGTCGGAGACGTGGCGCGACAGGACCGGGCTGTGTCGGCCTGACTTCACCAGGTACCCGCGCGAGGACGACGGCATTTGGATCTGCGTGCGCCCCTTCTTGCAGTCCCTCATGACCGAGACGGCATGTTTACGGGTTTTAACGAGCGCGCCATCCGGCTCGTGGCCAACACGATGCGTCTCAAGTCGCGCGGCGCGTGGCGCTTCATGACCGAGGCGCTCGACGGCGTCGGCTTCGTCTCGAGCTTCGTCGGCCATTTCGCGGACGAAATGGACGAGGACCGGCACCTGCGTGTGGCCATCGGGGAGCTGCTGCGGTGGTCGGTTGAGATGGAGAGCATGGTGGACAAGGCGTTTGAGGAGGCGGCGGCCAGCAAGACGACGCTCGACCGCGGCTGGCAAAACGCGAAGTACTGCCAACGGTGGCGGGGGACACCGACCCCGGCCGAGTACAAGAGCTGGCGCAGCGAGCAGACCGACTTGCCGCAGATAGACAAGGACGACCCGTTGGTGAGCTTCAAATACTTTGCCAGCTTGCCGAGCGTGCGCCCGGGCATCGGCGACTCGGAAGCTGCCAAGCGGCGGGTGCAGTATCGCGGCAAAGACCGGCATGTGGCGGACCTGGAGGGGGAGGGTGACGCGTGCAACAAGGCGTTCTCCATCTGCACCGGTCTGACGCAAGGCGTTTTCAATGTCGTTTGCCCCCATGTAATCACGCTCGGCTTCCGCTGCCTCTTTCGGGCCGAGAGCGTTGGGGAGGCGGTGTCGATTGTGCTTGAGCGCTTCCCCAAGCTCCCCGCTGTGGTCTTTTATGACGTTGCCTGCAAGTTTGATAAGAACGCGATGAGGCGGGTGCGCGCTATCTTCCGTGACCACAAGGTGCGCTGCGTGCTGGACCGCCCGCACTCGATCACCCACGGTTGCTCGCCGATCTACATGCCGGACGAGTCGCTCGGTACGACGGCGGGCGTTGCGACGCAGGCAGCGGAGGTCTCCCACTCGATCGCAGTCGTCAACCGCACGAGCTTGGCATACATGTCACCGTCGACGTATATGCTGCACAAGATGACCCAGGTCGCTTTCATGAACTTGCGGAAGCTGTACCGCCTGCACGGCGACATAGGCGCGGGCGAGAACGCTCACGTGGCCCTGGCGCCGTTCTTCCACTCCAAGGTGGCGCACCAGTGCGAGCGGGCCTCTGTGTGCTCTTGCACCCCCGATGGGTTTCCAACCGCCGACGGCGACGAGGTGCTCGGAGACAGCATCGCTGCCAACGACGTGGCCGCGGGTGACTTAGCCGACAATGTCCAATTACATGCCCGCGCGGCATCGGGTGCGACGGCAGAGCCCTAAAGTGGAGTGGACCTTGGCGACTCGGATGGTGCCGGTTGTGCGCCGGCAGCGGCGGCGGTGGTGCCGCTGGAAGCCTCTACCATCGCACGAGCCACCGGGCTCGGCAGCGGCGTACCGAGCGCCGCCGATCTTGGCAGATCCTGTGCTGGCGCCAACCCGGGAGATCCGCCAAGTGAAGACGTCGTTGACGTGGACGCGGCGGATCGGGATTGGATGGAGAGCCAGGGGACTGCGGTAGACTGCGTGGCGGCGGGCCCCATCCAGTCGTTGGTGTACCCGGAGCTGCATGCTGCTCATGGCCGTTGGGTGGCCGGTCGGGCATCCCGCGGATTTGTGCCGTTGGCGACGACCCCTTTGAGCAAGGTGCAGCGGCAGCTCGTACGGGAGCTGGTTGGCGCCGCGGCGGCGGCGATTGTGCGGCCTGAGAACAAGGGCCGTATGAAGCTCGTCGGGGCCGACTTTCTGCGACTCGGAGGCGTGGCGTGGTTGAGCGGGGAGGTGATGAACTCTTTCTTCGCGCTCGTCAACGCCCGCGACGACCGCGGAAGATTGAGAAGCACGACGGCCGACTCCTCCAACAAGCCGTCGACCCTGCCACGCACGCGCATGCTCAACACCCACTTTTTTTCTCGGCTCTGCCTCCGCCGCGGCCACTATTGCTACGACAATGTGCGGAGGTGGGGCACCAAGGCGGGCGTCGACCTGGAGAATGTCGACAACATCATCATCCCGGTGCACCTCAACAACGCGCATTGGCTGCTGGTGGTCGTCGACGTGGCCAAACGGGCGTTCGTGTTTTACGATTCGCTCTCCTTGACCGATGCGGAGGACGCAGTCGGCGTTGTGCGGCGATGGTTGAGCGACGAGGCTCTTGCTCGGCTGGGGAGCGCCGCCTCCACCCGATGGGCTGTCGACACGTGGGAGGTGGTGGTGGACCCGACAACCCCGCGGCAGAGCGACGCGGGGAGCTGCGGTGTGTTTGCTCTGGCTGCCGCCGACTGCTTCTCTCTTGGCGTGCCGCTGAGCTTCTCCCAGAGCGAGGTACCTACATTGCGGCAACGTATTGCTCTTGCGCTGTTTTTTGATGACTTGGATTGTGACTTGGATGTTTCTCATTGTGTACGGCTGACTGCGGTAGCCCCATCTGATTCAGACGAGGAGGGTCCCGCCTTTTCATCTGATGTTGATGAGGTCTTTTCCGCGTCTGAAGGTGATGATGGGGACTCGGATGCGGGGGACCCTGGTGGGACGGCGGGGGAGGACGATGGTGGGGTTTTCGTGGATGGCGATGCGGGGGTGGCGGCATCGGTGATCGCACCGGGTGGGGAGTGAGTGCACCGAGGAAGCCGCTCCCAAATATAAAGCCACTCTGAGGTAGTCATGCAGCTGTCGCCAAAAGAAGCAAGCCAGTCATACTCGGCACGAGCACGAACACAACCATGCTGCTTTCTACCTCTCGCTTTTTTGGTGGCAGTAGGTGCCTAGGTCTGCATAGGGGGTCCTCAAGAAAGGCGACGCTGCAGATTTAAAAACGATTACGTACACGTCACGCCGTCCGAGACGCTGTCATTACTCGGGTTTCATTGGTCGGGTGCAAGCAGATATGCGATCAACGATCTCGACGTCTTGGATCGCCTTCGCGGCGCTCTGCATTGGTGGCCCTTGCAGGGCTACCTGCGTCGCGGCGTCGCCTACGCCGCCCCCACCCCGTCCGCCAGTGGCCTGACCAGTGCGCAGCACGGTATGGTAGAGCACGCGCATGCGGTGCGAAGCACCAACAGACCCTACACCAGTTCTCGTACCGTTTCGCGTAGGACCTGCAACAGCAGGGGTGCTTGGGAATCGTTGGCCAGACCGGCGACTTCATACCAGGCACAAACACCAGGGTGGCCGGAATGCAATAGCGTGTCAGAAACAGGGCGGCGGTAGCTGGTTGTCAGCCACACGACTGCCACTCAGCCCCGGGTGCCACGGTGCTCGTGTAGACGCCAGCAACTGCACATGCTGTCGTTCTTGCAACCAGAACCGAACCCAAGTATGTGATGCTGGGAACGAAGATACGACCATACGAGCGGGATTGGCTACGTACAGCATCCCAAGAGACAGCCAGGTGTACACGCGGTCCGCCGAGGTGTGCGCACCCCCTGGACAGTGTGTATGGAACCATTTAACAGCCGCACTCACACACGAGTCAACTCCTGTGGCTGTCCAGCCGCACCGTTCATCCAACTGATTGGGCATTGACTGTGATGCGCGGCACAGCCTAGAGTACCGAATGTCGAGCGACACAAGAATCCGTCCCATGTGCATGTACCCCACGAGGCTGGTCCCCGGTTGCGTGGTAGGTATTGAAAAAGTGATGACTGCGACATATAAAAGGGGGCCGCAATCAAGAGACGAACACTGCAGTAGTCCCAGGTGCCCCATCATGCCCTGAGCAAGTCCCATCTCTGCCATCAAAGCAGACACCAGATGGACACACACGATGAGAGCTCGCTGGCTGTGAACCATGGACACATTTCAGTTGGTGCTGCCAGGCATGAAAGCAAGCTCTTTCTCATCAGGATGACTCGCATTCATGGGGCGGTCAGATCAACCATCTGGTCAGTTGCACACGCTCCTGAGGGTGACTCAGCGGTGTGGCCCGTGGGCTTCGCTGCAATAGGGATGAGATGGGATTCGACGAACCGCGAGGAGCAGAGACAGGCCTAAGGGACGCCGCACTGATGAGCGGGTACGAACTCGCTGCATGCTACTGTCGGTTCAGGTCTCTTGTTCTCTGTGCGCTCACCAGTCGGTAGTGCAATGAACGACATCGAAAGAAAGGCAGCACACATTTCCATCTCGGGTGCTTGGCTCAGAATCCGGTGCCAAGGCAGATACAATGTAGCTCACAGACTGGACTACCTGTATCCATCAAGCACACCAATGAGGCCTGGTCTTACTCAACTGGGAGGCGTCCGATGTCATGCGATAACGTGCCTGGGAGCGGCCGAGCTGCACGGCCACATACATCCAGCAGTCTTTTCAAAGTACAATGGGGTTTTGGGAGTCAAAAAGATGCAAGGCACGGCCAGAAGTAGGGATGGCGGTCGGGGACGCGGCTCCGCGGTCTGTTTCTTTCAGCCATTGAGGTGATTTCACCACCCCACCAGGAAAACCAGGCTCGTGCAGTTCTGTCACGTTTGTGTATTACCTACGCATAGTGCCGGGGTAAGATACGCCGAGCAGATATTCTACACGTCGGCAGCAGTGGCCGTGGCGGTCCAGAACGCAGCTGCCGGGGCTGGCGGTTTCAACGAAGACGGTGCGATCCGCCGTCTCATCAAGAAGACGAAACTTGGACTTGCACCCGAGGTGCATGCAAAGTAAGTTGTCGATGACAGCGATGAACGATAAATATCTCCGCTTGAAGAAGCACCGGTGCTGAGATAGAACCGCAAGATCCGGGACGCTTGGCGCTGTTTTGCGCTTCTTTGCTTCCCGCGCTCGTCGGACCCCGCCCGAGCCCACCATTTTGCTCGACTGTGTCGGTCGGGTGCGTGTGCGGCCATAACCGTCGTCCAAGAGGCGGGTTTCTTCTTTCGTGCCTGTCTGTTCTTCCCGCCCTGGTCCACCAAGATACCGGGGGGCGTTCAACCGGGCACGTGCCCTGGCATTGGTCAAGGACTGGTGCACTGCCGCGAGGGCTGTCGCTTCAACCGGGGTTCCACGGCACACATTGTGTCATCCACCAAGGTTCGTACAGTGTCCTCCTTTCTAGCTTGCATTTCCTCCCCCCCAGGCCCCCCACCGCATCGTCTCGCGCAGGTTGATGGCAGCGTGTGTCCTTTGTGGACGTATCCCGTCTGTACGGCTCTTGGGTGCCGGCTGAATTGGCCGGGCTGGTGGAGCAGGTCGTGGGGCGAGTTGCCCGCCGTTCATTGCTCGACCACTCTGTTTCTGACGCAGGTTGTTTCTCATGGTCTATCGGGCGCCCTCCCGGGTTTGATGGTCGCTCCGCCCCTCTTCTCTCTTCACATTGTCAGGGTGCAGCACCGGTCCACGCGGAGACCAAGATGTCGGCGCCGAGCGCCCCCAACCTCAAGTATGTGGCCATCATGTCACCGTCGCTGTGTTTCATTCACAACTGGTCGGACGAGCAGCACATCACAAGACGGCTCAGTGACGGCCACGAGGCGAGCGTCGTCGCCACCCGCTGCTTTGGGACGCAGAAGGACGCGCTGTGCTGGTTGACCAGCCCGGTCTACAAGGAGGCCGTTGCCACGAGCGCCTCCCTAGCAAGGAAGCTCCCGTCTTCCACGGCCGCTGCGAGTACGTCATGGTTGGCGCTCGTGTCGGCCACCTCACGAAGCTGCTTTGAGACGGACGAGGCTGGTTTGTTGGCGACCCTCTCGGCCGTGCAGCAGGAGGCCTGTATCTGCGGAAAGTTTTCTTCTGCGACGCGCGCCTGGGAGTGGCTCGACGGCGGCTCGGCGTCCTCCTTGTTGGAGGTGGTGGGTGGGCCCAACGTCGTGCCCTCTTCAATGGCCCCATCGGCTGAGGCGGAGCTCTGCCCCGTTGCTTCGCGTGGGGCCGGCTCGGGCTCGGGTGTGTCTGTTGAGGCCTCGGCGCGCTCGCCGATAACCTCCTCCCTATTGGCTCCGCTGCCTGGGCTGCGTCCCCACTCGACCGTGTCTCGTGCACCTTCCCGTCTGCGTGCGGCCTCCGTCTCGTCAGCGCGGCTTGGGAAGCGCGCCCTCGCACCGTCGGCTGTGCCTTCGGGCTCCTTGATGCCGTCTGCGACTGGTGTTGTTTTGGCCGCGTCCGAGGGGTGTTCCACGTCGGAGACGGCTTCTGACGGGGACAGTTTCAGTCAAGGGGGGGCGTCGATGTTCCGCGCACTGCCCAAGCGGCACAAGGGCACTCTATGCGCCGCCACCGAGCAGCTGCATGACTCGCCGGCGACGAGCTCGGACGGCTCTGCCTCGCTGATATCGCTGCCTGACCTCGTCGACTGCGGGTGGTCCAACGACTCAAGGGCGTCCACGCAGGACGCCGGGAGCATTGCGATCCACCAACTGCTGCGGTCATCCGACCGTCGCCGCTCACAAGGAGATGGGCGTGGCCACCGTCGGGCCAGAGCCCCAAGGGCTGCGGCGGGGCGCGCCGAGACCCGCGGCAATGGCGGTTATGACGACGGCGGTGGCGGCGGCGGCGATGCCGAGACGGCCGCCTCGTCAATCAGCGACCTTGCCGGCGCCGGCGAGTGGGAGATGGTGTGTGAGCACCTTTTCGGTGGCATCCAAAGCGCCTTCATCTCGGGTGGGCCGGGGGCCGGGAAGTCGACGCTCCTACGCCATCTGTTTGACTTTTTGCGCAAGCGCTACTCGGCGGAAGGCGAGGTGGTGGTCCTGGCGCCGACCGGCACGTCAGCCAAGACGGCGGGTGGCATTACGTACCACTCCTTCTTCGGTTTCATTCGGGATTACGACCCCTTCGGCGTCGACGCAGCCGCGGAGGCCAGGCGGCTCTTGGCCACGAGCCGCTTTGGCCCCATCAAGGCCCGCCTACGCCGCGCACGCGCCGTCTTGCTGGACGAGGTGTCGTTGGTGGGGGCAGACAAGCTCGAGGTCATGCATGAGCTGCTCCTGCAGTCTCGGTCTGAGACGGCGCGGCCCTGTTTGTGGTTCACCTTTGGTGACTTCCTCCAACTGGGGCCTATCAAAGGCGCTCCCATGGCTTTTGCCGCGCCGTGCTGGGACAAGTTGTTTGGGGGGGCCTTCCTCAACCTGCCCGGCGCGCGTTCCGTCAGCGCGACGCGGAGTTCATCCGCGCCGTCCGTGACGCCCGGGTGGGCGAGTGCTCGGCCGCTGTCATGCAGCTAGTGGCCGATCGCTCGGTTGAGGCCGCTGAGTACGACAAGATCAAGTCGCACGTCTTCCACCTGATGCCACGTCACAAGGATGTGCTCGCGCATAACCGCGCTTGTCTCCAGGACCTGGCGGGCGGCGCGTCGCCCATGGTGTTCAATGCCGAAGACGGCGTCGAGGTGGACCCCGACCGGGACGAGTCTGGGCCGCCGCCTAATCTTCAGAACGTGCCCGAGTTCTCACGCAAGGCGGCGCTCTCCGACTGCGTTGCCCCCGCCACTGTCCCCCATTGCCTGCACGCGCGGGTCATGATCGTGAACAACCGCATGCAGCCGCTGGGTGTTTGCCATGGCAGCACTGGCTGCATCGTCTCTTACGAGCCGGACGGCACGCCGGTGGTCCGATTGGAGAACCACGTGCTTCCTGCTGGCGTGGAGCGGGGAAGCTGGGGCTTGCGGGACGCGGGGAGCAACTGGTTGGAGGTGCTGTGTCCGCAGGTCAAGTTCACCGCCCGGTTGCTTGCTTTTCCTGGCCTGTTGGCGACGCGTACGCAGGTGCCGTTTGTGTTGGGATGGGCTACCACCATCCACATGTCGCAGAGCTAGGGCATTTCGAGCGCCGTGTTTGACTTATCCAGTTGCTTCGAGGCCGGCATGGCGCAGACGGCCATCAGCCGTGTTGGCACCAAGGAGGGCCTCTTCTTCAAGTCCTTTTGCGCAAGCCGTTTGTATGCCAACCCGCTTGTGTTGAAGAAGTACAGTGAGTGGCGGCACTTGTAGTCCCTTTCCCTTCTTCTCTGCCTAGCTTTTTTCTTATTCCTTTCCTACGGGACGTCGCGCATTACTCTTGTCATTGTACATCTTTCCTTTTGTTCTCTGGTTCAAAAGGCAGGCACGAGCTTCGGCGCGACTCGTCCATCTATTTAGTGGTATCCGTCCCAGTATCTTCACCTGGCCTAGTAAAAAGCTCCGTTGACAACCCCAGAGCTACCAAAGAGGCACGGCTGGCATTGAGGTCCGAGTCCACACGCGCATGCTGTGCCGTCATCCTTTCTTTAAACGTCAACGGAGCAGCAGGAAGCGCGGCCACAGCGTCCTCCCCACCAGGATCAGCCAAAAGGGCATCCACCTCGCCTCCCGCACGAGGAGCCGGCAGAGCAGCCACGTCGTCTCCCCCAAAAGCCGGCGTGTCAGGCGAAAACAAGGCGCCCCGTCCATCAATCGGCAAAGGTAACAACGGAGATGCAGCGCTGGGAGCAGAAGGCACATTCGGTGCATCAGCACCAGGCAGCTCCAGGAGGCGAGCCACCGGCGCGCCACTTGCGGTCGGCACCGAAAAAGGAACAGTACTGGCGCCAGACGTCACCGGAGCAGACGGGGTCGAAGGCCCTGACGTTGACACGGTCGATACCGACGCGCCAGCGGCGGCCAAGGCCTCCATGACCAACGCACTGCCATGTCCTGCCGCACCGCCGACAGCAGCGGCCCGAGCAGCACCCCCAGGCGAGTCACCTTGAGCCGGCACACTACCCCGCCCGCGGCCGCGGGAGCTTCTACCTCCGGCATTGGAGGCGCCTCTAGACAAAGCGCCACGAGCACCTCCACCTCCACGTCCAGCTCCACGCCCAGCAACGGGACTGTGGCTTGATGCGGCTGCTTGCCCGGCCGTGCTCGCCGACAGGGTACGCGATGGTCTCGTCCGCTTGACACCCCGAGGCGGTTTGGCCCCACTCGCCGCCGAACCAGCGAGCCCGCTGGCTGCACTCGATAAACCGCCCAGCGGAACGGCAGGCATACCGGGCACCGGCGGCGGCATGGTGGGAGCTCCCGGTATGGGACCGCCGGTAGGCACTGGCGATTCCCCAGCACTAACCCCTGGTCCGACCACGACGTGCACTGCTGCTCCCCCACCAACCCCCGACGCGACCAATGCCCCGCGCCCAGCTGCCCCCACACCAAACGTGGCTGCCGATCCTGCCGACACGGTAGCGCCTCCGACGGAGCCGGTCGGCGACCCCGACGTCAAAGATGGTCGTCGACCCTTGCCTTTGTTCTTGATCATGCGTTCCGCTCGCCGCAGAGTCGCCTCGTTAACGCTCTCCTTCTTCAATGCCACGTCCATGTCAGCGTAGCGCTCGTTCAGATCGACGGCATGTGGGCTGCGCAACGCCGCAGCACTTGATGCAGGGGCGCCTGGGCCTTGGAGGGTGCTGCTGCTGGCCGCCTGCTGGGAGCCAGGGGGTGTGGCCGTCGTCAACCCGTCGGAGAAGAACTCGTGGCGGAAGGCGCTGGTCAGCGGCCCGACCTTGTTGACAACAGCACGCCCGGCAAAGGCAAGACATGACAAAATCTCAATGAAGCGCTCCTCCTTCGTTGCTACCAAAAGAAGCGCCGCAATGACGACCTTGAGCTTCATCGGGGTCTTCCCGCTCACGCGGACGACGTGCTCCACGGCGGGGAGGTCCTCCTTGTTGAAGAAGCGGGATGGCTTCACCGTGATCTCCTCCATTGTCGGGTTGACCCCCTCCATGTCCACCACGATGACCCACCTTGTCGTCTTGGCCAGCCGCAGGGGGTTGACCTTGAAGGAGACGGTTCCCGGAGGGGGACTCGTGCTGACGGGGTGCGTCGGTGAGTTCCATTGTGGCCACCAGGCGGAGCACGTGCGATATATCGCCTGGTTGTCTGCCTTGTTCGCCGCTGAGCCGGTAGCGCCCATAGCACCCTTGGCGTACGCCCCGGTCCGCGCCAATTTCAGGATGGCGTCGCTCAACAGCGTGCGCAGCATATCCGCGCCGTCCTCGTACGCTGACACCGTCAGCAAAACCGCCGAGACGATCCCCACAGCAGGTGCAGGGGGAAGAACACTCGGCTGCCGCTCAAAGATGAGATGCGACGGAGCCGCTTTGCTTGCGTCGTTGGTACCCAAGTCGTCGCCGGCGTCACCTCCACTGTCGGGGTCCGCGTCATCGCCCGCTCCGTCGCCCACGTACGCGCCCTTTTTGGCTTTTGCGCTCGCGGTGGCGGCAGCGGCGGCGGTAGTGGAGGTGGCGGCGGTGGCGGAGGAGGCGGCGGTGGCGGAGGAGGCGGCGGTGGCAGGGGCAGCAGGCATGCCGCTTGTCGTACCCGACACAATCAATCCACCCGGAGGCAACTCCGTCTCGCCGTCTTGATCCCCACTCCGCGGGAAGTCCTTGCCGGCCGAGACGACGAGCCCCCCGACCGGCAGTGGGTCCTCGGCATTGACAAGGCTCGCATCTACCAGGCCAGCTTCGCCCTCCTTGAGCCCGCCCTTGTCTGCACCCGTAGTTGCCACCTCCACGCCACCTGGCGGCAGCTTGTCGTCATCTCGACCAGCATCAGTAGATTGCATCTGCTGCCGCAGGGTAGCACTGGCTCGAGCCAGAGCATCCAGCTCCAACTGCCGGTAGGCGTACGCCAGCCCCACGTTGACGATGCGCTCGGCGTGGTCGTCGCCGTCCGCAAAAAAGCCCAGGCGGTCGACCACGCGGATCCAGCGGTGGCTCGGAGCCTCCCGCGGATTGTTTGGCACAGCCATGCGGCTCACGGCGCAGTGTACCGCCGCCCCGTAAGGTGCCAGGTGCAGGTCGAGCTTGGAGACCGCATCAAACGCGGTCCGCAACAGTGACGACATGAAGCCCAAGTTTGCATCATCCTCAATCCCCAGGTGCTCAAAAAACTCAACAAACAGGTGCCTGTCCGTGGCATTACGGATGGGATCCATGCCGGCGGTAGCGGTTTGACCTGCATACGGAGAAGTAAGAACGAAGGGCCAATCGGAAGAGAAGAAAAACACCCGTGCGGGAAACAGTTGAAGCTGTATGTGAGACGCTGCCCATAGCATCGCGCAAGTCGGAGACAACCGGCGCCGCCCACAACCAACCGCACCACCTAAGACACTCAATGCAAACGCTTGGATGACATCGGCCAGCTAAAACCAATGAGGCAAACGTGACCAGTAGTGCTCCCGTACCTTCTGATGATCGTGTTGACGAGACAGTGCGTCACGCCTACCGTCCTGTTCGTCGCGTTGTCGGCACGGTCGTCAGCACCGACAGCCCCGCGGTCGAGAGCAATCATCGAGCGTCACAGCGAGCCGAGCTCAGAGACAGTACACACCGCCACCGTACGCCGCTCGATGGTGTGCAGTCCCCACAAAAGATGCAGCCGCGAGTGCGCAGGTCGACGTCGTGGGCGCCATCTTGCTCGTCGTGGAGATCGCCGTGGTGGCGGATGCCAGAAAGCGCGCGCACGCTCCCTGGCCCCAATCACACACGGCAATGGGATTCCCGAGAAGCGTACAATCGCCTGCAGAGGCACAAAATCCATGGATGTTGCGCGGAATCCCTCGAAGCAATTGTCGATGATGCATACATTTGCCCGCCCCCCCC
>Ga0115029_1001520_pt1 | contig 15983 bp, 11 predicted proteins | sample SidtaG_3_FD_87297 | JGI IMG/M metagenome (GOLD analysis project Ga0115029, IMG submission 87297) | Marine algal microbial communities from Sidmouth, United Kingdom - Sidmouth_Asex1 metaG | ecosystem: Host-associated > Algae > Red algae > Unclassified | place: Sidmouth, United Kingdom | collected...
CAACCCACTGCGACCTTTCTAAGCTGAGAGCTCGTCACACGAAGCGTCACATGAACGAAGGAACTGCTAAGAAAGGGCCTGAGGGGGGTCCCTGATCCGCACGAAGTCCTCACAATCAACTCCTGCGGGGTCAAAACCGCACTGTCGCGAGGTCGTTCGCATCAAGCGGATTCTGTGCAAGCCAAGTTCATATTCAACGGTGGGCTACTATGTGGCAGCAGCAGCGACACGTTGACACCGTGTCGAGACATCTGACAGGAATCGATGGACAGGGAAATGTCACCTCGACACCATGTCAACTCTAAATGTGACCCACTCGGTCCCACTGTGCTTTCAGAACGACCTATGACAGTGTCAGCAGAGGCGGCACCTCCTGGCGTGTCATGGGGACAGTGTCAATCATTGCAGCTTCGACAGGTGACGATCACGCACCCCAATCAAAAGCACGGATACTAGTGTCCATTCTACTGCTCCCGAGGCTCAAATGAGCCTCAGATGAGGCTCAAATGAGGCTCCCTCTCATATGGCCTGGAAACGCGGCCTTTTTGGGGTGTCTTATGCACCCCCTCCGAGTTTTCATCGTACACAGCCGCCGAGTTGGCCCATACGTAAGTGGACTGCGCTGAGTCCAGATCTATTCTCAGAAAGAGCAGCTGAGGCCGGAACCTGGTCACAGAGAGGCATCAAAAATAGGCTCAAATGAGCCTGAGAGGCTCAAATGAGGCGGTCAGTAGAATGGACACTAGAGCAGGCATGTGCTGACAATTTGTGCACCAAAAAAAGGGCACCACCTTATGGTGCGTGTCCCAAAAATGAGACATGCGCGTTCTCTGAAGGACTGACACATCACTGCACGGGCGCAGGCGGCGTGGGGTACGAGAATATTCTCAACTGGCCTCCATGGAAAGAGCCTGTTCCGACGCGTGCTTGGCTGACAACTCCATAATACCCGCCTGTGGGCCCTGTTCTGTGGACCTCTCAGATAGCCCCGATCTTGGAGCCAGTCTCTTTCAGGTTCTTGGGGTTAAAGGTTTGCAACGCCAAAGCTCATGTGCTATCTGGAGCTTCGATGAGGGGTGTCCCAAATCGTGTTTTCCTCACAGGGGGCTACATGGCGGTCTGTTTCACATTTTTATTGGTATGGTGCGTGTCCCAAGAATGAGACATGCGCGTTTTCTGAAGGACTGGCACATCACTGCACGCGTGGGATACGAAAAAGTTCTCGACTGGCCTCCATGGAAAGAGCCTCTTCCGACTCGTGCTTGGCTGACAACTCCTTAATCTCCGTCCAGCACCAGTTTTTCCCAACTGGTGCATCAAGAGGCTTTTTCCTCGTCCCCTGTGAAAAAAAATATGAACCGCCTCGGGAGAGTCTCACGAGCAAGCTCATGCTTTTCGCTTGCTCTGAAGGGTCTCCGTTTGTTGGTTGCAAAATGCCTGCAAAAAGGGGCCTGTACCAGATGCGCGTCTGGTCCGATCGCCTCTCCGACTCTCGCTGTCTTGCAGGCGCTTCACGCGAGACTGCGCCATGTCAAAGATCGTGACCCTTCCATACATGCGCTGACAGCGGTCATTTGGCACACGCCTCTGTTCCCTCTTGCCTCCCTCTCCAAGCTATCCCTGCCAGGCTCAATCTCGTGCACGGGCGTGCAACCAGTCGCGCTGCCCAGCAGGCACACCCCCACCCCACAAGTGGCTACATCTGTCGCTGGCCCCCCACCCGTGCCGCTTCACTCGCCACCACCCACCACAGCAGACGAGGAGATACGGGGGGTTCGCGCAGTCGTGCGGCTGCCAGTCGCCGACGGTTTTTGGCTGCCATTGGCAGAGCCAATCCCATCATCCGCAAACGACAGCCCGCCTCATGTGACGCTTCGCTTCCAATATCCACCCACGCCTCGCGACGCGTCTCCTCCTCCTTGGCTTCCACCTTTGCACGCTTGTTCTTTGCAGCTGCAGCGTCCTTAGTTTTCATGTCAGCCGCACGCTGGTCACGAGCCCGCATATTCGCCTGCTTGAGCACCTTTGCGGCCACCTTTGCGGCCGCTGTCTCGTCCAGTGCTGTCATAATCTCAGGCGCCGTCAACACAGTTCCGCGGCCGGCCGTTGACAGCGTCCCATTCACGACGACTGGACGCGACATATCCTTGCGCACGCGCGGGATTAGACGTTGTGTCAGCTTAGCGAGGTCCACGTCTTGAACGGGTGCGTCAGCGCCCTTGCTGAGCTTCGCCGCGCTCACCACCGTTTGGTCCAGAGGCCACATACCAACGCGTCGAAAAGCGGTGGTGAGGGCGTTCACAATCAGCGCCTCCGATGCCGCTCGCGCGATACACCGCATCAGCTCGGGGGTGTTCAAAGGTCGACCCGCCTCCCGGCACTCAAGAGCAATCTCCAGCACGCGCCGCCGGACCCTAGGCTGGTACCGACCAAAGGCACTGGGGTTGTCCAACGCTTTCAGAATGTGAGACATTTTCGACGGCTCGGCCACGACGTGGACCCAGGCCTTCAAAAGCGTAAGCAGCCCCGTTGTGGAAAGGTGCACCTTGGCGCCGTCCAGGGATAAAATCTTGTCCTCGTCGGGAAAGTAGGAACGCGCAAACTTGGCGAAAGTTGAAGCCCAAACGTCAAAGACCGCTTTATCCAAGCCGGGGGGGGAACGCCGCCAAACGACCGCTCCGTCATTGAGATAGGAGGATAGGGCCTGCTCCGTCCTAGACCCGTCCGCCTTGGTCTCCGACACGTACGCGTGGCCAGGCGTTTGACCATCGACAACGGTAAAATGAGGCGCAACCACGCCGGCCGCGGACACGCAAAACGCCGCCGTGCACGCGCCCGCCCCCGACGCGAAAGAAGGCAAGATGACCTCGGGCTTGACCATGCCAACCCCCCCTAGGATGCCTTCTCGCCCGCTCATGGCCGACGTTCGGGCTTGGACGTGGGTCTCGTCCATGTTCCACACCTGCCGGGGGGATGTCACGCGATAGTCGCGATACAGCAGGGTGAGAATGGAAAACCAGCTGGCCACCACGTCGGGCCGCCCGTTCCTTGCACGGCCCTCCTCCAGTGTGCCAGCGCGGTACTTGCGCAGCTCGGGATGTCGCGACAGGAAGCATTTCACCCAGCTGCGTCCAGGCTCCAGCGTGCCACCAAACAGCTTTCGAGCCGCCGCCTGGCGCTCTGCCGACAAATCAGCGAGATACTCGGCGCACACTCGGCAAACCGCCTCTTGCGAGAGACCTCGTCCAATGGTCTCGTTGGTGATGATGCACTCGGCCAGCAATGCCTCCTCTGCAGCCGAGAAGAACGGTGCCGGGCCGCGCCTCTTCGCAACACCGCCAGTGTGGATGTAGAAGTGGGCGCGGTCGTACGACATGTTGAATCGCGACGCAAAAGATTCGACCGTCATACCGCCCGCCTTGACCGTCCGCATTGCCACCTGCATCGTCTCGTGATCAGCAGAACCGACGCCCGCCGTACCGGCCGACGGCGTGGTGGTGGCCCTGCGAGGCATCGTGGCACGGCCAATGAAAAGGCAGGGAGAAAGGAGAGGTGGGAAGGGGGAAAAGTGCTCTAGAATGTGGACGTCGCAAGTGTGCACCCAGGATAGCCCCAGAGAGCCGTGAAGCGGTGCTTGACTCAGGGCGAGGAAGCTCACGTGCGCAGCGCGCGCAGTGAGGGTCGAAAGGGTGGCCGTGGTGGGCACACAGTCGGAAGCAGACGGTGTTGCGGCCAAGAACTGCACCAGATGTGCCGCCTGAGGCGGTAGTTGAAAGTAATTTGGTTCACAAGAGCGCACCCTTTTTCCCTCTTGGACAGCCCTTTAGATTCGGGAGAGGGGACTTTTTGGCGGCTCGACAAACCGTTGGGGAGCCCTTAAGTTGGCGCGTATGGCGCTTCCCCCTTTTCTGATGGCGATCGCTTTTTTAGTTACAGTGAGGAGGGGTAGTCGCCTTTTTTTTTTTCTAGCCCAATTGACCAATGGCGTGCCTGGAGCGCTGGTCCGCCGTTGACTCAGCAGACAGCTCGAACGCACGAGTTGGTGCAAGCCTCCATCACCAAATCCGCACCCTACAGGACCCGAATCTCCCATTTTCTCGCGCAGTGTCGTGCTCGCGCTCGTCCTCGTCGGCGCCGAAACAGTCGCGACGTCCTCGTCGGCGGCAACGCGCTGGTGCTGGTGGTGTGCGGCAACGTGCTCGTGTTTGTGTCGGGCCTGTGCGTCGTCCTCGTCGGCAGCAGCGCGCTGGTGTTGGTGCACGGCAAGGCGCTCGTGCTCGTGTCGGGCTTGTGCGTCGTCCTCGTCGGCGGCGACGCGCTGGTGGTGGTGCACGTCAACGTGCTTGTGCTCGTGTGTGGCACGGACGGCGTCCACGTCGGGGGCGACGTGCTGGTGCTGGTGGTGCACGGCAAGGTGCTCGTGTTTGTGTCGGGCTTCCGCGTCGTCCTCGTCGGCGGCGACGCGGTGGTGGTGGTGCACGTCAACGTGCTCGTGCTCGTGTGCGGCACGGACGGCGTCCACGTCGGGGGCGACGTGCTGGTGCTGGTGGTGCACGGCAAGGTGCTCGTGTTTGTGTCGGGCTTGCGCGTCGTCCTCGTCGGCGGCGACGCGGTGGTGGTTCACGACAACGTGCTCGTGCTCGTGTCGGGCAAGAAACGGGGCAGGATGTATGTTCCGGCTCTACGGTATGCAGCATTGGCGATGGTGCACCACGGGGTTCCGAGGCAAACCATCACGGCTGTTATCGGAGTCCGTTCCGCACAACTTGAGCGGTGGCTAAGGTATTGGAGGAGGAGCGAAAGCGTGTGGCGAGTTCCAGAGCGGCAAAACCGTCACGAAGACTCCTGTTGGGAGAATGATACGCTGCTGCGAGCGATCATCGCGCTGGTCCAGGAACATCCACTAGCACTGCTGAAAGAGCACACTGCCATGATGACGGCCATGCGTGCGCTGCCATCGGGGGAGTTTGCTCATTTGCGTGTTTCGAGGAGCACGGTGGACCGTGTGCTTCGACGGCTCGGCTTCACTCGGAAGGTCATCATCCGCTTGTATCGAGCGGCCAACCGGGAGCGTCGCCGTGAGCATGCTGTGCTACGTCAGATGGTCGGTAGCGGCTGCCTCGTATCCGTGGACGAAACCCATACGGACGGCCGTGACGTCCTCCGCAGGTACGGGCGGGCGCTGAGACAAGAGCGTGTTGACATGCTCGACATCAGCCCTCGGCACGTCGAGCGCGTGAGCACGACAATGGCGGTGTCGTCAGACGGGCGCATCCTCGGCTTGCACTCGGTCACATGTGAGGGGGCTCTGACCAGTAACGACTGGCGCCTGTTCTTGGGCCGTGTCATCCAAAAGATGGGCCGGTACACACCTGGGGTCCCTTGGGACCTACAAGCCCCGGCCTGTGTCTTGCTTTTTGACAATGCGCCAATCCACGACGCTGCTGGCGACGCCTTCTTGGAGAACAATGGCATCCCGTTCATCCGTCTACCCCCCTACTCTCCCGACTTGCAGCCCATCGAGGGTGTGTTCAACGACTTGAAAGTCATCGTTCGGAACCTGGTGTACTTCAACCCTCACTTCCTCGAAGACGGCGTTCGTTTGCAGGCGCTGGCGGCAAGCCTCATCACGCGACGACAGATAGTAGGGCAGTTTTCTAGAGTCGAAGTCAAACTGGCGCGTGTAGCGACCGGGCAGTGCTTCTAAAGCTGATGACATCCTCCAAACTGGGATGACCTCGTCGAAACAGAAACGCAGACACCTCATGCACACGAACACGTCCTGTCAGGCGCGTCTTGGATGTGAAATCAATGCAGAATAGGGTGAGCCAGCGGATGCCTCTGGCACAAAAGCGGTACGGGTGGCGGCGCACTCCACCATTCCCGAGTATGACTGCCCTGCAGCGTCTCCCGCCGGGCGCCTGCGAAGGAAATAGTGGTTGCCTTGTGCGACGCAACAGGTGCTCCCGGCGAAGCCTGCCATCTGAGACTTCGCCAAGGAGCTGCCGACGGTGGTGGGCGGAGCCTGCTGATGCATGCGAAAAACTTACATATGGCACTCTTTCGAAATAGAAATTCCCGCACCATCGACGCCGAAGCTTCGACTCGAAAGTCGAGTTTATTTCAACTCTTTGATATCGGTCAACGAAGAAGCTTATTCGAGATTGGTAGAAGTCGACGCTATCGGGATCCGTCGACAACATCTCTGCGTCCTTCGTTGCTGAAGGCAGCTTGAAGAGACATCGCTACATCATTTGGGCACCAGTGTCTTTGCATGGTACACAGTCGGTGCTTCTTTCAGCTAGAAAAGAGACAGGACGCAGGATAAGCTGCAGTGCTGGCCATGTGGTGGCCGGTGCATCGGCAACTGGCCAGTGAGGTGCTTAGGAGCCGTTGTAGTGCATGTTCGTGTCCTTCAGATGAACATGACCAACATGCTTTGGTTACATTGGCCGCGGAGACGAGGGATTACTCCCATGTCAGTGCCACGGTGACCTTTTCTGCTTCTCCTTGTAGAGGAGGTTCAGAGCGCGGGGTGGCTCTGATGCGCACCACATTGGTGGCCCTCTAGGTTCCCATCACCCGAGAGGTCCCGGACATGGCAGCCCGGTCTGATGTTCGCTGCATTAGAAACGCGCGCCGTGCCAGCAGATATAATCGCTGCTCTAAGGTGTTCGTGTGTCTCTGGAAGCATAAATCTAGTTGGTGGAGCGGGTCGAGCGTGGCGCCGTGGGGGTCTGTGCAAACGCTATGACTCTGCCCGATGTTCGAAGCACCATCCGAGGTCCAGTGGCAGGAGATGCGCGCGCGACGCGCGGCGCGCCGCAAGGACTCTGGCAGCGTAGTAGTGACAGCGGAGCGCGGACTCCTGCCACAGATGCACCTCGGCAGTGAGACACTATAATAACTTCGTGACCTGAGCGCAGGGCAGGCACAGCGGGGTTGCCATCTCACAGCTGAGCGGCTGCCACCGAGTGCAAGCGAGTGCGTCAGCATTGCAACACAAACCACGACGCACGTACTGCCAGACAGTAAATACAACAGCTACGCCTTGCAATACTTGTCTCAGACGCTTCTCATTGGTCCACGCCCCTATCTCGCAGAACACTCGGTCGCGGCATTGACGCGATTTGAGGAATCTATCGACGAAGTAATGAGGTCATGTCACCCACTGAGGTGCCTCGGGGGGAACCGGTCAGCTGTCGGCATCTCATGCTGACATCTCGCTGCGGTGGATGCCGTCTCGCCTCACCACCATGGCGGCATTGCGCTGCGCCCCCGAGGACAACTTTGTGGAGGATTGGCCCAACGAGGAGGGGCCTTTGTCAGATGTGGACGCCGATGATGAAGCCGCAGACCTTGCGGCTGCCGCTGCTGGCGACAATGTTATCCTGAAGCGCGTCATCCTTCGAATTTATGGACGAGCGGGGCGCCGCGCTCGCCAGCGCCGTCGCGCCGAAGGTCGCATCGCCATTGCTGTGAATCGTGCCGCGGCTACGCGCTACTTCCGTACCGCGGCGGCGGTGCCTGTTGGAGTTGGCTCCCGTCCCATTGAGCAATCGCCCACATCGTCTGCCGTGCCCGTGCGCGGTGCTGCCCCCCTCGACGACATTGGTCGCTACGCTGTTGCTCCCGGTAATGCCCTGGCGTCAACAAGCGGCATTGGTGCAAGTGACTCTCGCGAGGACCTGTTGAGAAGGGGGGAGCTGGTTGGCGGAAGCCCTTGTGAGAAGAGCGGCCGCAGGAAAGAGGGACGTGTCGTGCAGCCCGACGACGGGGGGAGACGCGTTTCCCGCGAGGGTCAACGAACGATGTTTGATTACATGCGCTCCTCGCGGCAAGCGCGGGCGGCGCGGACGGGTGCTGCGTCGCTGCCGGATGCGTGTGTGCACGAAAGAGGCACTGCGGACGCCTCTAGGCACGGCCATCCCGTCTTGTCCGCGACAGCTCCGCAGAGTGGCTCGGTGACGCCATCTTTCTCTTCCGCAGCCGTGGAAGACGGTGTCCACGTAACGGTTTTGCCAGCAGCTGAGCGCCTCCCATCGGTGACGGCGTACACGTCATTGCGGCGGTCGTGGCGAAGGGTTGAGGGCGTGACTCCCGTCAAGTTCACTCCTTATCTGGGCCCTTCTGACGAGGCGCACGCGACGGCGGCAAAGATTATGTGCAAGAACGGGTGGGTGCCCCCCGAGTGGAACAGTGACGGGAGCGACGCGCCTGACCCGGACACTTATCATCACGACAATCAATACCGATCGCTCTCGTCGCAAACGTTTCGGCTGGCGCAGCGCGCGGGCGTGGCAGCTGTCGTCGATGCCTTGGGCGAGTCATCTGTGGTGGTGAGCGCCATGAGCAGCGCGTTAGGCGAGACCATCCCGTTCCTAACTCACGTCATCCACCTCATCCATCGCAGAGCGGCGGACCACCGTCGGGCTCATGCGCATCGAGCGGCGCACGCCACTCGCCGATCCGCGATCGAGCGCTTGACGGGCGGTGCGAGCCTCGCCGTCGTTCTCGGAGCTGGAGCTGTGAGGGAACAAGTCGTGTGTCCGCCGGCGGGTGAGTGTGTCCTTGAAGTCGGCGGCCTGGTGCATGAACATGTTCGAGCTGGTACAGCCACGGCTGTTGCATGCGCTGTGGCGGCAACGGCAGCTGGATCGGACGCGCTGGCTGCGGGACTTCCCCCCGCGAGTCGCGCTTGGGCAGCGCAGAACGCCGCACTTGTGAGAGGGTCGCACGCCGACAGCGACGCCCTGCGGGCCGATGCTGCTGCCTTGCGGTCCGTTCACGCTGTCCTCCGTGCTCCCGACGGCCCAAACAAGGCCACTCTCCTGCCGTGTATGGGCACTCTTTTCTCTGCAGACCATGTGGAGGAGCACGCCGGCGCTGACGCTCCCGACTCTCGGTCGGTGTCCCACTCGTACGCGTCACGGAGAGACGTCTTCATGCGTCTTTTGTGCCGAACGTGCCTGCGCTACGCTTGTCGCATCCACCGGATGCCCACGGTGGAGCCGTCGTCAACCGATTCACACGCCCTCGCGGACGCGGACCTGGCTGAAAGCCTCGTCCCCGGTGTGAGGAGCGGCTCTAAGAACACTGCCTCAGGAGGCGCCCTGCCACCTCCTCTGCCACTTCGCGGCTGCGTGGGCGTCGACGCGGCTGTTGCTGTCGCCCCGGTGGCGAAACACCCCGGGCACGTGCCACCTACTGTCAATGACGGTGAGGGCGAGGGTGCCGGCTCAGCATCTGATCATTCTTCCCCTGTGTCGGCGCGTTTGCCGGCAGAGTCGGTGTCGGCCGCACCGAGCACGTCTGTCAACGTGCTAGACGCAGAGCCTGGGGGTCTATCACTCGGGGAGTTCCACGCGGCGTCTTCCACGCTCCGCGAGCGAGCTCGCCATGGCAGGCTGCTCAGCGACAGTGGCAGTGAGGCGGAAGGTGTCGGGGCGGGCAGCGCTCTGTCTGCTGCTGTTCGTGATGGCCTGTATCGTGGCAGTAAGGGACTTCCAGCTGCAGCTGCCAACCTCAGTGGCGGTAGCAGTGGTGTTTTGGACCTGTTACGTGGAGGTCTGGACAGCCTTTCTGTCCATGACGGGGTCGAGGAGGTACCTGACAGCGATGTACCCGTATGCTCACGCCCCTCTACTCTGGATGCTCGCCGCGGACGTCACGCAAGGAACCTGCATGCTGCCATTGCCTCGGCAGCCAGCGGGTGCCTCGAGTGTTGCCACGATGCCCGCGTGAAGGCTGCGATGACATATGAGAAGCCCACCATCGGTGGCTGGAGTGAAGGCCAGGTGGCGCTTCTTCATCTTGGTGCGGACATTTTTGGGGCAGACGACACCTGCCGCCTCGCCAGGTTTGTGCGTGGCAAGACGTGTCGCGGCATTGCTGACTTCATTTTAACGGGAGGGTGGAATGGGAGGGACGTGTCACTCCCGCAGCCCCCTGATCAAGATGTTGATGTGGAGGCCCCTGCACGTGTTTGCCGCGCGCCCGTGGCAGCTCCCGGGGCCGCGGATGCGCACGTTTTGCAGCTGCCAGACTCGTCGCAGGCCTCGCCGCCGTTGTCGCTGGGCGAGTTGTCGTCATCTGGGAGAATTGCGAACGCCAGCAGTCAGGAGGACCCCGACGCGCCTGAGAAGGTGCACGACTTTGTGCCGTGCTTCCACATTGGTGCGTGCACCGTGGAGCGCTGCAGATGCGCAAAGGCCAACCTTTCGTGTGAGAGGTCATGCTGGTGTGCTCGTGGTTTTTTGAAAGAAGCAGGGGGGCCGGCGTCGTCCGGCGGCACCGCGTCGGCGCTCATCGAGGCCACACCCGCGTCGGAGTCGCGGCTCTGCGACCGCCGTACGCGGTGCGCATGCGTGCCGCCGTCCCGGTGCGCGACGGACGAGTGCCCGTGCTTCGGCGTCGACAGGGAGTGCGACCCCGACGCTTGTGTCACGTGCGGTGCACACTGGCACCCAGACACTGGTGTCGACGGGCTGCCATCACCATCCGGTCATCCTCGCTCACGTGGTGGTGTGCCGCCTCTGCGTGGTGCTGGGCTCCTCACTGCAGCCGACGTAGCGAGCGGCGGCGTCGCTGCTGGAGAAGTGGCCGGACGGCGTCGCTGCCGGAATGTTCAGCTACAGATCGGTGCCCGAGTACGTTGCGTGCTTGGTCGCTCAGGAGCACACGGCTTTGGGGTCTTCGCTGCGGAGCCGGCGGCTGCCGGGGATTTCGTCGGTGAGTATGTCGGCGAGCTGGTTTCCAATGAGGAGGCACGTGCGCGGGGCCGCGTCTACGACGCTATGGGCGTCAGCTTCCTGTACTCCATCACGAAGACTGTTAACATCGATGCAAAGTACATGGGAAACCGGACGAAGTTCATCAATCACCGCGGAAAGGAGCTCGCCAACGTTGAGGCGAAGCTGCTTAACGTAAGCGGTGAAATCAGAGTGGGATTGTTCGCCAAGACGTCGGTGACTCCTGGGGAGGAGCTCTTCTTCGATTACGGCTATGATGTGCCGGGGTGGGTGTGAGGACCCACTCGCCATCAAAGACGGCGCGGCGGTCGGCCGCGTCGGCGACGACGTGCTCGGGTTGTTGTGGGACAAGGTCACGCACGGTGCGCGTGTCCTCGGTGGCGGCGACGAGGCCGTGGTGGTCTCGGCTCAAGGGCGAGCGCTCGTCTGCCTCAACGAACACGCCGTCGCCGAGACCGAACTGGACAATGTGGCGCGCAGCAAAAAGCGCCTGCTGGTGCTCGTGCTCCTGTACGGCAGCGAGGTCGCCGTCGTGAGCGGGGACATGCTTGCGGTGATGGTGCACGACGCGCGCGCGTTGGGGGGCGTGGACAAGGTCGCAGTCGTGAACAAGGTTGCGGTAGCTGTCGTGAACAACGCCGCGGTCATGCCTTCCTCGCGGGCGTTCGTTGGGTTCGTGGCGCGTGACGGTTTGTGACAGCCATGTCATCCTCGTCGGCATCGAGTGTTGTCGTGTTGGTAGAGTCATCGAGTGTTGTCGTGTTGGTGTAGGTAACGGTTCTCATACTTGTGCCTGGCAACGAGGTTGTTGTTGTCGGCGGCGTCGCAGTGGTACTGGTGGAAAGCAAAGGAGTTTTACTCTGACTGCTGGAAGGGGTAGCTGCGTGGTGGACCAGGCAGTCAATGGGCCGTCGGCTCTTTTGAAGGGTGCAAGCGAAGGAAACAACTAGAGATGATATTTCCTCTCGCGCGCATCTGAAGCACATACAGCAGAGCAGTCAAGTACCACTGTCAATGACAGCAAGGGAAAGTGAGAGTCCTACCGAGCCACGCGCTTGCCCTTTCCTTTGTAGGCGTTGAACACATGAGCGATGAAGTCTTCAGCAGTGGAGTCCTGGCAGAGGCACACCCGACACTCAAACCAAACACAAGCCCCGAGCGGGACCACCACGGCGTGAGGGGCGTGCAGCGACTGCGGGGCACCGCACGCCGCGGCCACGCGGCCACGCGTGCCACAGTGCGTGTGCGGTCATTGTGCCCACAGAAGAGCGGCGTAGAGCTCGACGCGCCACCGCTACCGGTGCAGGCAATAACTTGCCCCACGTCACGATGATGAACGTCATTGCCGTCGCGGGCATGAACCTCGCAACAGACGGAGGCTCGCGCCACGCCCTCACAATCCCGTCAGTCAATACACGCGCCACAGTTTGCCCTTCTACGACTGCCAGCTGCGGACCACGTCAAGCCAGAGGAAAACCTTTCGTACGGAGTGGGATTTCAGATGCCTGGCGATGAAAGTGTTTGGCAGTGTCAACTATTGTTCAATATCGTTCGATGACATGCATCCTCGTGGTGCTGATGGCTCTGCCTTCGATCAACTGTTTTGGAAGGCTCTGTGGACATTGAAAGTGTTTCAAGAGACATGGCCTCTCCGTGCAGTGTGCGCCATGACCGGAAAAAGATCCCACCTTGACAGCTAATCTCGAAGTGTTTGATGTGACATTTGGTATTGTCCGACGGGCAGTGAGGGACTTACGCGAATATGACCCAGTGTGCTTTTGGAATCGATCGACTTGGGACAGAGAGCACGTGTGGTGACCATCGACTTGGAGCATCCCCGCAGCAGCTGTGGTGCTGCCTCTTCCTTCTCGTGCCGATGAGACTTGCAGGCCCGTTAGGCGCGGGAGTCGCGTGGTGCCTGTGTCTCTCTGTCTATCATGCGGGCGTGTCCCTAGATCCCACAGGCGGTGGTGGTTTTGAGGTTGCTACGGGGCACTTGTTGCTGACTCCGTATGCCATCGACCGTGGTCGTACGCACGTCGTGCCTGAAGTGCACTCGCTGTCGCCGAGCTTTGTCGGGTGCACGAGTGGGTGGTGGAACAAGTGAGACACGAGGTCACCCAAACTAGCTGTGTATTCTAAAGAGTCAACCACCGTCAAACGTGGGGTGGAACCTCGTCTACGTCAAAGGGTCCTTCTCCATCGGGACTGTCGTCTCCACTACCGTTCACGCTGCTGGAACCACCCAAAACGTCACCGGGCCGCGACCGCTTGCGGGAGGGCCCTGCGTCCGCCACTGACACGACCGCGTCCTTGTGCATGTTCACCATCCAGACAGCAAGCATCATCAACAAGTTCGTATGCGGCTTCTGCAGCCGCGTCGAGCACAACTGCTCAGCGAAGCGCGCCGGCGTCACGACACCGCACGTGAGCATTACACCCAGCAGCATGTTGTTATGAGCGCCATCGATGAAGTCCGCTTTCACCTCCGGCAACTTGGACGCCATGGCGTCGCCAAGAGAGCCCTTGTGCGCCGCCACTGCCAGCTCTTCGGATGTCATGCTGCTGAGCGAGGGCAGCTCGAATGCACCGAGGGACTCTTCGAAACGCTGGCGCTCGCCGGGTGGCCACGCAAAGGGGCTCGCCGGTGCGTCGGACAACCGCGTCGCACTACCCGAGCCCGCGCCCGCAGTCGCGTTGGCAGTTCTTGACCCTGTCCGAGTCGAAACAGACCCCGTCAATGAGAGGCGTCGAGCGGTGTCGAGGCCGGCTTGCGCCATTGACAAGTTGTTGGCGCCAAAGAGCGTCTGTGCGCTTACGACGGAGCTCCCTCGCGACGCATGCCCGCCGCGTGACGGCGGCGTCGCCTGACGTCCTGACGGTCGTCCGTCACCGGCAGCGGCGGCCGCAGTAGCAGACGGCGCGGCCCGAGCCGCTGCTCGAATGGCACCCGCCACGCCCTGCGCCGAGGGTACGCCCACCAACGGTCCCGTCGAAGAAGCAGCGCCCACCACCGACGAACGCGGCGAACCGACGTACACACCGCAAGCACCCAAGGCTGCGTCCACAGCCGAAACCTTCGGGTCTTCCAGGAGACGCGAAGACTCGTTGAAATGCGTGCGGTTAGATGGGTCCAGAGTAGCGGCCTTCATGCCCATCTCCTCCATCCGAGCCACGCTCGCCGCTGGGTCCATTCCCGACTGCGCCGCGTTGCCGACCAGCTCCTCCGCCGCACCAGTCAAGCGAGTAGACTCGTCTAACTTCTTCTTGTAGTGGGCGATGGCGGCAATGCGAAAGCCCTCGGCGTGTGCGTCGAGAATCAGGCTACATACGTAGTCCGTGCCGCACAATGGCGGCGCGCTCTCCTTCCGCAGAATACTGCCACCAGTGCCGCTGCGGTAGTGCGTGCCGTTGACTGCGAGTGTCCGGTTTGAATGCCCCACGATGTCGCAAGATGGGCACTTCTCCTTACAAACGCACGCCAAGTCAGTACAATGTGTGGCATGGCGCTTGAAGGGATTACCGACGGGCAGCGTACGGCGACAAGGGAGTTTGCGCAGGTCACAAGACACCTGGCCATGACCGGTCTTGCCCTTTGAGTCGAAACCGCACAGGAGGCACCGAGTCATGGTGTGTGCGACCCCCACTTCAAGCAGAGCACGCACGCGCTGAGGGAGACAGCACGATTGATTGGCCGACCGCAGCCGCGTGCTCAACGAAGGGTTCCTTGCCACCCACGACGACGACAACGTTGCCACCGACGGGCACGAGCTCCTTATCGCTCACGCCGATGACGACCACGAGCACGGGGACGAGCAGAAGGAGGGGAACGAGGAAGAGCACAAGGAAGAGCACGAGGAAGAGGACGAGGAAGAGCACGAGGAAGAGCACGAGGAAGAGCACAAGGAAGAGCACAAGGAAGAGCACGACGACGAGCGCACGCACGAGCGCCGCGCCGTACACAGCGACCGCCACCTCGTTGCCAAGGACGACGATCGCCTTGCGCCTTACGGCCGACCGAAACGAGCCCAAGCGCGAGCATGACGACGAGCGCACGCACGAGCGCCACGAGAACAAGCTGGGAAGTGAAGTGCCTGCAAGGCGACTTCACGAAAAAGAGCGCGTATGACAACAGACCCCTGGTGCAGCCCTGCTGCTCGTCGCGAGACGCGGTGGAGGGGCGTCCTGCAAGAACACCCCCCGTCTGAGGCATCCGCACAGGACCGGTCTGCTGACCGTGGCGGGCGACGGGAGAACTGCCCGGCTGCAGCGATCCACACAGGTGGGGGCAAGAGCCGTCGCTGAGGAATGACCTCCTTGCCCGAACGTTCCGGGGTGCCAGATGCCCAATGAGGGCGTTCAGGTCAGCACAGAAACGAGGAGGCCATGTGAGCTTCTGAGCTTTTTTCGGATGAGGCCCCAATTGAGCACACATTGCAGGACGTCGGTTTAGCAGCACCTGCCTCTGGAACACCGCAGGGGGATGCGTGAAAAAAATCCGAGTACCGACTAGGGAAGAACTAAGCTTATTTCAGATGGCGGTTGACAGCGGCTCTCAGCGCACCCCAAATTGAAGCACCGGACCCCCAGAGTCGCTCCAATCGGCGCATTTTCTCGTGACTGGCTCAAAAATTAAATACTTTGCCACACGAGTGCAGCAAAAAGCTGCAGAAGCCCAGCCCAGAGCGTCTCCGATCGCCCCCCGCTGGCCTCCTGGGAGGGGTAAAAAAAAAACTGGTGCCAGAAGCTCAAGGTGTCCCATCAGAAAAGGGGGAAGCGCCATACAGGGGTGCGCGGCGCTGTTGCATTTTTTGGTGAAATTAAAAAATCCTCCAAACGCAGTGCGTGCCCTTTGTTGGGGGTCCCAAGAATCGATTTTTCTATGTAAACACTGTGAATCTCCCACACAAGCCGATATTGGGAAGAACTGATCCAGTCGGGAAAAACTGGTGCTGGACGGATACCCCCGATCTTGGAGCCAGTCTTTTTCCGGTTCTTGGGGTTACAGATTTGCAACGCCTAAGCTCATGTGCTAACTGGAGCTTCGATGAGAGGTGTCCCAAATCGTATTTTCTTCACAGGGGGGCTACATGAAGGTCTTTTTCACGTTTTTATTGGTAAGGTGGTGCCATTTTCTTCGTGCACAAACTGTCAGCACATGCCTGCTCTAAAGGTCGATTCCACGCATTAAGGCGCATGAGCGCGACTCATATTGGCGCGCACAGAACTCGG
>Ga0115029_1001525_pt1 | contig 15958 bp, 17 predicted proteins | sample SidtaG_3_FD_87297 | JGI IMG/M metagenome (GOLD analysis project Ga0115029, IMG submission 87297) | Marine algal microbial communities from Sidmouth, United Kingdom - Sidmouth_Asex1 metaG | ecosystem: Host-associated > Algae > Red algae > Unclassified | place: Sidmouth, United Kingdom | collected...
AAGCCGAATTGGTTGGCACCGATGCGGCAAGCGACCTCGCCGTGCTCAAGATCACACGAGGAGAGGCGTTTCCTTTTGTGCGCTTTGGCAATTCCAGCGAAGCGCGCGTAGGTGACTGGGTGATTGCTATCGGCAACCCCTTCGGCCTTGGCGGAACCGTGACAAGCGGCATCGTTTCCAGCGTGCTGCGCAATGTCGGGTCGGGCGCTTATGACCGTTTCCTGCAGACTGATGCGGCGATCAATCGCGGCAATTCGGGCGGACCGTTGTTCGACATGCAGGGCAATGTCATCGGCATCAACAATGCCATCCTGTCACCTTCTGGCGGCAGTGTCGGCATCGGGCTTGCGATCCCCGCTGAAGTGGCTGAGCCTATCGTCAACCAGTTGATTGCAGGCGAGGAAATCCAGCGCGGTTATCTCGGCGTGCAGATCGAACCGGTGAATGATGACATCGCTGCAGCTCTCGGCATTGCGGAAAACCGCGGTGAACTGGTGCAGATGGTTCAGCCGGATCAGCCTGCTGAGGAAGCCGGCCTACGTGCGGGCGACGTGGTTCTGACTGTGAATGGTCAGGAAATCACCCCCGACCAGACCTTGTCCTTCATCGTTGCCAATATCGCGCCGGGCACGACAGTCCCGCTCACCTATATTCGCAATGGCGAACGTCGCAGCGCAAATGTGACAGTGGGCCGACGCCCAAGTGAAGCAGAGCTCGCCCAGCAGCAGATGTTCAGTCAGGATGAAGATCCCGGCGATAGCATGACGCCGGACGATTCCAGCTCACTGGTCGAGGACGCGCTTGGCATTCAAGCTGTTCCCATTGATGAGACAATTGCACGCCAGCTTGGTGTGTCCGCTGATACGCAAGGCCTTGCTATCACTCGCGTCGCTCCAAACTCCGATGCCGCACGTCGCGGTCTCGCGCGCGGCGTGATGATCTTGAGCGCCAATGGCATCAACGTCCCCACGCTTGAAGCGTTGGAGACAGCAATCTCCGATGCACGTGCTTCCGGCCGCAATGCACTTCTGCTGCGCGTTCAAGCCCGGGGTGGTGGTCAACCGCGTTTGATCCCGGTTCGCCTGAACGACGAATAGGCTGCGTTAGCTTACGCGAAATGCGCCCGGCACCCGCCAACGCGGTTGCCGGGCGTTTTCATTGGTGGAAAGCTGAAAGCGGAAAGGGGTCATGGCCGCGCGCGACAACATTGCCCGTCTTACATCCGAGGTCTGGCTAGAATCGCTGCTCGTTGATCACGCCTTCAGGCGCGCGTCTTTGGCGCGGCTCGTCGCGTGGAAGATCCTGCCCCGTGGCCCGCTCGAGGAAATCATCGCTGGCAGCCGGTGGCGGTTTCTCGTTTGACACCCCGCCCGGCGCACGCTCGCCTTCCCGCGGCCCGCGCGGATCGAGCGGATCGCGGCGGACGCCGGAACGTTCACCCTCCACGTCAAAGCCGTCGTCGCGCACACGGTTTGTACGACCCGGTTCGACCAAGTTACCCCGCTCGTCGATGTAGTAATAATAATCGTCCTCGTCGCCGTAATACAGCTCATCATCGGGTTCGAGCTGCCATTCAGGAAGCTTGAGGTCGGTTTCAAATTCTTCGACCGGGCGATCCCGCACGGCATAGCGCATATAAGCGGCGAAAGCGCGCGCGGGTGCGGTGCCGCCTTGCAGGCCAGATACGCGGCCATTGTCGTCGCGGCCCATCCAAACGCCGGTAGTGATCCCGCTGGAGAAGCCGACGAAATAGCCATCGCGGCTGGAATTGGTTGTGCCCGTCTTGCCGGCCACAGGCCGTCCGATCTGCGCTGCTCGCCCTGTGCCGGTGGCAACGGCGGTTTGCAGAAGATCGGTAATTCCTGCAGCCACATAATCCGGCACAAGCCGGTAACTGCGCGTTGTTTCATGACGGTAAAGCTCTTCCCCGTCAGGGGTGGTGACACGCAAGATGCCGTAAGGCTCCACCGATTGCCCTCCCGCCGAAACAGCGGAATAGGCGCGGGCCATGTCGAGCAGCCGAACTTCGGACGATCCCAGCGTCATAGACGGCACCGTGGCGATCTGCGTGGTAATGCCAAAGCGCCGCGCCATGCTGGCAACATTGGAAAAGCCCACTTCATTGCCAAGCTGCGCAGCGACGGAATTTTTGGAATAGGCAAAGGCAGTGCGCACATCGATCTGCCCGGCATAACTGCCGCCAGAATTGCGCGGGCTCCACCCGTTGATGGTAACAGGCACGTCCTGCACAGTGTCGTCCGGCGTATACCCCGCTTCCAGCGCGGCGAGATAGACGAACAGTTTGAACGAAGAGCCCGGTTGCCGCAACGCATCGGTCGCGCGGTTGTAACTGCTGCTGACATAATCGGTGCCGCCGACCAGCGCGAGGATCGCCCCATCCCGGTCCAGACTGACCAATGCGCCCTGCGCTCCGTCCGGCGCGTTGCTTTGCACCGCAGTCGTCGCCGCACGCTGCATCCCCACATCAAGGGTCGTCCAAACTTCAAGCGGCTCAAACGTGCCATTGGGCAGCAGCAGGTCAAGCTGGGGAAGCGCCCAATCGGTGAAGTATCGGATGGAATTTTGCCCCATCTCTTCGCGCAGATTGACCGCCTCCACGTTAACTTCGCGCGCGACAGCCGGGTCAAGCCCGCCATAACGCACCATCTGGCCGATCACGACATTGGCGCGGCCAACCGCGGCCTCAACATCGGCGGTCGGGGAATAGCGGCTGGGGGCTTTCACCAGACCTGCGATGATTGCGGCTTCCTCCAGACTGAGCTCTGTTGCCGAATGGCTGAAGAATTTACGGCTGGCACTGTCGACGCCATAGGCGCCACCGCCGAAATAGACCTTGTTGAGATACAGCTCGAGGATTTCGTCTTTGGTAAAATTCCACTCCAGGGCCATCGCCAGCACTGCCTCACGCGCCTTGCGGCCCATGGTGCGGTTCGAATTGAGGAAGACGTTACGCGCCAGCTGCTGCGTGATGGTGGAAGTTGCGCTGACCTGCCGATCTTCGGCAGCCGCGTTGTACACCGCTCGCGCCAGCCCCATCGGGTCCACGCCGAAATGCGAATAATAACGGTGGTCCTCAACAGAGACCATCGCATCCTTCATCACTTGCGGAATGTCTTCGGCATCAAGCCACTGGCCATAGCTTGGCCCCAGTTCGACAATTTCAGAACCATCGCGTGCGCGCACCAGAATAGTCTGGCCGTTCTGGCTTTGCTTCAGCTCGGCGAAGGTCGGCATGGATTGTGCCGCGAAATAAACAGAGGTGAACAGACCAATAGCGCCGAGGATACCCAGCAAAATGCCAAACACTGTCAGCCGCTTGGTCCAGCGCCAAAGGCCAGCTTTCCAGCCGCCCGGCGCGGTTTCCCGCATTTTTTGTGTGCTGGAGCGTTTGCCCCGACGTTTGGCCATCAGCCCTTATTTTCCTGCAACGAGACGTATCTTACGCCCCTGCCACCCCAGTGAAGGGACCTTGTGCATAGAGCAAATGTAATAATCCGTGAACGGTCCGGGCGTTCAATTGCCCGCTTTATCCTCCGGTTCGAACTCCAGGCTCGCACTGTTGATGCAATATCGCAGGCCTTCTGGCCCCGGTCCGTCCGGAAAAACATGGCCGAGATGGCCTTCGCAAGCCGCACAAACGACTTCGGTGCGGACCATGCCCAAGCTTTCATCCTGGTTCACATCAACGGCATCGGCGGCGACCGGTTCGGTAAAGCTGGGCCAGCCTGATCCGCTGTTATATTTGGTGTCGCTTTCGAAAACCGGCAGGCCGCAGCCCGCGCATTTGTACATGCCGCCAGCCTTGTTCTTTTCATACTTGCCGGTGAAAGCGCGCTCTGTCCCGGCTTCGCGCAGCACGTGATACTGCTCCGGCGTCAGCTTCTCGCGCCACTGGGCGTCGGTGAGTTGGACTTTGTCTGGCATTATTTTCTCCTCAAGGGCCGGCGGGGCCATCAGGGCGCATGTTCGTCGCTATTCTGGCAAGCGCGCTGATACCATCATTCAATCATTCACATCGGCATAGTGTCTTGGCGGCGGCAGGCCTTCCATCTTTTGCCGCAGCAGCGGACCGAAGCTTGGACGGCTTTTGATCACCCGGTACCATTCATGCGCGCTGGTGTGATCGGACCAGTCCATATCACCAAGGTAATCCACCACGGAAATCTGCGCAGCGGCAGCAAAATCGGCAAGGCTCAATTGCTCACCCGCCAGCCAGCGGCGATTGTCCACCAGCCAATCTATGTAATCGAGATATTCATGCAGCAACCGCGATGTTTCGCGCAGGGTTTTGCTGTCAGGCGACTGGCGCAGCACCAACCGTTTGCGCATCTTTTCGTGCAGCAATGGCCCGGTAATATCGCCGTAAAAACTTTCGTCGAACAAAGCGACCAGCCGCCGGATTTCGGCGCGGGCTCTGGCAGAGCCAAGGATCAGAGGGCGCGTCTCGACTGTCTCGTCCAGATATTCGCAGATCGCCTGACTGTCGATCAACGCCCAATTGCGCACTGAATCGTGCAACACCGGCACGCGCCCGGCAGGGTTCAACCGGCGAAACTCCTCGCCCGCATCCCACGGATAAAGCGTTATCGGATCATACGGAATCGCCTTCTCGCCCAGAACAAGCTGAACCTTCCGGCTAAACGGACAGAGCGGGAAATGATAAAGGTGCCACATGATCAGTCTGCGCTATTGCCCGAAGGGCGCACGCTGGTCCAGCACCTGACTTTACAAAAGCTGTTTGCAAAATACGCGGGCAAGCGTCTGTTATTCTTCGTTGGGTGCGTCTTCAGCGGTGTCTGCGGGCATATACTCTGGCAGACGATCAGCCAGGTCGCGCAATTGCGGCAGCATTTCTTCGAGCACGCCCGTCATGCCGGCCATTGCCGTCATCATCTCGGGCAGACGTTCTGCCATTTGCTGCGGCGCGTCCTGCGCATCGTCATCCACAAGATCGCGCACCCGCGCATCGGGATCGATGTCCGGAGCGTCCTCTCCGGCAGCTTCGGAAACGGTTTCCGCCAAGGCGCCCACGGGCAATTCCATCAGCATACCCATCAGCGCAGCGGCCGTCAGGGCAACCTGTTCCTGCATGGCCGGATCTTCGAGCACTTGCGTCACGGCGGCCAGAGGCGCGTCCTCTGTCGCCTGCGCAAAAGCGGGCATAGGGGCGGCGGTGAGCAGGGCTGCGGCAAGAATGGGCAGGCGCATGGCAATAGTCTCCAGCAATTTCGTTGTTGCTGCCTTATTGCATAGCACGGATGAGCCGGTGCTGAATGCCTATTCGGCTGGCAAAAGTCCGAGGCATGCCGGCATTACGGCATCTATCGCCGCGTTGTCCCACAGATCTTGCGCCTCAGCAGACAAGACCGCCGAAATTTGCGCGCGGTTGAGGCCGGCCTCTTCCATAACCTGCGCGCTGGCGCGGACGAAGAATTCCTCCCCGCGCACAGACATATCGGGATAGCGCAAGGCATCTTCCTGTCCGTTCGCCTGTCCATTGGCGACCAAGGCAAAGGCAGCAGAACAGCGCACCAGCATCCGGTGCTCCAGGCTAAGCTGCGGACCAGCTTCCTGCGGAGCGGCAGCGAGAACAAACAATGGGGCGAGCAGGGGCACAAAAAGCGTCATGCGTGGTTCTTTAGCAGACTCATCTGAACGCTGGCTTCATGAATATTGCGAAGCGCACGAAATCCCTTGAAGCACGCCCGACCTATGCGGATATGGACGGCAACAGGAGACTTTATGACCGATTACCCCACACTTCATCTGCTGATCGACGGCGAGCAAATTTCCGGCGGCGGACGCGAGACGGAAGATGTCATCAATCCGGCGACAGAAGAAGTGCTCGGCACGCTTCCCCATGCCACGTCCGCTGATCTGGACCGCGCGCTGGAAGCAGCGCAGAACGGCTTTCACCAGTGGCGGCGCACTTCGGCAGACAAGCGCGCAGCCATCCTTGCCAAAGCCGCTGGCTTGATCCGGGAGCGCGCAAAAGCGATTGGCGAACCGCTGACGCTGGAGCAGGGCAAGCCGGTTTCCGAAGGGCGCGGAGAGGCGAGCTATTCGGCCAGTCTGCTCGAATTCTACGCGCAGGAATGCAAGCGCATCTATGGCCGCACGCTGGTTCGCCCGGAAGGCCAGCGCGCCGAGGTGCAGTATCACCCCGTTGGCCCCGTGGCAGGCTTTGCGCCGTGGAATTTCCCCGCCATCAATGTGATGCGCAAGATCGGCGGTGCGCTGGCGGCGGGGTGCTCGGTGATCGTCAAGCCGAGTGAGGAAACACCCGCGTCCGGCATCGCTGTGGTTCAGGCCTTGCTTGATGCAGGCGTGCCCGGCGGCGTGGTGCAATGCGTGTTCGGCGTGCCCAGCGATGTTAGCGAGCACTTGCTAGGCTCCCCTATTATCCGCAAGCTGACCTTCACCGGTTCCACCCCGGTCGGCAAGCATCTGGCAAAGCTGGCAGCAGAAGACTTGAAAATCACGACCATGGAGCTTGGTGGTCACGGCCCGGTGCTTGTCTTCAACGATTGCGATGTCGAGAAGGCGGCAGAAGTCATGGCCGCAAACAAGTTCCGCAATGCAGGCCAAGTCTGCGTCAGTCCCACACGCTTTCTGATCGAGGAGAGCGCGTTCGAGCAATTCCGCGACATTTTCACCAAACAGACCGCGGCGCTCACAGTGGGCAATGGCATGGACAAGGGCACCGATATGGGTCCGATGGCGAATGCCCGCGGGCTGGACAATGTCGCGAAGCTGATCGCCAATGCGCAGGACAAGGGCGCGAAGCTGCTGACCGGCGGTGAAAGGATTGGCAATCAGGGTTTCTTCCATCAGCCAACCGTGCTGAGCGACGTGCCGCTGGATGCAGACATCATGAATGAAGAGCCTTTTGGCCCGGTCGCGATCCTGAACCCGATGGCGGGTGAGGAGGCAATGATCGCGGAAGCCAATCGCCTGCCCTATGGCCTTGCCGCCTATGCATGGACAGATAGCCCCGCCCGCCGCCGCCGCCTTGCTGCCGAGGTTGAGGCCGGAATGCTGGCAATCAACACCGGCGGTGTCTCAACCGTCGATGCGCCATTTGGCGGGGTCAAATGGTCAGGCTACGGCAGTGAAGACGGGCGTGAAGGCGTAATGGCCTGCATGGTTGTGAAGGCGGTCCACGAGGGGTAAAAAGCAGTGCGGCAATCCCGTAGAGAAAGCGCTTGTTTGACCGGCACAGCTTGCCGCCGGATGCGTATAGCCTATGCTGTTTGCCAACCAAGGAGACCCCTGAATGAAAACCCGCGCCGCCGTCGCTTTTGAACCCAAAAAACCGCTCGAGATTGTCGAGCTTGATCTGGAAGGGCCCAAGGCAGGCGAAGTGCTGGTCGAAATCATGGCGACAGGTATCTGTCACACCGATGCCTACACGCTGGATGGACTGGACAGCGAAGGCCTGTTCCCCAGCGTTCTGGGGCATGAAGGTGCAGGCGTGGTGCGCGAAGTCGGTGCAGGCGTGACCTCGGTTAAGCCGGGCGATCATGTGATCCCGCTCTACACGCCCGAATGCCGCCAGTGCAAAATGTGCCTCAGCGGCAAGACCAATCTGTGCAGCGCAATCCGGGAAACGCAGGGCAAGGGGCTGATGCCGGATGGTACATCGCGCTTCTCCTACAAAGGGCAGACCATTTATCATTACATGGGCTGTTCGACCTTTTCGAACTTCACAGTTCTGCCCGAAATTGCGCTGGCGAAAATCCGCACCGACGCGCCGTTTGAAACAAGCTGCTATATCGGCTGCGGCGTAACAACTGGCGTGGGCGCAGTGGTGAATACGGCGAAAGTCCAGCCGGGCGATAACGTGGTGGTGTTCGGCCTCGGCGGGATCGGCCTCAATGTCATTCAGGGCGCGAAAATGGCGGGCGCAGACCGCATTGTGGGCGTGGACATCAACCCGGCGAAAAAGGAATGGGGCGAGAAGTTCGGCATGACCGATTTCGTCAATCCCAAGGAAACCTCTGATGTGGTCGCGCACCTTGTCGAACTGCTGGACGGCGGGGCGGACTACTCTTTCGATTGCACCGGCAATACCGATGTGATGCGGCAAGCCTTGGAATGCTGTCACAAGGGTTGGGGCACCTCCATCATCATTGGCGTCGCCGAAGCTGGCAAAGAAATCGCCACCCGCCCGTTCCAACTGGTGACAGGCCGCAACTGGCGCGGCACAGCATTCGGCGGGGCCAAGGGCCGCACCGATGTGCCCAAAATCGTCGATTGGTATATGAACGGCAAGATCGCGATTGACCCCATGATTACGCACACGCTGACACTGGATGAAATCAACACAGGCTTTGACCTGATGCACTCGGGTGAAAGCATCCGGAGCGTCGTGGTATTCTGATGGGCTCGACCGTCAGGCTTGCCGAAAAATTCGCCAGTTTTACCGAGCATTGGGCACCGCGCATTGTGGGCCGTTACGAAGGGCACGAAGTTCGCATCGCCAAGCTGGACGGCGAATTCACATGGCATAGCCACGATCATGACGAGCTGTTCCTGCTGATCGAAGGCAGGCTGGATGTTGAATTCCGCGATCGCACCGAAGTGCTGGAGGCCGGTGATCTGCTGATAATTGCCAAGGGCGAGGAGCATCGCCCTGTCGCGCATTACGGCGAGGCGAAACTGCTATTGCTCGATCCCGCCAACGCCCCCAATACAGGCGACGAAAAGACCGTGACCATCGCCGTTGACGCTTAAGGAGATAACCAATGTTCAGCCACATCATGATCGGCACAAACAATATCGAAAAGTCGAAAGCCTTCTATGAAAAGGTGCTTGGCGTTGTCGGTGGCGGTGCTTCCATAGAGAATATCGCCAAAACAGGTCACAAGCGTATCATGTTCAGTCATGACGGCGGCGTTCTGATGCTAACGCAGCCGATCAATGATGAACCAGCAACTTGTGCCAACGGCATGACCATCGGCCTGCGTTGCGATTCGCCTGAGCAAGTGCAGCAATTGCATGATGTCGCGATTGAAGCAGGCGCAACGTCGGTTGAGGATGCACCGGGTCTGCGCGAAGGCGGCGCGCTGGGGCCGCTGCATCTCAGCTATTTCCTCGATCTGGATGGCCACAAAATCTGCGGCATTCACCGGCCCAAGTAATGGCTCTGGAACACATCTCCACCTCGCGCTGCTATGCGGGAGAACAGCAGGTCTGGCGGCATGATAGCACCAGCACCGGCACCCCGATGACTTTCGCAGCCTATGTGCCCGACCATGCGCCGGGCGCCAAGCTGCCGGTCATCTGGTGGCTTTCCGGCCTTACCTGCACGCATGAAAATGCAATGATCAAATGCGAGTACAAGGCCGCCTGTGCAGAGCATGGGATCATCTTCGTCTGCCCCGATACAAGCCCGCGCGGCGAAGGCGTGGCCGATCACGAGGATTATGATTTCGGGCAAGGCGCGGGCTTTTATGTGAATGCCACGCAGGAGCCATGGGCCAAGCATTTCCAGATGCGCACCTATGTCGAGAATGAACTGCCCGCACTGGTGGCGGCAAACTTGCCAATTGATATGGAGCGACAGGGCATTTCGGGCCATTCCATGGGCGGGCACGGCGCGCTGACGGTGAGCTTGCGCAATCCCGGCCGTTTCCGCTCTACCGGAGCCTTCGCTCCCATTGTCTCTCCGCTGAATTGCCCGTGGGGCGACAAGGCGCTGACAGGTTATCTGGGAGAAGACCGAACTGCTTGGCGGGAATACGATACAGTCGCTCTGATCGAAGACGGCGCGAGGATCGACAATTGCCGCGTCGAACAAGGTACCGCCGATGAATGGCTGGAGCCGCAGCTAAAAACGCATTTGTTTACAGACGCCTGCAACCAAGCCGGAATGGTCGCTGATGTGCGGATGCACGAAGGGTATGACCACTCCTACTTCTTCGTCTCCAGCTTTATGGCCGATCACATTGCGTGGCATGCCCAACGGCTGCGTTGAAACTGACCGCAGCTAATAGGACCAATCACAAAAAAGCGGAGCCGCCCTTTCGGACGGCTCCGCCTAAATTCCTATCGAACTTTCCGGTCCCGTTACGGGCTGGTCGGAGTATCCGGATTGTCAGTGTCGAAAACGAGCAGAAAACCTGTAAAAACAGCAACTGCCGCAAAGAGGGTGAGCAAAAGGCCGCTTTCGCCTTCAAGCCCTTCGCTTTGTTCAACTGGTGCAGGAAGACGTTCTGCCTGTGCCAGTGCTGGCGAAGACACAAGACCGATAACGGCCGTCGTTGCCAATATACGTTTAATCATGGGAATTTCCCCTAGAGTTGCCTCTCTCTCACCGCGACAGTAACAGGCTTTGGGAATTTGTGTTGCACTGCACAATCTTTTGGTCGCAAGCAGAGAACGCTTCATCGTGCAATTGATGTGTAGACGGAGCCGCGCAGCGGTTCGCGCTATTTGCTCAGCTGAAACACTGCATGTTCGGCTCGCCAATTGGCGCTCAATGCGCCGCCGCCACTGATTTCACTCCCCCCAGCGAAGAACCAACTATCTTCTACGGTTACGCCCTTTTCAGTGAGCAAGAGGCGGAAATCTTCGATGGTGAGATGGTGAATGTTTTTGGTAGCATACCAGCTGACCGGAAGGTGACGCACGACTGGCATTTTGCCGCCCATCAACAGGGAAAAGCGCATCCGCCAATAGGCAAAATTGGGAAAGCTGACGAAAGCGGTGCGTCCGACGCGCAGCAATTGATCAAGCAGCCAATCAGGTCGCTGGGCTGTCTGCAATGTCTGGCTGAGGATCGCCACGTCAAACGCGCCATCCGGGTAATCCGCCAGATCGCGGTTCGCATCGCCCTGCACCACAGAAAGCCCGCGCGCGACAGCCTTTTCCACCTCTGCCGGGTCAATTTCGATGCCCCGCGCATCGACGGCCTTGCCGCTTTGCAATTCCGACATCAGCGCACCGTCACCGCAACCGACATCAAGAACGCGCGCGCCCTGCGGTATGTTTTGCGCGATTTTGGCAAGGTCAGGCCGGAGGGTGCTCATCCGATGAAGCCTTTCACAACGCGGTCCAGCGCCGGCACGTCCAGCAGGAAGCTGTCGTGACCAAAAGGCGCGCTGAGTTCCACAAAGCTGACCGGCGCGGCAACGGAGTTAAGCGCGTGAACGATTTCGCGCATGTCCGCCGTGGTATAGAGCCAGTCCGTATCAAAGCTGACGAGGCAGAAACGCGTTTCGCTTGCGTCTGCGGACTTGGGGCGGAAGGCATCGGCCAGTCGCCCGCCGTGCTCCTCCGCCAGATCGAAATAATCCATAGCGCGGGTGATATAGAGATAGCTGTTCGCATCGAAGCGGTCGGTAAAGCTGATGCCCTGATGGCGCAGATAGCTTTCCACCTGAAAATCCGCATCGAAGCCGAAGCTTTTGGCGTCCCGGTCCTGCAATCGCCGCCCGAATTTCTCGGTCAGACCGGCTTCGGACAGATAGGTGATATGCGCCGCCATCCGCGCAACCGACAGACCCTTGTCGGGCGTATCGCCGCCGTAATATGCCCCGCCTTGCCAATTGGGATCGGCCATGATCGCTTGGCGGCCCACTTCATGAAAGGCGATATTCTGCGCGCTGTGCCGCGCGGTTGTGGCAATGGCGAGGACCCGGCCAGTGCGCTCCGGAAAATTCGCCGCGCAACTTAGCGCCTGCATCCCGCCCATAGATCCGCCGACAACAGCGTGAAGCGTTTCAATGCCAAGCACATCCAGCAACCGCATCTGTGCGCGCACCATGTCGCGAATGGTGATGACGGGGAAGTCCTTGGCATAGGGCGCGCCGTCTTGGCCGGGGCTGGCTGGCCCTGTTGAGCCCATACAACTGCCCAGCACATTGGCGCAGATCACTTGGTAGCGATTCGTATCGATTGGCTTGCCGGGGCCGATCATGCGTTCCCACCAGCCCGGCTTGCCGGTGATGGGATGCTCGCTCGCGACAAATTGATCGCCCGTCAGCGCGTGAAACACCAGAATGGCATTGTCGCGCGCGGCATTCAGCTCGCCATAGGTTTCAAAAGCGATTTCGACGCCCGCCAGCTCTCGCCCGCTGTCCAATGGCAACGGGTCGGGCAGCGCTTCTTTGCGGACGGAAATTGCGGTCTGGCTGGCCATAATGAATGCGAAATCGACTTGGGCGAGGCGGTGCGCACTGTCAATCATGCGTCAGGGCCGTTATGCGGACGAGCGTGACTGAAAAACCCGCCAATACCCGCCCCCAGATGAAGCCCTATGTGGCGCAAATCCACGCCTATGTGCCGGGAAAGTCCAGCGCATCGGACGGCAAGCCGCTGGTGAAACTCTCCGCCAATGAAAACCCATTGGGATGTTCGCCGGATGCGCTTGCAGCGTTGGCCATCGCCGGTTCGCCCAATGATTACCCCGATCCCGGCGCAACCGCATTGCGAGAAGCGATTGGCAAATTGCACGGTATTGATCCGGCCCGGATCGTGTGCGGCACGGGATCAGACGAATTGCTCAATCTGGCGGCGCAGGCCTATGCCGGCACAGGCGATGAAGTGATGTTCAGCCGTTACAGCTTCGCCGTCTATGACATCGCTGCAAAACGTTGCGGCGCGGATGCGGTGGAGATTGACGACGATCATTTCGCCGCTGATGTCGATGCGCTGCTTGCAGGCGTCACCCCGCGCACCCGCGTCATCTTCCTTGCCAATCCGAACAATCCTACAGGCACTTTCCTGCCTCGTTCAGAGGTTCAGCGGCTTCATGCCGGCCTGCCAGAAGATGTGTTGCTGGTGCTGGATCAGGCCTATGCCGAATATCTTGCGCCGGAAGACGATGACGGCAGCATGGCGCTGGCTTTGCAGGCGGACAATGTGCTGGTCACGCGAACCTTCTCCAAGATTTACGGCCTTGCTGCCGAACGTATCGGCTGGGCGACCGGCGCGCCGCATATCATTGACGCACTCAACCGCATCAGAGGACCATTCAACGTGACCTCAAGCGGGCAGCGGGCCGCTTTGGCCGCGCTGGGTGATCAGGATTTCGTGGAACGCAGCCGCGAACACAATCGCATTGAGCGTGAACGGTTTGCCGATCGCATGACGATGCTGAGCAATCGCAAGATTGCGCCAGTTCCAAGCGAGGCGAATTTCGTGCTGGTCACATTCGATGGCGAGCTGACTGCCGAGGCCGCGCAGGATGCCATTGCAGAGGCAGGCTATGCCGTGCGCCGTCTGCCGGAATTAAATTTCTGCCTGCGCATCACCATCGGCACACGGCAGCAGATGGACCAGATTGCCGATCTGCTGGCCAATTTGACAGGCGGCACCAATGCCCTTGCGTAAGGTCGCCATTATCGGACTGGGCCTGCTCGGCGGGTCCATCGGGCTGGCGGTGCGGGAGCATCTGCCGGATGTTGCCACCACCGGCTATGATGCTGACCCCGATGTACGCTCCAAGGCGCGCGCGCTCGGGCTTGCGCACACTATCGCAGACGATCCGGCAGAGGCTGTGCGCGGTGCTGATCTGGTTGTGCTGTGTGTGCCGGTGGGCGCGATGCGCGCTGCTGCTCAGGCCATTGCGCCAGGATTGTCAGACAGCGTTATCATCAGCGATGTCGGCTCCTCTAAGCAGCGCGTTGGCAAGGCGCTGGCTGAGGAATTGCCCGGCCGTCATGTTATCCCCGCTCACCCTGTTGCGGGCACAGAACAATCCGGGCCTGATGCGGGCTTTGCCAGCTTGTTCCACCAGCGTTGGTGCATTGTTACTCCGCCCGAAGGCGCAGATGCACATAAGGTCGCTGCGCTGGTCGATTTCTGGAAAAGCCTCGGCTCAACAGTCGAAGTGATGGACGCGGCGCATCACGACATGGTGCTCGCCGTGACCAGCCATATTCCCCACCTCATCGCCTATACCATCGTGGGCACGGCCAGCGATCTGGAAGACGTGACCCGCAGCGAAGTGATCAAATATTCCGCCGGGGGGTTCCGCGATTTCACGCGTATCGCCGCAAGCGATCCGACCATGTGGCGCGATGTATTCCTGCACAACAAGGACGCTGTGCTGGAAATGATGGACCGCTTTCAGGCCGATCTCGGCGCAATGCGCAATGCCATCGAGGCGGACGACGGCGATGCCATGTTCGACCTGTTCACCCGCACCCGCGCGATCCGCCGCAGCATTCTGGAGCAAGGCCAAGATGATGCACGGCCCGACTTTGGACGCGGGCAGGAGTAGAAGCAAGAAAAGCGGTCTTCGGTTTCAATCGCGGTCGAGGTTCTGTCGCCCCTTTTGTCCGATTATATAACCGAGCGCGGCACCGGCGCCGGTCCATAAAGGAGCGAAGAAATATTCAAGTGCGCTAGTTGATCGCAAAGCGTCGAGGTTTTCCGACTGCCACCACCAAACAAAGACGAGCGAAGCAATCGGAACGATTGGCAAAGCGCCCACGCGATGTGACTTCGTGGAAATGCGGCGCCGAGAGCGATCCCGCAAAGTGCAGCAAGCACTGTGAGGATGACCAACAATTGCTTGTCCTACTCCGCAGCCACAGCTTCCTTCTCGGCAAATTCCAGCGTCGCCAGGAAACGTTCTGCATCCAGCGCCGCCATGCAGCCGGTACCCGCCGCCGTTACCGCCTGACGATAGGTGTGATCCATCACATCGCCGCAGGCGAACACGCCGGGGATACTGGTTTTCGGAGTGCCAGCTTCGACCAGCAGATAGCCGCCATCATCCATCGGCAGCTTGCCTTTGAATAGCTCTGTCGCTGGCGCGTGGCCGATGGCGACGAATGCTCCATCCACTTCCAGCGTTGATTTCTCTCCAGTCACCGTGTCGACCAGATTGAGATGGCCCAGCGCGCCATTTTCACCGGCGGCGAAACTTTCGACCGTCTTGTTCCACATCGGTGTGATCTTTTCGCTGGCGAACAGGCGGTCTTGCAGGATCTTCTCGCTGCGAAGTTCGTCGCGGCGGTGGATCAGCGTCACATCGTCCGAATGGTTGGTGAGATACAGCGCTTCCTCGACAGCAGTATTGCCGCCGCCGATTACGGCGACTTTCTTGCCGCGGTAGAAAAACCCGTCACACGTCGCGCAGGCGGACACGCCCTTGCCGCCCAGTTCTGCCTCTCCCGGAACGCCCAGCCATTTGGCCTGCGCTCCGGTCGCGATTACCAGCACATCGCCGACATATTCATCGCCGCTGTCACCGATTGCGGTGAAGGGGGAGCCGTTTTCCAGATCGACATCAACAATCGTGTCCCACATCATTCTCGTGCCGACATGCTGTGCCTGCTTTTGCATCTGCTCCATCAGCCATGGGCCCTGAATCACATCTTCAAAGCCGGGGTAATTCTCCACATCGGTAGTAATCGTCAGCTGTCCGCCGGGCTGCAAACCCTGCACGACAATCGGCTCCATCCCAGCGCGCGCGCCATAAATGGCAGCGGAATAACCTGCCGGGCCAGAGCCGACGATGAGCATGCGGGTTTTGTGGGTAGCCATGATGTTTGCTCCGAATCCTTCGCGTGAAGCATCCGAGGTAAGTAGCGTGGCGATTCGGTTCAAGTTAGGCGCGGTGCTTCTCAACGGCGGCGGACACAAAAAGGGCGGCCACAAAGGGCCGCCCTGATTGTTTAATTGCAGGCTTGCGTCAGGCGGTTGCCCGCGCTGGCTTCATTTCGCCTTTGTCCGCAAATTTCTTGACCGCATATCCGCCGACAGCAAGCGTAAGCATCGCTGGCAGGCTGAGGCGCGCAATAATAGGGACCGCCACCGTGCCGAGAATTGCACCTGCGGGTCCGCCGATGCTGCGGGTCTGTTTACTGAGTGCTGCGCCGAGGCCGGCGCCCAAAATCTTACCAAACATCTGTGTGTCTCCTTTGCCTTACCTACGCGCGGCAAAGGGTGCGGGTTCCGAAATTTTCAGAATGCTGTTATT
>Ga0115029_1001529_pt1 | contig 15944 bp, 20 predicted proteins | sample SidtaG_3_FD_87297 | JGI IMG/M metagenome (GOLD analysis project Ga0115029, IMG submission 87297) | Marine algal microbial communities from Sidmouth, United Kingdom - Sidmouth_Asex1 metaG | ecosystem: Host-associated > Algae > Red algae > Unclassified | place: Sidmouth, United Kingdom | collected...
AACTTATGAATTAGCAGGAATATCGGGTTTTTACTCCGCCAAAATCGACGCCTGAAACCTATGTATATCAGTTGATTTAGGCTTATGGCACTTCGTGACAGCTACGCTTGCAGTACCCCTAGTTGTTCGCCTTTCGGACTTCTCGCTTCGCAGGGGCGATCGCCTTCGGGTTCAGGTCTATCTTCGATATCTTGTTCAACCGGGCGGCGTATTCTCGCTGTTTGCCGAGTGGTACGCTGCGGGTAAATAGTCCCTGAGTGCTGCTGATTAGGATGGAGCCAAACGCACCGACCCACCACGCCAAGGCGAGCGTGGCTGAACTCCATACGGTTGGGCGCAGGGTAGGATTCCACTGCGGGCTTGCGCCATTGGTAAGCGGTATATCAGGAATGAGCAGACCCACTAGCCACATCGAGAAGTTGACGACTTTGCTTACCCACAACAGCAGTGGCGGAAATAAAGAGAGCGGGCTAAAAGCAATGTCGTCTCTGCCTAGCGGGATGACGGTAGTGATGGTTTCGGCATCCGGTTGCCAGCTTTGAAAGCCGACAAAGTAGCTGTTAGCGCTGATTACTAGCCCGACTAAGGCGAGGCTCAGCCACAGGGCAACAGCAGGCGACATCTTCAGTCTTTTGCTCGCGGCACTGTTCTTGATGTCGGTGATGCGGCGCAGCAGATCGCTCAGTCTAGGTAGCGCGTACAGCAACAGTTCAAGAAAGCTGTCTTTGGGTGGCGTGACTTGAGGCGTTGTTGTAGGTGGCTTTGGTGGGGGCGTTTTGCGCGGTGGCGTGGTTCGAGTGTTTGCGGCCATGCTGATTCTCTCTCCTTTTTTGTTTCTGTTGCTTTATTTGTTAGTAGCCGACGCAGAAGGGGGAGTTCACGTTTTGCACAAACCCTTCTGGCCCCATCGAACCGATGCACACCGCTGTGTCTAGCTGCGGGCCAAGTAGAACAGGGACTTCTACCTTGCGCACGCCGCTGACTTCGTAGGTCACGCCGGGGCCGTAGGTTTGGTCGGTTACCCACAAAGGTGCTGAGTAGTCTCGTTTTAGCTGTGCATTCTTTTGTCTGACTTCGGCGTTGCGTTCAATCCGCTCTAGCCTGTCGTTTTGGGCGAGGCGGGTGCGGGCGTCTTGCGCGTAAAGAGCGATCGCGCTGCTGCCTAGACCCAGGCCGATTAACAATCCTGTTGCTGAAAGACCTAAGAATAGGGCCGCGAGCGATTTGGGTGGTTTGGCGCTCGGTAGCGTTGGCAGTGAAGGGGGTGATATTGTTTCTGCCATCGGTTTATTCCTCGTTCGGCCAGTACTATTCGGGCATCGGCTTTGTGCGGAAGGCCATCTCGTAGCGGGCTTGGTCGCGCTCTGATACGGGCAGTACCTCGATAGCTGATTCGATAGCCTGCTGGTCTGAGGGCCATAGCCGACTCCAGCGTTCGGCGTACTCAGCGGCTTTCATCTGCTCGATGTAGGCGGTCACCTCCGCTTGGTTTTCTTCAATTACCGTATGAACAGGCAGCGCTAGTTCATAAACCAGCGTGATCGATTCCTCTATGCTGTAGCCGCGTTCAGTGTGCAGAGAGAAGATGCAGTCGGCGGCGGCGTAGTGGGCGTTGAAGTAGCTTCTATCTGAGACGAGGTGAGCAAAGTCTGCGTCTGTGTTCCACCATTGCGCTGATTCACCCGGTTCTTGGCATAGGCCCTGCCAGCGAACGCCAGGATTATCGTCGTATTCGTACAGCGCGAAGTGGACACCGCTTTGATAGGGGCTAGTGGCGGCTAGCTCGATGTCGATGCCGGTGGCGGGGTCTTCTAGTTCGCTGAAGTCGTTATCTTCAGGAGAGGAGTTGTAGACGCTGGTCAGGAAGTCTACTGCATCTGAGATCGCTTCTGCTTCGGTGTCGAAGCCATCTTCTGAGCAGTAGTTGTCACCAAAAATAGGGCCGCTGCTGTACCAGTGCCAGTAGCCGTTCATCTGGTGTAGCGTGAAGTCTTTGGTTTCTGTAGCGACAAAGGCTTCAGGTAAAACAACATTGATGCTTAGCTCTTTGAGCCGATCATCGATAACAGCGTGGTAGCTCTGCGGGGTGTCGTTGCGAGCTGTCTCCCATGCTTGAGTTAGGCGATCTACGTCAGCAGCGGTGCAGCCGTCTACGGCAAGCTGCTCTAGCTCAGCGCGAAGTTCGGTGAGTGTCATAATTATTGCGTTCTATTGTTTGTTTTCGTTGTTGAATGCAGGCAGTGGTTCACGACAAGGGGGTGAAAGTGAAGCCTCAGCCCCTTGTCTTTGGGTTTGGATGAAGATGCGACGCTACCAGTCGTCCCCGTTGTTCTCTAGTCCACCGATAAGATCGGGTTCTGTTGTCACTATCGGTTCAGCGATAGGTGGCTGTGGAATGGACGACGCGGTGGGCATTTGGAGGATGACCGTCGCGGTTGATAGCAGCTCATGACTAGCGAGAAGTCGCCCTAGCGCTTGCGATGGATTCGGGTCTAGTTCAGTCAATGTCGCGAGGACTTGGCGTAGCTGATGCCAGTCTTTCAAGATGCGCTCTAGCAGTTCGGTGTTGCCTTCTCCCTCTTCTCGCAGGTGCTCCCACTGCTCGCTATCAACACGTACGCGAATCTGTTCGCGGCTCATCGATACGCTCTCTCTAGTAGCTGGTCGGCGGCATCGGCTAGCGCGGTTAGGTTCGCCCACTGTGGGTTCTTCACCGCTTTACCTTTCAAGGTGGCTTCGATGCCGGGAAGCTTAGCGCCACCGCCGATGATGTAGCGCGGGCTGTCGTCTTTGATGGCGGCTAGTACTTCACTCATGCAGGCGGCGACATCAGTGGCGATCGCGTCAATCGTCGATTCATCGTGCTTTTGGTCTAGCAGGTAGTCAATCACCTGTTGAGGGCTCGGCGTTTTGAGCGTCGGCGCTAGCGTGTCGCGGTAGGTGATGCGTTCGGCTAGGTTGTACACGCCGCTCTCATCAAAGGCGCGGCGCTTCAGAATGCGGCCTGTCTCGCTGACCTGGGTGAGCAGGATGGTGCGGTTGCCGATGTCGATGATGTAGGCGTGGCCTTTTACTTTTGACTGGACGTGCTTGAACGCTTGGTAGCCTTCGAGCTGAGGGATAGCGGTGTGGACAGTAAGGCTGTGAGTACTGGAGCACGAGCCAATCACTTCGGCGTCAGCAGGGATGCCAATAAGGTGTTTGCCAGCGATGTGTCTAGCAATCTGTGGGCCGTAGGCTTTGACTGAGGGGCTGGTGAAGATGACATCAGCGTGGATCGGGTCTGTGCTAAAGCCAATCATGCGGCGTAGGGCATGGATGAGTAGGGCGCGGGCGTTAAGGACTTTACCTTCGGCGCTGCTGCCGGTGCGGGAGCAAGGGTGAGCTTTGGCTGCGGTGCCAACCAGGAAGTGTTCAAGGCCTTCGGCGGTGGCTAGCGTAAGGCAGTCGCTATTTGGATCAGGGGCAAGGGTGACGTGAGAGGGGAACTGAGTCGTGACCCATTTCTGAGTACCCGGCATTCGGCACATCGCGTTTACATCACCGTTGCCTAGATCAATCAGGACGGTTGCTTTAGCTGTTTGAGCCGTGGAGTTTGTAACCTGGCGTTGTTTGAGGATAGTTGCCATATAAGCACCTAGAAACGTTGAGGTATATGGCGTTGCTCACTTTTGACTTAGGAAAGGCGGGATTTGAGTACTAAAAACGGGTGAGTCAAAAGTGAGACATTAACGAGTGTTAAGCAATTCGGCTCGTTCGCCATGTATCAACAATAGTTCATAGTGAATCAATTTGAATTCAAATTGATTAAAGTAAAACTTATAGATTTCTCTCTTTTCAATAAGTCAAATTGAACTCAGTTTGCTCATAACTCATTTAATATGATTAGCGTATTGAAGCCCTTGGAAGTAGGATGTATCAATGAATTGCGGTACAGCTACAATGCCTCGAAAGAGACGAAGCTTCATGCTAGATGAACGCGTTATAAACGTCATCGCCAAGGCAGCTCAACGGAAAAACGTAAGTGCAAATAGGTACTTAGAGAATCTGTTGTTTTTGCATGGGAAACAGATAGGAGAGATAGAAGACGATGCTCTCCCACTGGGCGAATTGCGTGGCGGAGATCGAACCCCCTCTGAAGGAGAGGTAAGTAAATGACTGATCGACTTGACCGAATAGAAACAGTTCTTGCTACTACTACCGAGAGATTAGATCGTACTGCCGCAAGGGCGGAAGCTAGTCAGAGAGATGTTGAAGCTTTGTTGGAGGGCATCAGCAATCTAGCTGTCTTAGCAGAAGGCAGCGAGCAACGCCTCAATCGCCTTGAAAAGTTAGTTGAGGCTAATTCCCAAGCTTCTGCGGCAAACGCGACCCGGTTTGATGTTCTGTCGTCAGACGCCAAGGCAGATCGGCAAGCAGCAAATCGAGATCGCGCAGTATGGCAAGCCGGATTCTCTGAGCAAATGGCAGAGATACGGTTGCTTCGGCTAGACGTACGATCTTTGAATGACCGTATTAGTAATTTGGAGCAGGCAAGTTGATATAGACAAGCAGAAATTGAAAAGCGACCCAAACCAAAAGGTTTGAGCCGCTTGACGGAAGCCAATCCTGAAGCTTTCAAAATCGAATAACTGTGTCTTCTTGGCGGGAGTATGCAGTTATTGATTTTCTCAGAGAGCAACAGAAATCAACCTCCCATGTGGGGGGCACATGAACCTCTATGTTATCCGATTTCAGTGGACTGAGCTGGCAGTCTGGAGATGAGAAAGATCAATCTTCTCTAGAACACACGCCAGACGAGCGTTTCAGCCTATCTCAAAGTTTAAATGAAGTTGCTGAGGAGTATCGCACTCCTCAGCCCAAGCCCAACTACACCGATATCTTCTACAAGATCTGGCTAGCAGAACCTAGCTGGAGCCAGATCATACTCACTCAAGCAGGCTGGAAAACCGTCAAAGGCTCCGGCAAGAAGAAGGTGCCCCTAACCCTCGGCTCTGTCGAATCTTGCTACCGACGCGGCAACGTTATCGGCAAACGCTTCGGCAAGCTCACCAACTATCTGCTCATTGATATCGATATCAATAGCCCCTTTCATCCGCGCAACCAGGGCTACCGCGCCATCCTTGAAGTGATGGAGCGTCTCGGCCTCTGCCGGTACCTCATCGTCCGCTCTAGCACTTCGGGCGGCATCCATCTCTACTTCCCACTACCGGAATCGGTCAATGCGTACGCCCTTGCTAACACGGCACACAATGCCCTCACAGCTAGCGGCATTCACATCATCAGCGGCCAGTGCGAACTGTTTCCTAATAAAAAAGCCTTCAACGCAGAGCACCACGGCCATCGCCTTCCCCTACAGGACGGCTCCTTTTTACTCGATGATGACTTCTGCCCCATCAGTAATTACAAAGCTGATTTTGTCATCCGCTGGGAAAGCGCTGCTACCCACCAGGACATGGTTAGGCTCAAGCAGGCACTCGCTGGCAAAGCTGTCCTTGCTTCACCGCTACCAACGGCAGCAGCTCGTCACGCATTACCGCCAATCGCTTGGACACGCTTTGCACAGTCCAACGACATCATGTGTGAGCTGGTCAACTATGGCGATCGCTATGCTGGTCATAAGACAGTCGCTGACCTCGCAGCCTGGATCAAAGTCGTCGCACCACAGCTACCCGGCTACCAGAAGTTTGCCAGTCCAAAGTCAAAGCAAGACATTGAACATGGCACTTGGCCGACACGCTGGTCTGAATCGCACTTCGCGAGCGCTTGGCAGTATAAGAATGGGGGCTCTGACCATAATGGGAACAAGGCTCGCGATGCCAAGTGGCGGATCTTTGCTGCGCTCGAACGATTCTGCGCAGCTCCTGACATTGGTATTACAAAACTGTGGAAAAACATCTCTAGTATCTCGGCTAGCTGCTTCAACATCGGCGTTGGCTGGAAAACGTTCAACAAGCACAGAGAAGAAGTTTTAGCTTATGTCAAAAAGGTCAGCGAGTTAGGCCTCTCTAAAGAGTTCGTGGAGGATGTAAATTCTTTTTCTTCAGAGTCGGTCAGTGTCCAAGAAACTGAGCCGGAGCTAGCGGAGAAAAAGGGAATAGCACAGTTATCAACGCTTAGGTGTGTGATTGCTATATACGGCAGCGCTTTTGCTTCATTTTACACCCCAAAAATTCGGGCTTTGAAGGGGGGCCAAGCCAAGTCAAAAAGAGCCTGCAAATCACCTGCTGAATCCACCCTGACTACAACCGTCTCGAACAGCCTCACCGATGACCAGATACAAGACGGTAAATGTCAGCCTGAGCCAGACAAGAGCCCTCAGGTAGAGCGACCAAAACTCACAGTGGGGCAGGCTGTTCGGATTGTTATGCCAGGAGGTTCGCTGAACGGAGTAGAGACGCGCATACAGGCGCAGGTATTGAATGTCTTGGGTCAGCCGGTCTATCAGCTTGATTATCAGCGGCAGGGACAAACTGTATCGCTACCGGCTGAGTGCTTACAGGCAATTAAAACTGAGGTTAGAGTACTGCCGGGGGAGCAAGTGATTAGAGCGACAGCGGCGCAGTTGGTTCAGGTGTTGGGCAAAACCTGTCCTTTTGTGGGGCCAGGGCTGTGGACGGTGAAGCGCGAGGATCTGCCGCCTACGGCCTGGGGGCAGTTGAGCAAGCTGATCGCAGAGACGTAGCCAATGATGACAGCGCCATTATGCGCTAGCCTAATTCTGGCAAATGGCTCAGCGCAGCCTAGACGGATGAGGATATAGAATGCCATCTGAGACAAAACAGACATCAACTGAAGACACTAGCAGCGCTCAGATAGTCAGTGAGACTCAAGACGGTGCAGTAGTTTCTAAGGAAGAGGGCTCACTTGATGCCGCACCCACAGATGCACAGATAAAGCGCAAGAAGCGCAAGAAGCGCTACCTCGCACCCTACGACCAAAGACGGATGGTGCAGGCAATCGGACGGGTAGAAGGACGAATTCTACAAACAGATAATGGTGTCCGGCTCGTCACTGAGGACAGGGCTGAGTTTCCTATCAGCTCAATTGGCAGATCACAACTCGCCGTTCGGCTATTGGGCTTACCAGACAGTCAGCGCTTCGGAAAGTTTGCTTTCTGGCCTGCGTTTAGCAGAGAGGGAATCATCATTATTTCGTTCAATAACTCTGATGACTGGGAGCCACAGGAAAATTCGCCGCCAGTTGATCAGATGTTTCTCTGCGGGACGCTACAGGAAGTCAAAAGCGATCGCTTCTCTGTCCTCGTAGGCTATGAGTTGAAAAAGAAAGGCAAGCGGGTAGATCGCCTGCTGACGGTAGAGAGTGCACCACTGCCGGAATGGAAGGTCGATGGCTGGGTAGATCTCATCTTGCATCGACAGGGCCAGGACTGGCAGTGGCAGGGTGACTTTCATCCTCGCGGGCCAAAGGTCGGTGGCGGCTTTAATAGTTGGCTTCCATACAAAGAGGCTAAAAGCACCGCTGTGGAACCATAAGCGAAAACCGCAGACAGTGCCTACGGTTTTCAAAATAGCTAGGTGGTAGTGAGCACCTTAGGCATGTTGGCCACAATGCCATCGGCAATACAGTCAGCGAGATACTCATCTATTGTTTCTTGAAAGTCTTGCTTCGCCTCAGCCGGGGTTTCGCCTCTGAAGGTGATGGTATCCCGCTCTACGTTAATCACCAGACCGTGAATTAAATTATCGTCAGCGTCGATGGTGAGACGGCCTATGTAGCCTTTGTATTCAAACGTGTTTGGCATTTATTTATCCTCTTCTAGCTGTGCGCTATCTGGCGTTATGCCGCAATCTGTTAAGTACTTTCTTAAGCTGCTGACTGCCCCCTTATTAGTGTTGACTCCGTTCTTATGAAGCGCACGAAACCGACCTAGTTTACAAAGGATTTGATTGCAGTCGTTTTGGGCAGCATGAAGTTTGTACGATCTCGATTGTGCCTATCGACCTCTTTAGATAGGGTTGAAGATGTTTTTCTTACCGAGTGAATAGCAATGGCAGCTTCTCACGACGACTGGTATCAGCAGCGATACGGTGATGCTCATGTTCAAAAGCGGCAGCGGCAGCTCTATGCGGCTAGGACTGCTCGGTATGAGGAAATCAGTGAGTTCTATCAGGAGAAGCGCGAGACTTACAAAAATAACGCGATCGCAATCTTTGGCGAGCATGGCATCACCTATGAGGTGCGTGGCCACAGTTGGCTTTGTCAAGTTGGCACGCAAGCGATCTACTATTGGCCAAAGTCTGGGAGATGGCGCGTGAAAGGTCAGCGCAACACCTGGGGTAGCTATGGTGCTCAGGACTTTCTTCAGAAGGTCTATGCTTGGCAAGGCAAGAATCAACCTATCGAGGCGATCTAAGCTTGCGTCTTTTGAAGAGTGTCTGAATCAACGCGATCGCTAACGCTCATAAATCTTCTTTAGGCAGTTCAGCAGCAAGTAGTTAGTGTGGTGCGACCGTACGTATCTAGAAGAAGGCTAGATAGGTTATCGTTAGGCCATAGCCAACCAGACCGCGTTTTATGCAGCTAACAATAGTTGAGGAGACGCTCAGAAGAAAGGTTAATACATGCCTGAACTACTGACGAAAACCACTAGCTTTGCTGAGTACTTGCTGCTTCCCTACGACGGCAAGAAGACGGAATTTGTAAACGGCCAGATAGTAAACATGGCAGAAGCCAGTCCCCTACATGCGGACATCATCTATTTTTTGCAAAAGGTAATTGATGCTCATACGGAAGCTCAAACGCTGAGCTTTGCTGTTAGATCCGGCGTCGGGGTAGAGATTCCTCGCACTGACCGTAGTAATAATGTCAGAGATCCTGACCTAGTAGTCTGTGACAAAGACCAGTGGCGAGCCATGCGTCACCTTACTAAGGCGATCTTCTGCCAGGATAATCCACCTGCTCTAGCGGTTGAGGTAGCTAGCCCCGGCGGCACCAGTAGAGACACAGTTGATAAGCGCTTGGAATACGCGCTAGCTAAAGTACCTGAATACTGGATTATCAACCCAGTTAACGGATACGTCCTAGTCCTTGTTTTCAATCCTGACACAGGCACATACGACGAGCTAGGTGAACACAGAGGCAATGAGCTGATTTCATCTAGGCTTCTGCCCAATCTAAAAATATCTGCGGAGACTCTGCTCGATCCTATCTAAGCCTGACCAGCTTTCTAAGGATTGAAACGCCCGTTTCTGAAGCTGGATCTATCTGCTGAGCTACTCATGGATCGCAGACAACTCAGCACACCCTAGAGCATATAAGCGTGTATAACAACAAGTATTTGAGTATTGCTTTGAGTAATTAATTACTCAAAGCAATACTCAAATATAGCAACAAGGCTGTCATTATTCATTCAACATAAACTCAAGCATCTTGCGGACTAGAGCCGTTTTAGTGGTGTTATTCGCTCTAGCTTTCGCCTTCAGCTTATCGTCCAGTTCAACTGGAATATCGAAGTTCAGTCGAATAGTGGCCACCCTCTCAGGCTGAGCTACTTCTTGCCAGAATTGAGCTTTAACATCGTCTCCATCGTCTTTAGAGTCGAGTGCCTTCTCGCTGACTTTTTCACTTTTGGGTTCGTCTTTAGCCTTACGAACATTTCCTAGCATGTTGTCAAAGCGTGTCATCAATTCTCCTCTAGGTACGGTTGTAGTTCAGTTTTAAAATTTTCCCAGTCGCGCCATAGAGCTTTAGCACGTAGCTGAGATCCTAAGCCGGGTATAGTAACGCCCGTTTCAAACGCACGCTTATAGGCCTTTCCGTAGCGGATTTTTCTATCAAAGTGCTTAATCTCAGCATTATCTAAAGCTTTAGCGGCCTCATCTCCATCTAGTTGGGGTTTTGGCGGAACCATCGTAATCAGTGCGATCGCATTCCCTTCTGGTAGCTCATTAAAAACACGTCCGGTAGCAGCCAGTGCGGGAGCGTCGGGTGATGTTGGCACAATGAGCAAATCGCTACCTTCCATTAGGGCCTTTACTTCTCCAGTTCCTGGCGCGGCTTGGCTATCAATAATGATGTGAGTCCAGGCCTTTCCTGTCATTACTTTGCGGCTCGCTTTCTCCGTCACAACCGTAAAGGGCAGTTTTTCAGCAGCGGCCCAAATGACAGCGCTTTGGTTTTGGTCGGCATCAATCACCAACACATCACCATCGTCGCTAAGCAACGTAGCCACACAGACAGCAGTAGTAGTTTTCGCCACTCCCCCCTTGAAATTTGAAACGGCAATAATTGACATGACCTACCCTCCAATTACGAAGCCAATAATGCAACCAATGTTGGCATTGAGGTCATTGTGCGTGCTTATTGCTAAAAAGTCATGCATAAGTATTGCTGTAATTACTTGTTGCTTTAAGCGTTGCAGTACTCAAAGCAACAAGTAATTGAGTAAAGACATGTTGTATTTTTTTACGTGTAGGAAGCAAGGTAGCTGAAGGGTAAGAACCAGAACGCGATCAGCAGATGTAAGCCTGAGCAGTTCTACGCCCCTTTTTTGTACACGCTTATCAGGTCGGCGGTGAGCGCTTTGAGTGCATCATCAGCTCGAATAACAAAAGGCGCGCTTCATATCTTTATTGCTCAGGAGAAATGCGGCGGTAGCGTGCCTGAACCATCAGGTGAATACCGTAGGCCAGCATCCCAAACGCGACAATGCCCATCAGAACAGCACCAAAAGGCTGTTGCTGAATCGTCTGTAATGCCCCAGCCGTCGATTTGGCCTCGCTCGCATCAGCAGAACGAGCTGCCTGGGCAAAGAAATATCCCACAATCGTAGAGACAATGCCTTTACAGATGAGGCCAAATCGGCCAATCCGAACTGCCCAGGTTTGCTCTGCTTGACTCATCTCAGCAAGCTTCAGCTTTTTGCGAAACTTAATCTTGATACCGCGATACACGCAGTAAAAACCGTAAGCGACCGTGCAGGCTGCAACCAAACCCACTAGCCAGCGGCCAAAGGGCTGTGAGAGCAGCGTTGCCGTCTGCTCGTTGGAACTACTGCCACTGCTGCCAGAAGATGAACCGCTGCTCAGGACGATACGAAAGGCGGCGATGGCTAAGCTCCCGTAGACCAAGCCGCTAACCGCGTAGGACAAACGGCGCAGAATGTTCTTGGCACCCTTTTCGTTGTGCTCAGGATCAAAAATGGCAGATACGAAACGCCAAAGAACGTATCCTAATAGGCCGACAGCGACGAAGAACAACATTACTTTACCAAAAGGCTGATTAGCAATCGTCTCAAACGCACCGGTAGAGCCTGTGAGCTTGCCGCCCCAGTTGAAGGCAGCTTGAATCGCGAGTACGCCCACAATGGAATAAACAACCCCCTTAGCGGCATAGCCAAAGCGAGCTAGGATTTCAATCCATTTAGCGGTGTCGCTGCTGCTAGTCTTTCCAGACGATGGATGGCTCATAATCACCTACTAGAGGGATGTTATACATAGTTTCCCCCTATGCTTGTTATTAGCAGCTAGTCCTCAAGCTTCTATCTACCTGTTGTTAGAATCCTGGCTAAAAACAGGTCAATACGGTGGGTGATCGCGTCTAGAACAGACAACGCATCTCTATTCAGAGGTGTGCTGCAACGATGAAAACGAATGCGGGAGGCTGCCTTCAATCATCAGGACTCTGAGCGTTTGCAGCGACAGCATAGAATAATGCGTAACTATCTACTGGTTCATGCAAGAGTCTATTCAACTGGCGACCGGCGCAGGCAGACTTGTCGAAGGGCAACTGTGTTCGATGGGCACAAGGCATCTCATCGACTATCAGCAGCTCTGGCAACCCATGCTGATTGAGGCGCAGCAGCCTGATGAAGGATGGCCGTGGGAGTACAAGCTAAGACGGGCACAGCAGGAAGAACGGTTTGAAGCATACGCCATCGAAGTAGAGGGGTTGACTCAGGGGATGCTGTATATAGAAACCCAGTGGCATCGCTCTGGACTGCCTCAGCGCTATCCGCTAATTTACGTGCAGGCGATCGCTTCTGCACCCTGGAACAGAACTGAGATTGAAGATCCACCCTACTTTGCAGGCGTCGGTCGAGCCCTACTCCTGTTTGCTCGTAAGCGAAGCGCACAGATAGGATACCAGGGACGAGTTGGGCTACATGCGCTTCCTGGCTCTGAGGGTTTCTACTATCGAAATGCGATGCCTGACTACGGAGCAGACTCAGAAAAAGAAGAGCTGATATACTTCGAGTACGGCTCAATGCAGCCCTGACCTATCTTAAGGAGTAATCAGCGGTGGATGATCAGACCTTAGCTAGGCAGTTAGCGAAGACTGGCGACATTATGGATCTCGCTCGTGATGAAAGCTGGGTTCGAGAGTCTGCCCGCATTGAGGATGAGTGCGGCGGACGGATTGAAGCTGGACTAGGCATGAAAGCCTATGCGCAGGCAAAGTATGATGACTCGATATGTCGCGTTCGACTAGACTTGCGGCGACAGATGCGGATTCAGTCAATTCTTTTTGTTGAGCTGAAGCAGTGGATGACCGAATGGGACATCGGTATTGCCTTTGAAAATACCTATACGGAAGCGAGAGCGCTTATACGGGCTCACCTCAAGCAACCAACGACCGAACTTACGGCGTGGATTGAAGCCGTACTGAGAGAAGATGACTCAGCGCAGCATATCTCTGAAGAGCCTAAGCCGGTGCGATCTCAGACGAGAGCGCAACTCTTGGCAATAATGACTGACGAAGACTGGGAAACGCTAGCCCAGGTTGCGGCTAACGCGATTTCAGAGAGTATTCTCAGAATTGGAAAAGTTGAGAAAAAGGTTTCTGTCGCAGCTTAGATTAGCTTGGTAGGCTCACGAGCACTCGGAAGCACTCCTGCTTTTTAAGCGATCGCGCGACGGTAAGGGTGCAGCGGGTCGCGATCGCGTTCTCGGAGGCCTCTTCAACCCCAAATAATCATTTTTATTTGGACTTTACTAAAAGTCAGACTACGACTGAGTTGCTTATCAATAAAGCTTGATAAGACAGGCCATATAAGGGATATAGGCTAGCGATGGCGACTTCGCCATCGCTAGCCTATATCCTTAGATACTCGGGCCTCTAAGGCTGATCGTATCTCGGACGTTTAGAACGTAATGCCGACCCTTTTTCAGACAGGCGATATTCGCATTCTGGTTTATCCCGGTGACCATCCACCAATACACGTTCACGTCGTTACGAAAGATCGCTCACTGGAAGTAAAAATAGACATCTCAGGTGCTGAGCCCGTGGAGATGCGACCAGCCAAAGATGAAAGGATAAAGACGACAGCAAAGCACACCAAGCGAGCACTTAAGCTTTGCAGCGATAATCTAGAGATGCTGAGGGAAGGAGCCGAGAAATACTATGCTGCACAATAAAGCAATTGATGCTCACTACGACCGCGAGCGTAAAGCGCTAGTAGTAGATTTTGCCGATGGCTCTGCCGGTATCTGGCCAGTACGGCTACTTGAGATGGTCAAATACGATGGTAATGATTGGGTGCCAGTCGAAGCAACCGAGGCTCAGCTTGAAGCTGTAGAGCTGGGCGGCGATCATATCTATTGGGATGAGCTAGGCCAAGACTTTCGTATCTGCGATTTGAAAGCGGGTATCTATGGCCGCGAGCCTTGGATGGCGAAGCTTCAGCAACAGATGGCGATCGCTATCTAGCTAAATGAGTTTCTCTCTGAAAGTGAAGGCGTGATCGCCTGTCTCTAATTTCAGGTAGTTGCCATTCTTTGAGCATCGATAAAAAACAGCAAAACCTACGGTCGCAGGGCTAGAACTTCCACTCATGTTTTGGGTCAGATAAAGCATTCTGCACCTTTGATAAATCTTGAAGTTCTCTAAAAGGGCTGGACTTGGCGAGATCTACAATTTGATTGAGTATCAGAGCCACTTTTTGTGTGTCATCAGATGCAACGGCTTTATCTAACGTGTCGAATAGCCGAACAAAGTTTTGCTCTCGCTCATCGAAAGATGCATCGAGAAAGACAAGGAAAACATCACGCTGGCTTCTGATATTTTCTAAAGTGATTCTTTCCTGAGCAGCAATCTCTGAACGCTTACGCTGCTCCTCCTGTATCGTTTTCTGATAGTCAGAGTAGGCTATTACGATTGAATGGAGGCACGCACCAGCCTCAGACACGCTGTTCAGTTTAGATTGCAGTCTCACTGTTCTCTGCGCTTCCCTATCACTGATGGTCTTCGCAGCACCTGTCGTTAGTGCTGCTAGTCCTTGGCTAGCGACTGTGGCAATTAGTTGAAATGGAACTGTCATGATAGGGAAGCTCGCATAGACTGGTATTTTCTTTGAATCTCAGCAGAGTCATCTGTGATGTCACCCTTCTGATTTAGAACAGGAACCTTAACTATCTCAACTAGCGCTTTTACTAATAGCGCTACTTTCTGAAATTCAAGAGCATGACGGGATACATCGAACTCATCAGGCTGGTACTTTGTCCCTCGGCAGTTCTGAGCTTCAAGCAGCCTGCCAAGTATGCCCTTTACGAGGAACTGGAAACGTCTCCACTTTTGACGGAGAGGATTATAGAAAGCTTTTTCTTTTCTTTCTAAGCTGTCTAAGGAATGAATGGCTTGATCTTCTAGCCTTCTAATCAGCTTTCCAAGTTCTCGAATACGCTTTTCTGTTCTGACTAGCAATTCCTCCGCTGTCTTATTCTTCGCAATGGCCTGATTTACCTCTGCCGAATACTTACAAGCCTCGGTTAGTACTTTCTCACCGCATCCGCTCAGATGGAATCCTCCAACAGCAAGTGCTGGAGCGATAGTAGCACCGCCTAGAACTGCACCGCCTATCAGAAGATTGCCGCCGCCTAAATAAGCCGCAACTCCTGGCAAACCTAGTTGAGACACTCCAACAGATTTAGTGAACAGCCCAAAAAATTGAGGAACCGCTACTGTACCTACAGCATTAGCAATTCCAACAGTAGCGGAGTATGCACCAGCTCCGGCAGTCGCAGCATCCCGCACACCAAGCGCTAGCTGTTTAACGTCAAGCGCAAGCGATTCAAATTCCCTAAGATCTTGTAGTGATATTCCTTCAAGCGATTCCAGCAGTCGATCCTCTTTGTATGAAGCTTTCTGACCGTTTCTCTGGATGAAACCTACGAATCGAGTAACCACTTTCTTGGTTACTCGAAAACGGAGCTTTTCGTATGACGTGGTAAGGCGTTCAGTCTCGTTCCACTGATTCTGTAGAGAGTTAACGCTGTCCTCGTACCGCTTACGAGCAGCTTGAGCAATTCTCTTTGCGTCTTCAACTTTGTCTAGTCCTTCTTTACCCTTATAAAGTCCTAACGCGCTGAATCCAGAAGCCGCCAACCCAACCAGAAGCGGAATCATAAAAAACCATGAAAGCCAGAGATATCAATAAGAATCTAACAGCAGAATATAGCTAGTGTCTCCATAAGAACTACCTATATTAAACGACAGCTATGATCCGGAAATAGCGCGCACCGTGATCGTAAGCGTGCCCCTCTCATAGCAGGCGCTTGAACGTTTGTTCTAGTTGTCGCGACAGCTAAAAATAGCTGTCGTCTGATATACCTAGATATAGCCAAAGTCAGCTATTGTGTACTGCTAGAAATATCTAGTAGTACATAGGAAATCACTTGAAAGCCGACTGATTCATCAGTAGCGGGAACGAGAGCGTATGGTTCCTCTACTCAAAATACTCTGACTTATATCGTGTAGGGACTAGAGACAGCGATCGCAGAGTATGTAGAGTACTGTGCGATCACGAAAGGCACTTATGGATAACGTAGAGAGTTAGTGAAGCGCATCTTGATCGCATACATGGGGTACTGCAAGCGTAGCTGTCACGAAGTGCCATAAGCCTAAATCAACTGATATACATAGGTTTCAGGCGTCGATTTTGGCGGAGTAAAAACCCGATATTCCTGCTAATTCATAAGTTTGGC
>Ga0115029_1001537_pt1 | contig 15894 bp, 9 predicted proteins | sample SidtaG_3_FD_87297 | JGI IMG/M metagenome (GOLD analysis project Ga0115029, IMG submission 87297) | Marine algal microbial communities from Sidmouth, United Kingdom - Sidmouth_Asex1 metaG | ecosystem: Host-associated > Algae > Red algae > Unclassified | place: Sidmouth, United Kingdom | collected...
ATCGGCTCACACGGCTGCGTCAGCCCAAGCTCGATGGCGCTTTCACTGCGAGTGATGGTGTTTGCAACATATTCGGGAAATCCCTCCAGCCGGCTGATATAGCTGGAGTAGTCGTCGACCGTAAACAAAGGTGAGCCATAGGCCAGCCCCGAAATTGCGCCTTGCGGACCCCCGCGATTTGTGAATACGACATAGCGGGTGTGGTCATGCGTTGCGGACTCAAGATTGTCATTAAAACTACGCTGCATCAGCGCGTGGTCAATTTGCAGATCCTGCGGCAGTGCGGCTGGATCTATGGCCTGTAGCCGCGCTTGATAAGCTGCTGTTTCCGCCAGCAATTGGTCCAGCCGTTCAAGCGAGTTGTCGCCCAACCGCCCGTCTCCGCTTCGGTCGCCCAAACGTGTGGCCAGATTGGGTGAATTGGCAAGCGTCCACTCCCAAACCTCTTCCCGAAGTTCCGTGAAATCAGCCTCGGCATCCTGGGCCAGCGCGGGCTGCGGCATAGCCGTTGCAAGCAGGAGGGCGGAGGCGGCGAAAAGCGAGCGGGTCATATGGTGGAGTCTCCGGCGGGATTGGTTGCGCTGGAGACTAAGGTGTTGGCGCGGGATGGCAAGCCTACCCTCCCCGCAAAGTCTGCACACCCCAATCGCGCTCCATCAAATACAGCACGGTTCGCGCCGCTTCGCCCCTGTCAGAGCCTTCCAGCCCGCCTTCGTTTTCGATCAGCAGTTTTGCATCGGCATTGGCTGTGTCGATCAGTTTCGTCACTTGTTCCAGCGAGGCAATGTTGAAGCCTTCGTCACCGCTTTGCCGTGTGCCAAGCAATTCGCCGCCGCCGCGCAGGCGCAAATCCTCTTCTGCTAGTTCAAAACCGTCTTGCGAGCTTTTCATCAGTTCGAGGCGTTTCTTGCCTGTTTCCGACAGTTCATTGCCGCGCAGCAATAGACAGGTCGATTTTTGCGCACCCCGCCCCACGCGGCCGCGCAATTGGTGGAGCTGAGCAAGGCCGAAGCGCTCTGCCTGCTCGATCACCATTAACGTGGCGTTGGGCACATCGACGCCGACTTCGATCACTGTCGTCGCCACCAATATTTTCGCCTCGCCGGCGGCAAAACGCGCCATCCCGGCATCTTTTAGCTCAGGTGCGAGCTGGCCGTGTACCAGCACCACATCATCACCAAACCGCTCTTTCAGCGCTGCATAGCGCGCCTCTGCCGCAGCAAGGTCTTCACTCTCGCTCTCGGTGCCGCGAACCATGGGGCATACCCAATATGCCTGCTGGCCAGAGGAAACATGGCGCCCGACCGCAGCAGCAATATCTTCCAGCCTGTCCAGAGGCAGCACGCGCGTATCAATCGCTTGCCTGCCGGGCGGCAGTTCATCCAAGCGGCTAACTTCCATTTCGCCGTGATTGGCCAGTACCAGCGTGCGCGGGATCGGCGTTGCCGTCATCGCCAGCGTATGCGGCGTTACCTTGCCTTTTTGCGTAAGGAGCAAGCGTTGGGAGACGCCAAAACGGTGCTGCTCATCAATTACAACCAGACCAAGGTTTTTGTAGTTCACGCTCTGCTGGAAGATCGCATGGGTGCCCACCACAATGTCGATACTGCCGTCAAGAAGGCCCATAAGGATGCTTTCGCGCGCCTTGCCCTTATCGCGCCCCGTCAGCAGCGCGATTTCAACGCCAGTGGACGCGGCAAGTTTGCGAAGGCTTTCCAGATGCTGCCGCGCAAGCAGTTCGGTCGGTGCCAGCAAGGCCGCCTGAGCGCCTGCCTCCACCGCGACCAGCATCGCTTCCAAAGCCACCACGGTCTTACCCGCTCCCACATCACCTTGCAGCAAACGCAGCATGGGACTGGCCTGCGCCAAATCGCCGGTAATCTCCTCGATGCTGCGTTGCTGGGCCCCGGTGAGCGGGAACGGCAATTGCAATTTGCCTCGCAGTGAATCGTCGCCTTGCAGGCTCTGCCCTTTTCGCGCCCGATTGCTTTGCCGCACCAGCAGCAGGGCTAGCGCGTTGGCGAACAGCTCATCATAAGCGAGCCGGTCCCGCGCTTTCTCATTCTCACCCTGATGCGCCTGCACCAAGGCATCCCGCCAATTCGGCCAGCCTTCGCGGGCGAAGGTGCTTGGTTCTATCCATTCGGGAAGGTCGGGTGCACGGGCGAGCGCTTGTTCCACGAAAGATCCGACACGCGGCTGGGTCAGCCCTTCCGCAAGACGGTAAATCGGCTCCACCATTTTGCCCATCGCATCAGCGCTTTTCTCTGCAATGTGATCGGGATGCACGATTTGCAGCATCTGGTCATATTGATCGAGCCGCCCCGCGACCCAGCGCGTTTCCCCAACTGGCAGCTGCTTCTTCGCGGTGTAGCTGGCGCGCCCGAAGTAAGTGAGCGTGCAGATATTGCCCTTCGCATCCTCCGTCAGCACGCGGTACGGTCCGCGCCCCGGATTACGCGGGCTGCGATGTTCCAGCGTCGTGAGCGCGACCACGACTTGCTCCCCCACCTGCCCATCATCCAGATCCTGCACAGCACGTCGCGTTACGAAGCGTTCAGGCAAATGGTACAGAACATCGCGCACCCGTTCCAACCATAGCTTGGCCAACGGCTTTTTCAGCTTCGGGCCAACGCCTTCCAGCGAGTCGATCTCGGCAAACAGGGGGTTGAGAATTTCGGGACGCATGAACTCGTTCTAGCCCAATGTGCCAAGCATCGGTAGGAGGCCTTTTCATGACATCCACCGATCTTACCACCCGCCTCGCCCGCGCCAAATTTCGTGCATGGCATCGCGGCACGCGAGAGGCCGATTATATGTTCGGCTGCTTCTTCGATACCTACCACAGCGAATGGGATAAACCAGCACTGGTCTGGTTTGAAGCCTTGCTGGACGAGGATGATGTTGACGTCATGGCGTGGGCTATGGGACGCGGCGAGCCGCCGAAGCATCTTGCAGGTGACCAAATGGAGGCCTTGCGTAAGCTCGACTATGTGAGCATCTAGGCGGCCTGACCCCCACCTCTTTCGAGCTGGGGGCATTTTTGCTTGCCAGTAGTTGATGCTCTTATGCCTGACCTTTCCGAGATTTTAAACGCCGACCAGGCTCGCATCCTTTCTCAGGTTGCGCGCGGGGCGCAGCCGCTTGTACTCGCCGATCTGGCCCGAGCAACGAAGGGCCGCGCGGTTTTCATCGCGCCAGATGACACCGCAATGCGCGCCGTCGTGGATGCCGCACATTTCTTTGCGCCTGAATTGCAGGTGATTGAGTTCCCCGCGTGGGATTGTCTGCCATACGATCGCGCCAGCCCGGCCATGTCGGTCAGCGCACAAAGACTGGCAGCACTGCACCGCTTGCAATCCGGTAAATCCGGTAATCAACTGGTCGTCACGACGGTCAATGCCTTGCTTCAGCGCGTTCTGACCCCGTTCCGCATTCGTGAAGCGGTGCGTGAATTCAAGGTCGGCACAGAAATCGGCCACCAAAGCCTTGCCGCTCTGCTGCGCCGCCAAGGCTACACCCGCGTCGATACGGTAGTCGATACAGGCGAATTCGCGATGCGCGGGTCTATTGTCGATATCTACCCCAGCGGGCTGGAGGCCGGTCTACGGCTGGATTTCTTCGGCGACGAGCTGGAAAGCTTGCGGCTGTTCGATCCCGGCACCCAGCGCACGACGGAGGTGATCGAAGAACACCTTCTGCTGCCCGCCAGTGAGGCGCTGCTGGATGAGGATTCGATCAAGAGGTTTCGTGGCCGGTACCGCGAAACCTTTGATGCCGCTGCCACACAGGATCCGTTGTATGAAGCGGTGAGTGACGGACGGCGGCTGGCCGGAATGGAACATTGGTTGCCTTTGTTCGAGGACCGCCTTTCCACACTGTTCGACCATCTTGATGGGTCGGACACGCTCATCATCGATTCCGGCGCGTTATCCGCTGCTGATGAGCGATTGACCGATATTGCAGATTATCACCGCCAGCGCGGCGAAACCTCTGGCCAGAGCCGAGGCAGCTACCGCCCGCTGGACCCGGATCTGCTGTATCTCAGCGATACCGAGTTCAAGCAGGCGCTGGTGGCTTGGCCCATCCACAAGACATCTATCTTCCCAGAGCCGGACAGCGAAAAGACCACCGACTTCGGCTTCCGTTCCGCCCGCGATTTTACGCCTGAGCGTTCGCAGGGCGCGAATGTCTATGAAGCCGCGGCAAAGCATCTGGCAGCCGTTGGCAAAGCCGGAAAACGCCCCCTGCTGGCGGCCTATACGGCAGGCTCACTCAGCCGGATCACCTCAATCATTGGCGAGGCCGGAACGCCGGTCCAGATTGCAGACAGTTGGCAGGAAGCACTCGGCCTATCCGCACCAAAAGGCGGCGTGGCCAAGGCGACGGCTATGGTTCTGCCGCTCGACACCGGCTTTGGCAATGATGAGCTGGAGCTGATTACCGAACAGGATTTGCTGGGTGACAGGCTGGTCCGCAGAAAGAAACGCAAGAAAGAGGCGGACGCGTTTCTGGCCGAGTTGCAAGCGCTGGGAACGGGCGATCTGGTGGTTCATGTGGACCACGGGATCGGCAAATACATTGGCCTTGAGCCCATACCGGTAGGCAAAAGTCAGCATGACTGTGTCCAGTTAGAATATGCCGGCGGCGACAAGCTGTTTATTCCGGTTGAGAATATTGACGTTCTCAGCCGCTATGGTTCGTCAGAAGAAAGCGTTCCGCTGGACCGGCTTGGCGGTGAAGCATGGCAACGCCGCCGTTCCCGACTGAAGGAGCGCATTCAGGCCATCGCGGGTGAGCTGATGAAAATCGCGGCGCAGCGCGCCTTGCGAAAAGCACCCGTGCTTGCAGCGGACGAAGCCAGCTACAACCAGTTCCTTGACCGGTTCCAGTATGAAGAAACCGAAGATCAGGAAGCTGCCATTGCCGACGTGCTGCGCGACCTTGAAAGCGGGCGACCGATGGACCGGCTCGTCTGCGGCGATGTCGGCTTTGGCAAAACAGAAGTCGCTCTGCGCGCAGCCTTTGTGGCAGCAATGAACGGACAGCAGGTGACGATGATCGCACCGACCACGCTGCTTGCTCGCCAGCATTACCAGAATTTCTGTGACCGTTTTGCAGGCTTCCCGCTCAAAATCGGGCGGCTTTCCCGCCTCGTCTCTGCCAAGGAAATGAAGGAAACGCGCGACGGGCTGGCAGACGGCACTGTCGACATTGTGATCGGAACGCACGCGATCCTCTCCAAGAACACTCAGTTCAAAAACCTCGGCCTTGTGATCGTGGACGAAGAACAGCGCTTTGGCGTGACACATAAGGAAAAGCTGAAAGCCCTTCGCGCCGACGTGCATGTCCTCACTCTCACCGCGACACCCATCCCGCGCACGCTGCAAATGGCGATGAGCGGATTGCGAGAGCTTTCCACGATCAAAACCCCGCCCGTCGATCGCCTCGCCGTGCGCACTTATGTGTCCGAATGGGATGATATGGTCGTGCGGGAAGCTTTGCTGCGCGAACACCATCGCGGTGGGCAGAGCTTCATCGTTGTCCCGCGTATTTCCGACATGGGGCCAATCGAAGAATGGCTGCGCGAAACCGTGCCCGAGGTGAAGGTTGTATCCGCCCACGGACAAATGGGCGCCAGCGAAATCGAAGAACGGATGAGCGCCTTTTACGAAGGCAAATACGAAGTTCTTCTCTCCACCACCATCATCGAAAGCGGGCTGGATTTGCCGACCGCGAACACGATGATCATCCACCGGGCAGACCGGTTTGGTTTGGCTCAGCTATATCAACTGCGTGGCCGCGTGGGCCGTGCGAAGATTCGCGCCTACGCCTATCTCACCACGCCTGCCGATACACAGCTTTCAGAAGTGGCGGAAAAGCGCCTGAAGGTCTTGAGTGATCTGGACAGTTTGGGCGCAGGCTTCCAACTTGCCAGCCACGATCTGGACATTCGCGGCGCGGGCAATCTTCTGGGGGACGAACAATCAGGCCACATCCGCGAAGTGGGATTTGAGCTGTATCAATCCATGCTGGAAGACGCGATTCTTGCTGCCAAGGCTGGCGATGCCGGGCTGAAACCGGACAGCAGCGGCTTCTCTCCGCAAATTACTGTCGATGCGCCGATTATGATCCCTGAAGACTATGTGCCTGATCTGGCCGTTCGCATGGCGCTTTACCGCCGCCTCAATCAGACCGAAGGGCAGTCAGAGATCGAAAGCCTTGCTGCGGAGATGATTGACCGGTTCGGGGAACTGCCGCAGCCAACCAAGAACCTGATCCGCCTGATCGAGATCAAGGCGCAGGCCATCAGCGCCAATATCGCCAAGATTGATGTTGGCGCGCGCGGCACTCTGGTGACTTTCCATGAGGACAACTTCCCCGATCCAGTGGGCCTCATCGCTTATGTCGACCGGTTGAATGGCACTGCAAAACTGCGGCCCGATATGAAACTGGTTATTAACCGCGCCTGGGGCGATCCGCAAAGCAGGCTGAACGGGCTGTTCCAATTGACCAAGGGTTTGAGCAGCGTTGTAAAAAGAGCAAAAAAGAAAGCTGCGTAGTGTCTTGTCTTCCGGACTGCCTGCATCAATAGTGCGCGCAACAGGAGGACTTTCGACCTATGCGTTTGCTGCTTTCCACCGCCCTCGCCCTCGCACTTGCTGCGCCCGTTGCCGCGCAGGAAACCTATCGCGAACCGCCCGCAGATGTCACCGATATCGTGCTGCGCGCGCCCTCCCCCAGCGTTTCCGTCTCGCCGGGAGGTGACACCATCCTGCTGCTGGAACGTGAAAGCCTGCCGCCTGTGTCAGAATTGGCAAGGCCGATGGAAAAGCTCGCCGGATTGCGATTGGACGCGGCGATTAACGACCGCCACGGCACACGCGCCTTTGTCGGCATGGCATTGCGCGATGTTGAAGGTGGCGATCAGCGGCAAGTCGCTCTGCCGGAAGAGGCGGATGTCTCGGACCTCAGCTGGTCGCCCGATGGCCGCCATGTTGCCTTCACCAATACATATGCGGACGGCATGGCGCTGATGGTGCTGGATACCGCCAGCGGCGAAGCGACCACCGTAAGTGAGCGCGGCATCAATGCGATTTTCCAAGGCCCACGGTGGATGCCTGATGGCCGCCTGCTAATCCTTGCATCACCTGATGATCGCGGACCGATGCCTGCGGAATCGCCCACCCCAATTGGCCCCGCCCTTCAGGATGCGTCAGGCGGGGAGGAAGCCCAGACGCGGACCTACCAGGATTTGCTGGAAAACCCGCATGACGAAGCGCTGTTTACTTGGCTGACCACCAGTCAGCCTGTGGCCTATGCGCTCGACGGCAGCGCCCCGGAAGTCTTGGGCGAACCGCGCATCTACACTGATGTCGCAGCATCGCCAGACGGCAATTATATGCTGATGGAATGGCTCGAACAGCCGTTCAGCTATCAAGTCCCATGGAGCCGTTTTCCGCTCACCTCTGTAGCGACTGATGCCACCGGAGCGGTGGTCACAACAATAGCGCAGCGCCCAATCGCCGACAATTTGCCGGTACAAGGCGTGCCCACGGGTCGTCGCTCTATCACCTGGCACCCTACCGAAGACGCGCTGCTCGTTTGGGCAGAGGCGCAGGATGGCGGCGATCCACGCACGGAGACGGATATTCGCGATGCAATGATGGGTCTTGCTGCGCCATTCTCCAGTGAACCAATGGAAATCGCTCGCTTTGAAGATCGCTATTCCGGCTTCGTCGGCATGGAAGATACCGACGATGTGATCGCCTATGATTACGACCGCAATACGCGCGAAATCCGCCTGACACATGTTGACGTAACTGGAAGCGAACCGGACCGCGTCATCAATCTGCGCGATACGCAGGATGCGTACAACAACCCCGGCTCCCCCATCACGGTCACCACAGCGGCAGGTTTCAATGTGGCGCGCAACAATGATGGCGTGTTGCTGCTCAGCGGGAGCGGAGCGACGCCAGAAGGCTTGCGCCCCTTCCTCCGCAGCTTCGATCTGGCCACGCTGGAAACGCAGGAAATCTGGCGGAACACAGGAGAGAATCTGGAAAGCGTGGTGGATGTCCTCGATGAAAGCGGCAGTGCCTTCGTCACATATTACCAGAGCCCGACCGATCCGGGAAATTTCCGCCTGCATAATGGTGACGTCACGACAGCACTTACCGACTTTGCCGATCCGCACCCGGAATTGACCGGTATCAGCCGCGAACTCGTGACCTACACGCGCGAGGACGGGACCGAGCTGACGGCCACGTTGTACTTGCCGCCCGACTATGTCGAAGGCCAGCAATTGCCGCTGGTCGTATGGGCCTATCCCCGCGAATTCAGCAGCGCCAATACCGCGTCGCAAAACCGGAATTCACCGTACCGGTTCACCCGGATTGGCGGATATTCGCATCTGTTTTTCCTGACGCAGGGCTATGCCGTCCTGGACAATGCCTCGATGCCGGTAATCGGCGACGATCCTGAAACGGTGAACGATACTTTTATCGAACAGATCGTCTCCAGCGGACAGGCAGCAGTCGACTTCGCGGTCGAGCGCGGGATCAGCGATGGCGAGCGAGTGGGCGTTGGCGGGCACAGTTATGGCGCGTTTATGACGGCGCATCTCCTTGCTCGCAGCGATATTTTCCGCGCAGGCATCGCCCGCTCGGGCGCGTATAACCGCACACTGACACCGTTCGGATTTCAGGCTGAAAGGCGCATCTTCTGGGACGCGCCAGAGACATATTATGAGCTATCGCCCTTTATGGCGGCGGACATGATCAATGAGCCGATGCTGCTGATCCACGGCAACAATGACAACAACTCGGGCACATTCCCGCAGCAGTCAGAACGCATGTTTGCAGCTGTGCGCGGGACTGGCGGCACGGCGAGGCTGGTGATGCTGCCGTACGAAAGTCATGGCTATCGCGGGCGCGAATCCGTGCTGCATACTCTGGCCGAGATGATCGACTGGTTCGACACACATGTGAAAAATGCCGAAGTGGCAGCGGACTGATGCCGAAATCGTAGCTGCGGCTTACCCCGCAGACGCGACCTGATCGGCAAACAGTTTCGGCGACTTGGGCCTTCCGGGCAAATAGCCTTGCAAGACATCGCAGCCTTCACGCACGGCGACGTCGCGCTGCTCTTCGGTTTCGATACCCTCTGCAATAACGCTGAGATCAAGCGCACGGGCCATCGCAATGATGCCGCGCAGCACGGCCAGATCGCGCGGATCGCTCGCCACGCCTTCGATCATCGAACGATCCAGCTTCAACGCGTGAAGCGGCAGCACTTTCAAATAGCGAAAGTTGCAAAAACCTGCGCCAAAATCATCCAGCGCAATGTGGATGCCGGCATCTGCCAGATGTTTCAGCCGCTCTGCCGACCGGTCAAGATCAGCGACCAGCGCCTGTTCGGTAATTTCCAGTGTCAGTCTGCCCGCTGGAAAATCTGCATCGGCAATCATGGCGAGCAATTCCTCGCCAAATGTGCGGTCGAACAGGTCCATCGCCGTCACATTAATCGACAGACGCAGGTGATCAGGCCACTTCGCCGCCGCCGCCAATGACGCGCGAGCAATATGCCGTGACAGTCGGCGGGCGATACCGCCGCTTTGTGAAATCGCCACCAATGCATCGCCAGCGAGAACGCCATGATCGGGATGCTCCCAGCGCACCAGCGCCTCTGCCCCCGCCAACGCTCCGTCAGAGCTGCGAAACTGCGGCTGGAACAGCAATTCGATCGCATCGGCTGTCAGAGCATCCGCAAGATCCTCTGTGACAGGATGCGGCTCTGCCTGCCGCCGGTCGAATCTGGCGCGGCGATCAATGATTTGTGCTGGAATTGACATGCAAGCCTCCTGCCCAATGCGAAGAGTGTAGTCTCTCACGCATAATGGCGCGTTGCAAATCGGGACGGCGCTCCATAGAGTTGACCGGGATGGGAGACGCAATGCCGAGTGGGGACGAAAAACCGAGCTTCAAGAAGCTTGCTCTGCTGCATTCTGACACGGAAAAGTCGACCACGGCGGCGGAGGAGCTGGCAGCGCGCGCCGATTTTGTACCGCTGGATGAAGCTGATGTCGTCGTAGCCCTTGGCGGGGACGGCTTCATGCTCGATACTCTGCACGATATGCTCGACAGCGACAGGACACTGCCGGTCTTTGGCCTGAACCTTGGCACCGTTGGCTTTCTGATGAACCGATACTTCGGGTTCGGAGACATTTTGCCCCGGCTCACGAAGGCCAAGCCGCTGATTGTTTCGCCCTTACGAATGGAAGCCGTGACCCAGTCTGGAGAGCGCGTCAGCTCCTGCGCCATCAATGAGGTAAGCCTGCTGCGCGAAACGCGGCAGACGGCGAAAGTGGAAATTTCTGTCAACGGCCGGGTCCGCATACCTGAATTGGCGGGGGACGGAGTGCTGCTGGCCACGCCGGTTGGCTCCACTGCTTATAATCTTTCCGCAAATGGTCCGATCCTGCCGCTGGATTCGCGCATGCTCGCCCTCACCCCTATCAGCCCGTTCCGCCCGCGCCGCTGGCCCGGTGCGATTCTGCCGGAGCGCAGCCGCGTGACATTCCGTGTCCACGAACCGGCCAAGCGCCCTGTCGCAGTGGTGGCCGACCAGAAAGAAGTGCGGGACATCGCCGAAGTGCATGTGGAAATTGCGCGGGACAAGGAAATGACCCTGCTATTCGACCCCGGCCATGCGCTGGATGAGCGCATCGTGGCAGAGCAATTTATCACCTGATCGCAGGTAATAGACGAAGTCCTTAAAACAGGGCCTTGCCAAACCAAATCGCCCCCCATATAGGCGCTCTCCTGCCTTTCGGGCTGCTCCCCGATAGCTCAGCGGTAGAGTAGGTGACTGTTAATCACTTGGCCGTAGGTTCGAATCCTACTCGGGGAGCCATTTTCAAAAAATCTTAATTGGTATCGTTACGCTCGCCCATCCGGGCGAGCATCCTCGATGCAATTCCCTCCGCTTCGCTGCGGGGCACCTGCGGTCGCGCATTTGCGCTCTGTCGTCGCCTGGTCGGCGACGATTTCAGCACAGTCGTTCCAACACTTCACGAAAACCGGCCCGCTTGGGCTGGTGGCAAGGGTGAACGCCCGCCCGAACCGGCCCCGCGGCGTAGCGAAGGGAACGGCCGGGAGGACGCACCTGCGGATGCAGGTACACGCGGAAATGCCTTTAGCCCTGTGCCCCGTGACAGTGCTTGTACTTGCTGCCCGAACCGCATGGACACGGCGCGTTGCGGCTCACATTCTGGCCCGCATAGGGATCAGCTGATCGCGCGCCGCCCGATCCGGTCGATGCGACGGGAGAACCTGCCAGCGTTCCGAACAAAGGCGCACGCGCCGCCGAACCATCGCCGTCGTTGGAGTTATCCTCTCCTGTAAACGGATCAATGTGGCCTGTCAGGAATTCTGGCAGATCAGGCAAATCACGCGGCGGAGGCGGCGCTGCCGGGCGGAATTCTGCCGTGAGCAGCACTTTGCTGACATCTTCGCGCAGCGTATCGAGCATGGTTTCGAACAGGCCGAACGCTTCTTGCTTATATTCATTGATAGGCTGCTTCTGCGCATAGGCGCGCAGGAACACCACCTGACGCAGCGCATCGAGCGTCGCGAGGTGTTCTTTCCAATGATAATCGAGCCGCTCAAGCAGGATGCTCTTTTCCACCCGTCGCCACGAATCTTCCGGAATATCAGCAATCCGCGCGACCATCTTTTCTTCGGCCTGCGTTTGCAGCCGCTCTTCGATGATATCGGGCTCAACCTGATCTTCTTCCAGCCACGCATCAAGCGGCACATCCAGCCCCAGAACGGTGTCGATGCCCTCTTTCAGCCCATCAATGTCCCACTGCTCAGGATAGGATCCTGGAGGGCAAGCCTTCGCGACAATGGCGTTGATGGCGTCACGGCGCATTTCCTCCACCACATCGTCAACGCGCTCTGAATCCATGATTTCGCTGCGCTGTTCGTAAATGACCTTGCGCTGGTCGTTCATCACATCATCGTATTGCACGACCTGCTTACGCATTTCGTAGTTACGCGCCTCGACCTTCTTCTGTGCGGTCTCAATGGCTTTGGACAGCCATTTGGAACCAATCGCCTCGCCATCCTCGAGGTTGGCATTCATCATCTTGGAGAACAGCGTGTCCGGCCCAAAAATGCGCAGCAAATCATCTTCAAGGCAAAGGTAAAAACGGGACAGGCCCGGATCGCCCTGACGGCCTGACCGGCCACGCAGTTGATTATCAATGCGGCGGCTTTCATGGCGTTCCGTGCCCAGCACGAACAATCCGCCAGCGTCCAAAACGGCTTGCTTTTCTGCGGTGACTTCAGCCTTGATCTTCTCAATCGCGGCGTCCTTTTCAGGGCCGTCTTCCATTTCCGAAAGTTCGTCCTCGGTACGGAATTCAACGTTACCGCCCAGCTGAATATCGGTACCGCGTCCAGCCATGTTGGTCGCAATTGTCACTGCGCCGGTTCGGCCAGCCTGTGCGACGATACGCGCTTCTTGTTCATGCATTCGGGCGTTGAGAACGGCGTGCTCAACGCCTTCCTTGTCGAGGAACTGGCTAAGCAATTCTGACTTTTCGATGGAGACGGTGCCGACCAGGACAGGTTGGCCCAATTCGCTTTGCTCCCGGATCGCCTTGGCGATGGCGGCGAACTTGTCGAGCGTGCTCTTGTAGAATTCGTCTTCTTCATCAACGCGCTTAATCTGCACATTGGTAGGAATTTCCACAACGTTGAGCTTGTAGATATCCCAAAACTCGCTCGCTTCGGTGGCGGCGGTACCGGTCATGCCGGACAGTTTGGGGTACATGCGGAAATAGTTCTGGAAGGTGATCGAGGCCATGGTCTGGTTCTCGGGAAGGATTTCCACCCCTTCCTTGGCCTCTGCCGCCTGATGCAAGCCGTTGGACCAGCGGCGGCCATCCATCATCCGGCCTGTAAATTCATCGATGATGACGACTTTGTCGTCTTTCACGATGTAATCCGTATCCTTCTTGAACATGACCACGGCCTTCAGCGCCTGGTCCATGTGATGCACGATTTGCGTGTTCTCTATATCGTAGAGATTGTCAGATTGCATCAAGCCAGAGGCCAACAAGCGCTGCTCAATTTCCTCTGCACCAATTTCCGTCAGCGAGACATTCCGCGATTTCTCGTCCTTCGTGTAGAAGCCTTCTTCTTCACCCAGAGGGCCGCCGTTTTCCTTCTCCAGCGCTTCCTGATCTTTCACCAATTCCTTGATGATGACATCGAGGGCGACATACAGCTCGCTCTTGTCTTCGGTCGGGCCTGAGATGATCAGCGGAGTCCGCGCTTCGTCAATCAGGATCGAGTCCACCTCATCGACAATCGCGAAGTTGAAGGGGCGCTGCACCATCTGGCTGCGTTCCTGCTTCATATTGTCGCGCAGATAATCGAAACCGAATTCATTGTTCGTGCCATAGGTGATGTCGGCGGCGTAGGCTTCACGCCGCTGCGCCTCGGGCAGGTTCGGCACAATCACGCCGGTCGTCAGACCAAGGAAATTATACAATTGCCCCATCCAGCCAGCATCGCGGCTGGCAAGGTAATCATTGACGGTCACGACATGAACGCCCTTGCCTTCGATGGCATTGAGATAGGTGGCAAGCGTGGCGACCAGCGTCTTACCCTCACCCGTCTTCATTTCCGCGATTTCGCCGCGATGAAGAACAATACCGCCTACCATCTGCACATCAAAATGGCGCATACCCAGCACGCGCTTCGACGCCTCTCGCACCGTGGCGAAGGCTTCGGGCATGATGTCGTCCAGCGTAGCGCCTTCTTCCAGCTTGATGCGGAACTTGACGGTTTGCGCCTTTAGCTCTTCATCGGAGAAGTCGAGCAATTGGTCTTCCAACCCATTGATGCGCGATACAATTTTGTCGAGCGATTTGACGTAACGGTCATTGGACGAGCCGAAAACGGTTTTGGCGATTGTCTGCCACATGGCGGGCTGTTCCTATTCGGATGATATGGAAGAAGGCCGCGCGGATCGGCGCGGCCTGAAAGAAGTCAGGCGATATGAGGGGTTTGCTGCGCTATTGTAGCGCGCGGTCCACCTGAATGCGTACGCTGGGGGCCAGCGCAATCGCTGGCTGATGTGGGCAAGGCAAAGCCTGCGGGACATCGCGCACAGTGTTTGTCTGACGAAGCTGGACTGGCGTGTTGACGATTACCGCGCAATCCGCCTGCTCTGCCGCAGCAATGCTGATCAGACCTGCATCCGCTGCCGACACAGGCTCCGCCGCGAGCGTGAAGCCCGAGATTACAGCAAGCAAGGTGAGCAATTGGCGAAGCATAGAGCCTGTCAGATAGCGATTGATGCGGCGAAGTCTATGCCAGAATGCGTGAATATGCGGTGAAATTGACGCGTTGTTACTGCAAACTTGCCTCGTTATGAGCAGGTGCATGGATCTCGCACCCTCACCTCTCGCTATGCCCTTCCCCGATATGCCGCCCGTCGAAGGCGTCACGTTGCGTGTTGCTCGCGCCCATTACAAGGAATGGGACCGCGCCGACCTTACCTTCGTAGAATTGTCCAAAGGGACGGCACTCGCAGGCGTGTTTACGCAAAATGTGTGCTGCTCCACCGAAGTCGAAATGGGGCGTGAGCAGGTTAAACTTGGCCGTGCGCGGGCTTTGATCGTCAACGCGGGAAATTCCAACGCCTTCACCGGTTATCGCGGGCGCGATGCGGTCGAGCAAATTATGGCGCAGGCCGCGCATCATCTGGATTGCGAACCGTCAGACATACTGGTTTCCTCCACCGGCGTGATCGGCGTGCCGCTTCCCAAGGACAAGGCACAGGAAGGCGTGGCCGCAGCGCTGGAGGCGGAGCCATGCAGTTGGCAAGAAGCCACCAACGCCATCGGCACGACGGACACTTTTGCGAAGGGCGCTACCTCTGCCGCGATGATCGGCGACACACGCATTGTGCTGAACGGCATCATCAAGGGCAGCGGCATGATCGCGCCAGATATGGCGACCATGCTCGGTTATATCTTCACCGATGCGGCGGTGGAGCCTGCTTTCCTGCAACAATGCCTCTCAGCCGCCAATACGCGCACATACAGCTGCATCACCGTTGATAGCGACACCTCGACTAGCGACACTGTGCTGGCCTTTGCGACAGGCAAAGCGGGCAACGCGCCCCTCGCCTCCTTCGATGATCCGGGTGCAGATGCCTTTATGGCCGCGCTGGAGGATGTGTGCCGCAACCTCGCGCAACTGGTCGTGCGTGACGGCGAAGGGGCCAGCAAATTCATAGCGGTGAATGTCTCTGGAGCACAAAGCGATGACAGCGCACGGCGCGTCGGCCTTGCTGTCGCCAATTCACCGCTGGTCAAAACCGCCATTGCGGGCGGAGATGCGAACTGGGGCCGCGTTGTCATGGCAGTGGGCAAAGCGGGCGAACCGGCCGACAGAGACACGCTCTCCATTGCTTTTGGCGGCGTATGGGCTGCGAAGGACGGCCTGCCGGTTGCAGACTATGATGAAGCTCCCGTGGCAAAGCACCTTGAAAGCGCGGAAATCGACGTGACCGTTGATCTGGGCCTTGGCGATGGCCACGCCACGGTTTGGACCTGCGACCTGACCCACGGCTATATCAGCATCAACGCTGATTATCGTTCATGAGTGACATTCTGGCGTTCCACCGCGCAATTGAAGATTTGCTGCGCGATGTCACAGACAAAGCCATTCTACCGCGTTATCGGAACTTAGCCGAGGGCGAGGTTGAAGATAAGGGCGGCAACGATCCTGTCACCGTGGCAGACCGCGATTCCGAAGAAATGCTGCGCGAAGGACTTGAAAAAATCATCCCCGGTCTGGCCTTTGTAGGCGA
>Ga0115029_1001539_pt1 | contig 15891 bp, 8 predicted proteins | sample SidtaG_3_FD_87297 | JGI IMG/M metagenome (GOLD analysis project Ga0115029, IMG submission 87297) | Marine algal microbial communities from Sidmouth, United Kingdom - Sidmouth_Asex1 metaG | ecosystem: Host-associated > Algae > Red algae > Unclassified | place: Sidmouth, United Kingdom | collected...
GCACCCTTTCTTCTTACTGTCATTTTCCTCTTCCACCGGCGCGGGGTGGAACGGGCAATGCGCTTTCTTCTGCTCTTTATGGCACTTCTCCGCCTCGCCAAAAATGGCGACCGACTTCAACTCTCCCATACAGAAATGACGGTTCACCGTCAACCCAGCGGAGCCGAGGAGGACGAGAGTCGCCAGAAATATGTGAAGTAGTCTAATCAAGTTAGAAGGCTGTTTACACTGGTAAAGATACAGGCATTAGGCGGACAAAGTTGAGTTGAGCATAATATGGATAGTATTTGCAAAATGTCGTAAGCGCCAAAGAGTCAACGTCATTCCATCTAATATTTTTTCGTCGCTGACCCTAAGGGCATCCAAAACTTACCGATCATGGCTACTTATCGACCGCACCAAAAGTGCTAAAACACCCTGTCCTTTCCCGTAGCCTCCCTACCCCTTTTCTTTGGGCTACGGGTCCCCCACATAGGAGGTGAGCAGATTCTTATTCTGATCACCAGGTCTCCTTTGACCGCTAAATCCTTAACCCATGGACCCTATTCCACCTACTAACAAGGAACCAAAAGAATTCCGCTTCCGAGTCTGGCCTTTTTATCTCTTGGAAACAAAAGGCTACACCAGCGAAGAAAACACCAGCCTACTCAATTCTACCACATCCTTCCGGCGGCTCTGGCTGATTGTTGTTTGCCTGCTCATTCTGCTAGCCTATGCGACTTTAGGAGAGTTTCTCCGAGGGCTGATCCCCGCTTTTTCTTAAAACCAATAGGAATCCACTAGTAAGTACAGAAGGCTACACATATTGCAACTTTGTGTTGGTTGCCCTGGTTGTTACAAACTAATTCACTCGTACAAGTAAACCTGATTTAGCCTATGATCACTGCGTCCAGAATTCGAGAAGAAGTAGAGTCTTATGATCTTAGTAAGCCCCACTATGCTCAGTTCAGACTTTGCGTAAAAGGTGAAAAATTCGCCGAACAACATAAGCTCGTTTTCAAAGAGATCACCGAAGAAGTAGAGTCTACGCCGCAGGCTTTCTATGATCGTGCCAGATCCTATGTCCGTAATCATAATGAAATTGCTTTTGCGCTTCGGAAAATACACGTAGGGGCTACTAAGGAACACGAAGATCAGGCGGTTGCCGTTTTTCCCGCACTTGAGCGTGTTGCAAAATTCCGCGAAGCTGCTCCCGCATTGAGGTTCTACGCCTATTACCTCACCCGAAGAAGAACACCGTTCGGAAAACTCACCGATCCTGAAGCGGCGTTGAAGTGCTTCAAGTCATTTGGCCTTACCTCCGGCGACATAGATACCATCCGAAGACTCCGGCACGCCACCTATCATCCAGGATCATCTAGTGAAGGCTTTGTCACTTCCGACGCTGGCAAAAAAATATGCACCCACGCCAAAGTGCTGGAGCTCGTCGACAAGATCGATGAGCTAAACCGCTGGGTGATGATGATGACGATCTACCTTACCATCTACAACTCGCAGTTCACCCTACTTATCATCAGCCTACTGCATTACGAGTATTACAATAACTTCAAACTCTACGCTGATTCATTAGGCCCGATCTATAAGTTCCTTGGAACTTCTAACCAGGAGCCGGAACCTGATCCGGCAGCCCCCACCCCCCCTAAGCTAGCCCAGTGGATCACCATGGCCTACCCTTTTATTAAATCCCCTCGCAAGGCTTTCATGGGGTATACAATAGTCAAAGGGCTAACCAGTAAAATATCTTCTAACTTCAAAAAGGCTAACAGTCGCACCGACGTGGTCCAACTATTTGAAGCATTCCAAGAGAAGTCGTTAGAAGTAGCGCAAACCTTACGAGTACAGGCTGCTACACAAAGCGATGAAGAAAGCCAGGCCGCACTAATCCAATTCGCCGAAGCCATCGAGCGCGACGCTGAACGTCGTCTGGACCTTAATCGTAAACCTCAACAAGACATGGTCGACTTTATGGTCAGGCAGCTCAACAAGAATCCAAAACCTTAGCACCCTATAGAGCTTCTATCCTGCGATAATCCGCTAAAAGACATTAAAAATCACCATAGCCAAACATCTGTTTGTCCTCCTTCAGCGCGTCTATTTCTCGCTGGTCAATTTCAGCCTGGACATGTTCGATAATATCGGAAATGTCATTATCACCGGTATAACCATCAATCAATTCGTAAACATCTTCCCAATTTCGTTTTCTCCATCTGCTTACGTTTGTGCCGGCGGCAAACATTCCTCCGCTTGGGGTCCACCGGATGGTACGAAAACTCTCTACGCTGTTATCGTAGCTAAGGTAGAGGTACACCGCCTCTGGATAGTAGTCAGGTAACTGCGTTCGAATACCGTCGAGAATCATACGCCGTGCCATCTTGTCTTCTATGTTGGCGACTAGATACTTAAAAGCATAAGGCTTCATGGTCTTTTTGAAGTCAGCATCAACACTATTAAATAGTGTCTTTAACGCACTGTCACCAAAAAAGTGGAAGTGCTGTACTTCAGAAATTAAGTCCGCGCACTTAGAGAAGAATGGTAATATATCAGGTACTGACCAGATCAATCCAAAATGACGCTTTCGACCTAAATGCTTATTTGAGTTGGCGTCCACATAATCGGCTCTGACATAATTGACAAGAAAGCCAGGCGCGCGTGAGAGTATCTTACATAGTACTTTTAGGGTATGATCAAAATGATCATCAACAGCTATTTGTCGGAGGTAAGATCTTTTCGCTAGTTCTACGTCATGACTGACCAAAAAGTCTATCATCGGCTCCTCCCCCACGTAGTAAAACTGCTTCCCTTCGGCAACTTGTTGATGAATAGAACTTAGCCAACCCAAAAGCTCATCATTATGCTCGGCGAATTGCTCTAAAAGGTGGAAGTTTACCTGCCCTTTTTGAGGGAGATCGTTAATCGTCTTAACGATTTTTTTTCTTATTTCAGTAGTTACCAACTCTGGTGCTAGCGACTGTGCAAAAAACCAGAATCGTCTCTTTCGGTAGGTTTCCGGTAACGCCTTTAGCGCGCTCAGGTACAGTTCCACCAATTCTTTCTTACTTCCCAAGTGGACTACCAGTTCACGATCGATTGGTAGATCAAGCCTTAACCACTCGTCGAGCAGGCAACCTCCTACAGTTACGTCATTCTCTAAATTAGCCCGCAAAATGGTTCTGAGACCTCGCTCTACTTCAAAACCTATCAGTAGGTCTGCTTGAACGATTTCTTCCAGTTCAGCACAAAAAGACTTTCCAGCTTCGCGATTAGGGAATAAGTACTCCCGCTTCAAAAAATCGTCATGACTGACGGTATGTTCTTCTATGCTTTGATCCTCACCCCGATGGTAGTTCCAATGTCTCCACCCTATATTTTTTAGCGTACATAGCACCGGTGAATTAAACCTTGCTTTGATCGACCCAATCATTCCAAGACCCTGGCCTCGAGTAGGTCCATAATCTTCAAGGGCATCCATTAGTTCGTGTACCATTGCCGCGTCACCGATGTCTTCCGGGTCAAGGTAATCACTTATGATTTTTCCAATCCAGTGAATATCCACAGAAAGCACCTTCCCCGTAATCCGGCTGTAGCGTCCATTCGCTAACAACTTCAGCGTATCGATAATGCTTTTCGATTGAGTGGGGTACAAAAAGTGGAGTTGTTCCCAAATCAAAATTCTCAGCTGCTGGCCACTATTCAATTCTCCCCCCTCTCTTAAAGCGTGTTGATATTCCTGAACACTCGACCCGTGTGAAAGGTAGAACCCCGCCACGCTCAAAAAGACAGCTTGACATAATGATTCACCAGCGGCTACCCCTTCAAGTAAGAGTTTGAATAAGTACCGTTGCCGTTCAATGTTCTCAATAGGACCACCGCTCTTCAGTAAAATTCCTTCTTTAAAAATCTTAAGCAAACCAAGAAAAGAGCTAGGCTTTCGCGCGCAGTACTGAAAAGCCAAGTCTATCGCTTTTTTAAAAATTTTCTCCTCCGACTGAAGTAGGCTCCCTAAAAAGCGGAGCTCGGTTGATCGGGTATAATGGTTCACAGTCTGATTGTCCAATGCAACCGCAAAATTGTGCTCTTTGATTTGTGGCAGTCTACTGACCCGTAGCCTCATTAGCCGAATCAGCCTATCTTCCCTGAATCGCCAAAACACCGTAAAGTACTGGTCCCAATCTGTATCTGACACCAGTAACTTTTCCTTGACTAATAAGTCACTCTTGACGGCATCCAATATGACTCCCGTACCGAACCGCTGCCCGATTTCATTCACGTGCTCCGATAACTTACTGTAATGTTGTCGGTCAAACTCATACTCCATCGCTTTCCGAAAATCGAGCACCTTATCTTTAATGAAAGCTAAGTAAAAGAAGTACGTAGCAAATACTTGCTCTGATAAAACCGCCATTTCAAAACGCTGTGTCACCAGTTCTCTTCGGCGAAGAACGTTGATACAGTCTTGAAATTTATCAGGGTCTACTCCGAATTCATGTATTAAGGCATCCTGGTCACTCTGCTTTTCCGCCCCCATATCGAAAGTCTTAAAAAGGGAGAACATACCGAGCGTCTGAATATAATCACGCGTAAGCAGGCCCTCAAAATCCCTCACGTAAGTAGAGAAATAGAGGTCAAAGAGTTCTAGGAATGAAGCGGGTAGCTTTTCTACCTTATCGTCTTTCAGCAGTCGGGCAGCCATAAGCGCAAACCGGATATTCCCTTTAGCCAGGCGCGAAATATCCCATTGCTGATAATCTTTTACGATCTTATACGGAGAGTTGGCCACAATCAAACGAATCTCTTCATCTGAAACAACCCCAATGGTCATCGTCGCTGTTTTAACCGCCGCCAATACTTGCTCAACCGCCTCTTTCGCATAGTTTCTGACGGTCAAAACAATTCGAAAATCCTTATCGTGATGTTGTTTCGAAAAGTTGATTACTTGCTTCAAGTTGTCTAGCTGTCGATTCGCATCTTCTACTAGTAAGTAACCAGAAGTAAGATTGTCAAACCAAAGTCGTAAGTCTTTGTAAACGTCCTGGCCATTGTCCTCCAAAACAAATACCGGCCGCTTATTCTCTTCTGATAGTTGTTCTAGAGCGTGTAGCGTCAATCTTGATTTTCCCACTCCAGAACCACCGCTAAGGCAGACTATCGAATGAGTGCTGCAGTTCGCCTTCAATTCCTCTACTTCATCTTTACGCCCGATGAAAGAATTAGTCAGCGGTGTAGCAATTCCGCCGCTGTGTTTGGCTTTAAACGCTATAAATTGCTCAAGCAGAAACAACTGACCGGTACCGATGGTAACGGAAAGAAAAACTTCCGCCAGCCCTGGATAACGTTGCTGTAAGTCTGTTGCAAGCGTGGCCAGGCCCAAAAAGCTAATCTCAAAGCCCCTTTTCTTACCGTAATCCTTCAGGTCTAATTCCTGATCAGGGTTGAGATCAACGGTGTAGCAAAGCTTCAACTCTCTTATATCTTCAGGCTTCAAACCTAAATTGTTTCTCTCTTCCTCACATCCATTGATATCTCCTTTGAACTTCTTTACGGTCTCAGTTTTACCCGCCGTTGTAGTGTGCTCTGCCCACATCATACGTCCGTCATCGAGCCAGAAATGAGCGTCCGGCTGACCGGTAGTGGTCTTCAGCTTAAAGGCATGACTCCCGTTCGGAGAGACGCCGACGATGCTTGAATCAGAAAGGCGCAGGTACTGATTGACAAGCAGCTGGAAGCTAGCGGAATCAATCTCTTGCAAGCGTCTTGGAATTTCGGGATTAGATTGCGTCATAACGGGGGTTTTGTGCTGCCTTATTATAGCAATCTTCATGCCATTGGTGGCAAAAGGGACTTCTCTTTTTAGAATTTAATGAGCCTGAATCTTTCGTATGGCATCTCTGAATTCTAGTTGCATTTTAGGAAATTTATGAAGGAGTAAAGAAACATCCCTATCTTCACACCTCCGACGCACACCGCAGACTAAACCCATTCAGTCATGCGAACCCTCCTCACGTCGTACCCCTTCATAATCTTCCTAGCCGCCCTAATCGCCCTCCTCTACCCGAGCTGCGAACCCGCCGATCCCATCGTCGAGGAACTCCCGGCTACCGCCACCATCACCCTAGACTTCTCCGACCCCAACACCCACGCCGGCAATACCGGAGGCTATCGCTTCCTCTACGACGGCGAATCCTACTCAGCCACCTACAACGCTTGGGCAACCTGGTCCTGTGAAGACGGCCCCGACTTCTTCGCCGCCTGGGACGATACCTCCCTAACCGTTTGGCTAGCCCACTGCCCCGAAACTCTGGACCTCGAATCCATCACCGCTCAAACCGGTGACGGGGCTCCCCTATACATTGAATCCTGGAACCCAGTAGCCGGAGCCCACGAACCCACCTATCAGCTAACCCTGAGCCCGGCCAACTACGTCGACATCGAAAACGGGGTCACGACCATCAATCTCAGCTTCACCTACAACTAATTCTAGTAAGGGCGGGGCTTGCTCCCGCCTTTACTCCTCCCCGATCCTTACGCCGCAGACTAACCATAAATCAAAGTCATGCGCAACCTTCCCCTGCTCCTCCTATCCCTACTATGCATCTGCGGCCCCGCCCCCAGCTGCCAAGCCCAGGTACCCGACACCGTAATCACGGTAACCAAGCTCCCCTACCCCGAAGCAAGAATCTTCGCTCCTTCAGTACGGGAGGGGCTTGCCCCCTCCCGCGACACGATGGGCTACCCAAACTACGAATCCTGCATCCAAACCCGCCACACCCGCCTCCGCGAAGCCGACCTGGCCACCCTAACCAAAGCCCACAAAAAAGACTGGCTGAAATACCTCCCCTCAGTAAACGCCGGCCTATCTCCCGCCCTCCGCCGAGATCAGGATGGCAACTTCAGTTCCCGTCTTACCCCTACTCTATCCATCGGCCTGAACTCCTCCCTGATCTACCGGGCCCACCGCGACAAACAGCAACGCGCCGCCACTCGCGAGTCCATCATCAAGCGCTCCCAGCTACAAGAAGATCTGGAAATAGCCAAACTACAGCGCCTGCAGCGCCGACTCCAAATCGAAACCGACAAACTTGACCTCCACGTCGGCGTCACCGACATCGACCGCCAGCTATTCAACCTTTACCAGCAGCAGTACGACAACCACGACATCACCCCGGAAGAATACCTCCTGAAACGCAAAGCTTTCCTCCTCCAGGAACTCCGCAACCAGGACCAAATTACCCGAATCGAGGCCCTCCAATTCGAGATCGAAGACCTCGCCGGTTGCCTAACTTTTCCATCCCGAAAGAAGCAACCTACCCCTCTTTCAGAGACACTTGAATCAACTCGGAAATAGCCCGCCTTCTATTGTTTGGCAAGCCTGCTAAAATGTCCCACATCTCTCCCAATTAAAGCCACGGGGAAAAACAATATTTGCTTTTTAAATGCTTTGTAGATACATTGCACATAGTTAAGTGCTTACGCTAGAGCTTTCCATAGCCCTGGAAGCAGCACAATTATCCGATTTATCTCTGCCCGTCAGAGACACCAATACACCATTCCATGCCAACCGCCTTAAACAGCGGACGCCAGGCCCTACCGCCTAGTGTCCCTACCCCTCACGTCCCTACCGAACAAGCCCTTCCAACCTTCTACGGTCTCGACTATTTCCACAACCGCCTCAAAGCCCTCGGCCTCGCCAAAAACAACACCATCGACTATGGTCTGGACGTCGACGAGCAGGGCAACATTCTCCAACTCGTCCGGCGCTTCGACGGCTCCTTCATCCAGTTCATCCCAAATGAGCTTCGTAAGAAATGGGATGCTATTCACAAAAGGAAGTCCGCCTACAACTTCCACGAGGAGTCTTTCTATCGCATCCTGGCAGTGACCCGCTACCACCCAGATTACCTCAAGGCCAACCCCGAACGCTCCAAATACGGCAACCAGTTTGGCGAAAAAGTGCGTCCGCTACCTACCCCACTAGCCATTGAGGCCTACAACAAAAGAATCACCGGCGGACTCATCACCTTCATCGAAGGCTACTTCAAAGCCGCCGCCCTCGATCTTGCCGGCGTCGAATCCGTCGCCTTCACCGGCATCACCGTCTACCGCATTACCCCCGACCTCCGCGAATACCTCCTACGCCGTCGCCCCGATCGCGTCTTCATCATGTACGACAATGATGCCCTCGATGTTTCCAGTTCCTCCCCTGCAAGCTCCCCTGATTCCGTACGGGAGGGGCTTGCCCCCTACCCCATTCTATCATCTCGAAGAAACGAAGACTTCGCCAACTCCGCCCGCAAATTCGCCACCGCCCTATTCTCCCTCTTTTCCTCCATCGATCACACCTGCGAAATTGTCTTCGTAATGGGCAAACCGGGTACCAACGAAAAAGGCCTCGACGACCTGATCGAAGTCCACGGTGCCACTACCGTAACTGAAGACCTTAAAACCTTCAACTTCACCCCGACCTTCCGCGAATCCGAATTCTTCGCCGGTTTTACCCTCGCCAAATCCTCCTGCACCCGTAAACTCAACCGCCTCTTCCTCGGCGATAATTACCGCCACTGGTTCGAACGCCTTTCCGCTCAGCCTCCAGCCAAAACTTCAGCTAGTTTCGTACGGGAGGGGCTTGCCCCCTCCCACCAGATTGAAGCCTCCCTTTCTCCCCCTTTGGGAACCAGCGGACCTTTCGCCTACCGAGGGGCAACCTACGAGCCCATCTCCACCGGTAACCTCTACGACGAAACCATCACCTACCAGCTAAACACCGATCCCTTTGCCGTAGACGTACCGACTGATCACCTGGTCATCAAGAACTACATCACCGACCAGAACCAAGCCCTCAACCGGCTCATCCATGATCACGACCGGCTAGCCATCCGCGCTCCCACCGGGTCCGGCAAAACGTCCTACCTCATCAAATTTGCCAAGCAGCAGAAAACACGCATGGTCATCGCCATGCCCACCATCAATCTGGCCGAACAAACCGCCCGCGGTACTGGTGGCTTTGTCCTCACCGGCGAGCGTGATACCGCCAAAATCAGAGCAGCCAACGACAAGAACCTCATCATCTGTACCTATGATACCCTCCACCAGGTCCCCGACCTCTGGCGCAGGGTTCTCGTCATCGACGAAGCCCACAACCTGATCAATCAGTACGGACAGGTATACAACAACTTCAAGCCCTTCCGCGCGGAAACCCTACGCAACTGTATCCGGTGCTTCCCCGAAGCAAAAAAGACCATCCTCCTTTCTGGTACCATGCCCTCTATACTTTGCCACGCTTTCAACTTCCACCTCGTCACCTTCCGCCGCCTCGAAAACCCAACCGTCCGCGTCTTCGACATTGAAGCTGATGGCACCGACAATACCGCCCTCTCCAAATGCCTCATTACTCGCCTAGCCGAAGTCAACTGGGAAGAGGGTAAACTACAGGTAGCTTTCTGGAACAACACCGACCAGATCAACAACGTGACCCGTACCCTCGTCGACCTGAAATACTTAGCCGAAGACGAGATCGCTGTCATTTCCCGAACCCACTACGACGCCGGAAAGTCCCCCGACCTAGACGACATCATCCGGGACCAAAAGATTAATCCCAAAATCAAACTCCTCCTCTGTACCTGCCTGATCAGCGAAGGAGTAAACATCAAAAACACCAACGTCGGCCGTATCTACACCGTCGGCCTGCGTTGCGAAGATACCTTCCGCCAGTTCATCGCTCGCTTCCGGAAACTCAAGACCGTCAACGTCTTTTCCATCCTCGAAGCTGAACGGGACCTCCGCCCCGAGTTCTTCCAGTCCGCAAAAATTGAACTGCTGGAAAACCTCGAGCGCGCAAAACTTCAAGCAGATCACCTCCGCCGACGAATGGAAGCTTATCAGTCCGACTACGACGAAGCCGAAATTCCCTTCCTCGATCAGATCGAAAGAAACAAGGACTATCGTTATCGGAACCAGCTTCTAAACTTCGTCTACCAGGATGGCGACTGGCACGCCGACCCCCTCCACGTCCTCGCCGCTATCCACGGCCGCAAGCTGGCTACCAGCAACAATTGCTATTTCTACACCCGCCTCCGCGCCAATAACTTTAGCGTGTTTCGGGTAAAGCGTACGCCAACCGACGAGCTCGTCGAGGAAACCATCACCGTCCAGCACGAAACAGCCAAAGCCATCAGGAAGGAATTCCGAAAAAAGCTGCTGGAAGACCTCACCTCCTATCCGGACGAACCCATCAACGCCCTCTACCTCCTATATCAGGAGAAAGACAACCGCCACGGATTACACAGCCTCCGAACCCTCGTACCCGATCTACTCGACGATTGCGACGGCGCAACCGGTGCCCATTACCTCGGCCAGCACCGCCGGCACCTCGACGACTACGCCAAACGTCGCATTCTCCGGTTGGCAAAGCTACACGCCCTCGGTGTTCAGGATATAGCCCCCTTCCTTTCCATGTCCATCGCCGATTTCAACCACGAGTACCAGGCCGCCATCTATCATTTCGAGCAGCTCGTAGCAGATGACCCGGAACTTCGAAAACAGATGCTGCCTGCCCACAAAGAGGAAATCCGCATCAAGCAGAAAATCGTCACTCGCTTAGCTTCTCCCCCTTTAGTGGCAGGGCGGACTTTGGGCGCGGCCGCAGGCGGTCCCCGAGCGGAGTCGAGGGGGGCGGAGCGAGGAACCAAGAAGCAGGGACCACTGTCCGGAGAAGTCCTTCTCCAAATACTAGTACCGCTACTCTCCGTTCCTCGCCCCAGGAATCTACCGCCCCCGCCAGTCCCAAAGTACAAGCGAGTAAACTCATCCTTGTGGAATCAGAAAGCTGCTGCAACGCTGCCGACTTTCGACATTCTCGGACTAACCCCCGCAAAGGCCATTAACCTCCTCCGCCGAATTATGCACACCGCTATCACCGGCCATGGACGCTACCGCACCATCACCATCGGAGCGCCCTTCTCCAAAGCCAGCCCTCCTACCCTGGCCGCAGCAGCCACCAGTTTACTAAAGACTCCCATCAAGGTCCTCAAAATCCTTGATGCTTGATTCCTATACGGGATGGGCTTGCCTCCCCCCCCCTGCTACTCGCAATTATCGATTCACGTACAGCTATATAAGACATCACGCACCTGAATCTGAACCCCGGCACCCCGCCGATTAACCCTCTTAACTCCTCAATCATGTCAAGCTATTTCTCGCTCCGGTCGCAAAGCGACTCCCCCTTCCCGATCACTCACGGCAACGCTACGGGGCCCCACTCTTGCAGCCTCCTCCCCTTGCTCCTTCTACTCCTCCTCTGCACCTGCGGCCCCGCCCCCTTAGTCGCCCAGCAGAACTCCCCCTCTGGGGGCTGGGGGGTTGCCCAAGTCTACACCGGAAACGAAGCCCCCCTCTGTTTCGACACCAACCTTTACCGAACCCGGCATATAGAATCCTATCCAATTCTCCAGTTTCTCGGTGCCCGTTGCGCCGAAGTCACCAAACTCACCGCCACCAGGGGCTTGTTCCGGTACAAAGACGCCCACCAGTACTACCCCGAATACCAGCGCCTCCCGCTCGATGTCTACTTCCAACCCAAGGGCGAACCCCTCGAAGAACTCTATCACATAAACACCGGTAGCGCCATGCTCCACATCACCCTGCCCATGCGCTACGAGGGCACCTACTACGTCGTCATTCGCGACCAGATCAAACCCTCCGTTCTCATCGTTAACTCCGTAACCCTCGAAGCCGAATTCCGCCGCTGCTGCGCCCTCACCGAATCCATCATCCCCGACTACAAAAACTAAGTGCGAGTGGGCTGTGCCCCGACCTGATCACGCCTCCAACGTACGGCAGCAATGAAAATCTGCCTAATGCGGTAGCACTAACAGGCGAAGCCGTCTAACTACTAAAAGCGCACAGCGCGTCTATCCTGCCTGAGTTTTTTGTTTTGCTGCTCCGCCCATGGGTGTTGGGAACAACGGAGCGTTACGAAGGGCCGCCCCAATCCGATTGGGAGCGGTCCTTCTTTATTCCCACCGTTCTAATGGCCGGGTCGAATAATAGCGAAGGGGTCAAAACCCATCGGTCCTGACCCCTCATCTATAACTTACTGATAACGTCCATAATGTACGTAAAATCGTTCGCTTGACCTAGTAAAACGGCCGTTCAGTATCAGTGATCTGGTCCCAAGGATCTGGCCAAACCAGCTCCCCGTTAATTGTATCTGGGGCCACTGCTTCAGGTGGCGTTTGGGGCGCGGCCGCAGGTGTAAGGAGAGTTGCAGGAGCAAGGTCCTTGGACACTCCGGATTCAGCCGCCGGCACCCCGTAAACCACAGACCGGCGATCCGAGGAAACAAAGGCAACGAACAACGCAATGATCAGCCCAAGCAAAGACCACTGAAGGTGCTTGGCAATTAGCATGCGATAGGCTTTCTTAGTCATGTCAATAAGTATTTTGGTGTCAGCGTAAGATAGGGTCTGTTTCCCAAGTTACCGCCCCCATGAGTGGCAACATCTTTTTTGTGTCCAAAAGGAGAGCTTCTCCCCGCAGCACCAAACCTGGCTCCCAGTCCGCTGGCACTCCCACCGCAAAAACAGATTGCTCGCCCAGCGATTCACCGCCGGAGGGAGACACGAAGTTAAATCGACCAACCTGACCTCGGACCTCAGCCAGCTTGAGCAGCACTCCCCCACTTCTTTTAGTCGGAAAGAGTTCACCAATCCTATTCCAGGGATCTTCCTCTCCTCCTTTCTCGCCCCCAACACTGATAAACAGCATCTCAACCACTGGCTTCCCCCTGAAGCTTCGCCTTTTCCGCTTCCCGGTGTGGGTGGACTCTAGTGGAAATTTCTCATTAATCGTATTCCACGGATCATCGTGCGCTTTCCCCGATCCCGTATGAGTAGTTTCTTTCGAAAAGTTATCTTGGATTGTATCCCATGGGTCATCATGCTCTTCACTATTCTTACCCGCTCCGCTAACTCTCGTCTTGATGGTATTCCACGGATCATCAACACTCTTCCCCATGTAGGTGGACTCGTCAGGAAACAATTCACTGATTCTATTCCAAGGATCATCATGCGACTTCTGGCCAACCGAAAGACTAACCAGTAAACTAGCTCCGGAAGCATGGTACTCGCTCGGCAACACAGCCGGCACCGAGGCCAGATTCCGGGACTGCGGACCCCAGGCACTTCCCTCCACGGTACGCCAAAAACGAACCCCCAGAAACGGACGATCCTGCTTGCTTGTCGCATCAAGAAACCCTGTCACTAACTGAGCGCCTTCCGTCCAGCTCGCCGGCGCGTCGATTACGTATTGTACAACCCCATCGGCAAACTCCAGCTTGAGAACATTTCCCCGAATCTCAACCACCCGCGCCCGGTCAGCTTGTGACACCTCGTAACTAAAGGACACGAATACCGCCACCGACTTCTCAAAGCCGAGGAAGTATCGGTCGTTAGTCTTATCAGTATGCACCGATTCTAAAGGGAACAATGACATTATCTGACTCCAAGGGTCGTCGTGATCCGACTTACCAACATGAACGGTTTCTTGTGCAAATCCATCCCGAATACTGTCCCAAGGGTCATCAGGTTCATCGCTCTTGTTACCAGCCCCGGTATGGACAGTTTCGGGTCCAAATTTGTCCGTGATCGTGTTCCAGGGATCATCATGCTCGGCACTCTTACTTCCGTTACCGGTGTGGACGCTATCTGAACCAAATTTTTCACCGATAGTATCCCACGGATCATCGTGGCCACTCTTACCGGTATGGACAGATTCCCTAGCAAATTTTTCACTGATTGTGTTCCAGGGATCCTCGTCGTTGCTTTTGCCAGTATAGACGGACTCCGCAGGGAACAGATCATTGATTCTATTCCAAGGATCATCCTCTCCCCCCCTTTTTTCGCCGCCTACATAATAGGTCAGGCTGGCACCGCTCTCAGCGACAAATAAGTTGAAGTCGTCCGTATCGTGAACGCAAGCGGCCAGCAGCACCGTAGTGGCCAGCAGTGTTAATAGTCTCATCTCGATGAGTTTTTGATGACTCGTCGGTATAAATCGAGATGTACAGGTGTAAAACCGTAGGGGAGATCCTTCACGGTCTCCCACTCTTTTGGACCAGATGTAAATCCGGGCAGCAGCCATGCACGACTACCACCCGGTCCGATTTACACCTAAGCCTTAATGCCAGCACAACGGCCAGCTTTCTTTTGTCCAAATCGCTCAGTGTTTCGACTGAGCTTCCCTTCAGTGAGCCTGAGACGATCCCAAATTAGAAGGGTTTTGGGGAGGTCTTTATAACGTCAACACGAAGTATCTACGTTGCAATTACCTCAGCAATTACGCGCCTTTGTTGCAATTTTTCAAATATTCCAATTTTTGCTCGTATATTAGTGTCCCCTTTACGCCATTTCGGGGAGGGGACATTAAGCTCATAATGTCTCCCCCCACACCCCCCGATGCTTTGAAAAGTTTTTTCAAAAAAAGTTGCTCAGCAGCCCATTTGTTTAAACACGTATTACCAATTTAGTTTGCCGCTCGATGCACGGGGCGCACGCGTAGTCAGAATTTTCCATGTTACAGCTCCAGTCAGTGGGCAAGATGAAGTTCCTTAGCCCTAAGGAAGAAAAGGCCCTGCTCCGGAGCCTCGAAATCAAGATGTCCGGTAAGTACCTCGCTAAGTACCGCCTACTTATCCTCCTGATGCTCGATGCCGGGTGCCGCGTCACCGAGGCCTGCTCCATGAAGCTTTATCAGATCGATCCGGCCAAAAAGATCATCAACGTTAAATCCTTGAAGAAGCGGGGCAAGAACGTATATCGCGAAGTTCCCATGACCCAAAGACTTCTCGATGCCCTAGCCGATTACTGGGCTTACGTCAAATCCCGCGATCCAGAAGCATACTTGTTTCCCTCCAAAATTTCTCCGGCTGGCCACGCCGGGCGGAAGGTTATCTGGCGCGTACTCAAGAACCTGACCGGTAATACCCACCCCCACATTCTCCGCCATACCTTCTGTACCAAACTCGCTCAGCAAGGCAACGACGCTTTTACCATCAAAGAGCTTGCTGGTCACGATAAGACTGGAACGACTGAAATCTACATCCACGCTTCCAGGAACTCCAAAGAAGCCGCCATCTCTTCCATCGACAACAACGGCTGGTGGGCAAGAATGTACCGCAAACTAACTCCACGCCGCCGAGTAGACATTATGCCCGTCATGATCGGCGGACTCCAAATTCACATCGGTCGCAAAGACGAGATCGCTCAAATCGTAGACCTTGCGGAGAAGAAGGTCAACATCCTGATCACCGGCGAGCAAGGCATGGGCAAGTCTCACCTCACCGCCAACCTGACCGACAACGGCCGTCTCGGCAAAGTCCTCCGCATCGACGATATGACCGCCATCAAGGGAACCCTGGCCGGCATGGTCCTCACCCTATTCGAGGGAGACAAAGACAAAATCAAAGACCTACTCTACGGCACCGATACCGACGTGGAGAAGATCATCTCCAAAGAATCCATCAAACGGCTGTGCGAACTGCTGATCAGAACCACTACCAAGCACGAGTATACCATCGTCATTGATGATGCGACCCGCATCACCCCGATGGGCATCTCGACGCTGGAGAAGTTGAATGGTCATTTCCACATGATCATTGCCGCGCGCAAGATCAAACTCAACCAGGTTTCCTTCCTCTCCAACTTCGACAAGATCGAACTCAAGGGCTTATCCCGGAATGAAGCCGTAGAACTCATCACTCGTGGCAGCCAGGACTTCACCGATCGTATCGAGGATTGGGAAATGTACAAAGGCCATGTGTGGCGAGCCACCAACGGAAACCCCAAGTTCATCCTGGAGCTGATCGAGCGTTTCCGCCGGGAGCCTTACGTATCCACCGAA
>Ga0115029_1001553_pt1 | contig 15770 bp, 13 predicted proteins | sample SidtaG_3_FD_87297 | JGI IMG/M metagenome (GOLD analysis project Ga0115029, IMG submission 87297) | Marine algal microbial communities from Sidmouth, United Kingdom - Sidmouth_Asex1 metaG | ecosystem: Host-associated > Algae > Red algae > Unclassified | place: Sidmouth, United Kingdom | collected...
GTAAATTCGTTTTAAATGAACCCAGAGGGCAGTACCTGTTTGAAATTTATACGTCGTTATCGTATGTTCGAGTAGCTAGCTACACTTCACATACTCTGCCTTGTCTAAATATCAAACACCTTGATGTAAAAATAACCTCGAAAGATCAACAGACCCTAGGTGTATTTTGAAGTGTATAAATTACGTAATATCACGCAAATTAAGCTACATCTTTACCTTCAGGTACAAAAACATAGCCTAGACCCCAAACAGTCTGAATATAACGAGGTTTTGCGGGATCTTCTTCAAGCATGCGCCTTAAGCGAGATACCTGCACATCAATACTTCGCTCTAATGCAGAGTAATCTCTACCACGAGCTAAATTCATCAGTTTGTCGCGAGAAAGCGGTTCCCTTGGGTGGCTGATCAATGCTTTTAATACTGCAAACTCACCGCTGGTTAAAGGCATACTAACTTCGCCTTTTAACATTTCTCTTGTGGCTAAGTTGAGTTGATATTCGCCAAATGAAATAATATTTTCTTCAAGGCTTGGTGCGCCAGGTGCTTCTTGTACTTTTCTTCTTAAAACGGCTTTTATTCGGGCTAATAACTCTCTTGGGTTGAAAGGTTTAGGCATGTAATCGTCAGCGCCTATTTCTAAACCAATAATTCGGTCTACCTCGTCACCCTTTGCTGTAAGCATAACTATAGGAATATCTTTGGAACTTTCACGCAAACGACGACAAATAGATAAACCATCTTCACCCGGAAGCATGAGATCTAATACCATTAAGTGAAAATTTTCTCTTTCAAGTAAACGATCCATTTGCTCTGAGTTTGCCGCACTTCTTACGACATAACCTTGCTCAACAAGATAACGTTCAAGCAATGCTCTTAAGCGCATGTCATCATCAACAACTAAAATTTTTGGTGTTTCTTGTCCCATGGTTTTATTCTCTGTTTTAACATTAACTTCAATATATAGGATCAAGCGCTAAAGTTAAAAAGTTCCTTTGTGACAATAGCGAGGTATTTGTTACAAATTATGAATAAGTCAGTAAACTAAGTCCTGTTTATACTTATTTTGCTTAAATTTTTTGCTTAAGTTCAACTTAAGAAAATTTATTCTTTTATTATTCCCCTAGAATTAAGTTATATTTTTCAATCAACGAATATAATGTAGGTCGAGTAACACCTAATAGTTCTGCAGTTTTAGACATATTGGTGTCTGACAGGGAGTAAGCTTTTTTAATAGCAATAGATTCAGCTTGTTCACGTACCGTACGTAAATTTAAAGATAACGTAAATTCTGAATTTTCATGATCATAAAAACCTAAATCAATAGCGGTAACTTGGGTGCCTGTACACATAATAACCGAGCTTTTTACTTTATTTTGTAGTTCGCGAATATTACCTGGCCAACGGTGATTTTTTATGGCGCTAAAACCATCATCAGAAAAACTTTTTACATTACTTTTGTATTCTATAGCGTAACGTTGTAAAAAATATTGCGCTAAAATAAGCACATCTTCATCTCTATCTCTTAGGGGAGGAATATTTAAGGTGATTTCACTCACTCGATAAAAAAGATCTTCCCTAAAGGTTTTTTCTTTTACCATTTCTTCAAGGTTTTGGTTGGTTGCGCAAACGACTCGTACATCAACAGAAATTTCTTGCCTACCCCCTAGTCGCTCTATTTGTTTCTCTTGTAAAAAACGTAAAAGTTTTGCTTGCAAATTAAAGGGCATGTCACCAATTTCATCTAAAAATAAAGTGCCTCCCTCAGCACATTCAATTTTACCTTTAGTCGTTTTATGTGCGCCGGTAAAAGCACCTTTTTCAAAGCCAAACAATTCACTTTCTAGTAGTGTTTCAGGAATTGATGCACAGTTAATTGCTACAAAAGGTTTATTTTTCCGATCACTAGCTAAATGTACGGCATTGGCTGTTACCTCTTTACCTGTTCCGCTTTCGCCAAGTAACAATGCCGTAATTTGTGTGGGTGCTATACGCTTTACCATGGTACGCAAACGATCAATAGCCGCACTATTTCCTATAATACCTATATCACTACCAGCAACAGAGCGCATCAAGCGGTTTTCATCTTCAATCGCAGCAACACTAAAAGCACGTGCAATAATCACGTTAATAACTTCTGACTCGATAGGTTTTTGATAAAAATCGTAAGCGCCTGCAGCTATAGCTTTTAAGGCATTCGTACGATCGTCATTACCGGTAATGACAATAACCTTAGTGTGAGGTGCAATCGTTAATATTTCATGTAAAGCTGCAAGCCCTTCTGAAGCGTTGGCTTCATCAGGTGGTAAGCCTAAATCTAAAGTAATTACTTTAGGCTCAAAACGCCTAACTGCTGTAATGGCACTTTCTCGGTCGCCAGCTAATACAACATCATAATCAGATAAACTCCATTTAAGTTGCTTTTGAATGCCTTTATCATCATCGACGATCAATAATTTTTCCATGTAGAAAGAACCCTTCGCTTATATTTTATTCGTTTAATTTAAAGGCTGAGAAGTGACCACGGGTATATTTACAATAAACTTAGTCCCTACACCTTCCTCACTCTCTACTTTGATAACCCCTGAAATGCTTTCAATAAATTGTTTTGCTTCATATACGCCTATGCCCATACCTGCATTACCTTTTGTGGTGTCAAAGGGCTTAAATAAGCGTTTTTCAATAAAAGATTGAGACATACCTGTACCGTTGTCTTCAATCACTACCTGAACATCTTGTGAAACAAGGGATGAACGAACGTTAACCCAGCCGTTTTCATGAGTTGCTTCTTGAGCGTTTTGAATTAAGTGATTTAATACTGAAAACAAAACCTCTTTATCTGCAGTTACCATCGATACACCTTTTGGCGTAAATTCAACTAAAGGTGATCTTATATTTCGCTGTTTAACCACATCGATCAATACCTTATTAATATCGACAAAGTCGCTTTTAACTTGAGCAACTTGTTTATTACGTAATTGCGACAGTACTTTTTCTAAACGTTCGGTAGCAGACTCTACAGTTTCAAATACATCATCAACAAATTCAGGGTTATTTCTGTGTTTTTCTGCATTATTTGTAATTAATGCTAGCTGAGCTTGTATATTTTTGAGGTCGTGCACCAAAAAAGCTGACATTCTATGAAAAGCCTCAAACTGTTTTGACTCTGCAATTTTATCATTTGCCTCATGTAATGATAAAACATTGCCCAATTGTTGGGATATTGCAAAAAATAAATCCCGATCCTCCCAATTTAGTTTGGGTATTTCTTTTTCTGTGGCTAAAACAAACAAACCATAAAAATTCTTTTCGATAAAAATGGGCACCACAACAGATATATTTTTATCTTGCCATTGCATCAAATTAAGTGATAAATCAGGATAGATGCTGGGGGCTTCAGAATATTCTTGTAAATCAACAATCCAACCTTTCCTCTTACAAAAGTGGCATAGATGTATTAATTGAGGAACAAAAATATCTTCAAATGCTAACCCTGCCGAGTATTTGGTTTCAAATTGGGTATTAGTAATTTGTTTAACTATAGCACCATATTGGGCGCCCGCTTTCGACATCATTATTTGAGTTGCCATTTGGTAGTTATTTTCAGCTGTGCTGCTTTCAACTTTTCCAATAAGGTTTAACCATTCGTCTCTGTATTCGTATTTATTAGCAAAGAAATTTTTAGCGATAAAGACTCTGACTTTTCTTCGCAGTGTTTCAGTAGCTAATAAAACTACCAGGACAATACCGCCTAAAGCCAAAAACCCAACGCTAAAAAAAGTCCCCCAATTCCCCCCTAAATAGCTCAGCACATAGCCCACTAACGCCATAACAATTAAGTATAAACCGGCTATCATTAGCATTGAGCTATAGAATACGACATTACGTGAAACAAAAATTCTCACCGAGCCATTTTTTATTCTACGTGTGCTTATCATTAATAATGGCACTGCAATGATAGCGATAAAACCGCGACTTAACCAAAAATCAAAATCCAACCTTTGCACCATCATCGCTTGCGCATAAAGTACAAAATCAAATAACGACATACTTGCAATTGCAATAACCAATGGCCATATAGCCCACTTAACTTTAGCGTTAGCTCCACGATATAATTGTTCAAGTAGTACTAATGTGCATAAATTAAGTGCAATAAAAAGTAAATACAAATAACTTGAAGACGATTGAAGTACATTCGTAATTACCCAGCAAGCCGCCATTAAGCATAACCAGGCTAGACAATATTTTTTAATGTATGAATGTGAAAACAATCGACGAAACGTGGTTTCTTCGGTGTTGCATATAAGTATTAGAATTGACCAACATGCTATTTTTATGGCATCTACAAACATGACCCACTGTAAATTAAAACCAAATTCCATTTGCAGTGTGGCAACAAGATTGGCAATCAGTGTTGAAATAACACAAATAATAATACATCGTGCTAGAAGCGTTTTGTTACGGGCAGCAAATAGCAATAAAGTAAATACTACATAAGAAAAGCTTGCAAATGCAAAACCCAAAAAACCAATCGAAACCATTAATAACATCCTGAACTTTGTTTTTTTAAAAATTAAAAAACGTTAAAGGTCTAAAATATAGACGATATGTTGGCCCTAAAATATTAAATTTTCTACGAAGAAAGTTAATTCATAATAGGGGCTGTAATGATCATTACTTCCGTTATTGCTCTTGTATTAGCCTCATTATCTGCATAAATGTAGAACCCTGAGTACAATTAACAAATCCCATAAATTGTTTTTAAACTCATCGAAGAAGGTTTGAGTGTATGCTCCTCTACTACTGACTTCATCGTTAATGCTTGTTATTAAAAGAACAGACATTATTACAAAGCATTGCCTTAAGCGACTTATCGTTAACATTAACGATCAAGCTTTGTGAAATACGTATCTTGATTGGTAACAAATATATAAAAACCTGCTAAATTGCTGCAACTTTTTTGTTACGTTAGTTTGATAAAGTTTATGGGTATTTAAATGACTATAACCAAGATTATAGCATTGGAATGCAAGAAGTTAGGTTAAAACACATTAAACGCTTCGTTAAATTATGTATAACTTTTATAAATATTGGCGCTCTCGGCAGGAATCGAACCTGCGACTTAGACTCCGGAGGGCATAGCCATAACAATAAAAAAGCATGTAAAACAAGGCATTAAAATATTTTAATAATTGTTGTGACGAAATTGTGCCAAATATGTACCAGTAGCTTGACCAGACTATTTTTTTATCATCAATATACCCATACCAAAGGACGCTGCCAAGTCACTAGATACAAACCTCGGTCTTTTCAATAAGCTTACCAGCTCCATGTTCTATCTTATTATCGACATAACTCATCTGCTTCACCTCTAAGTGACTATAGGCATCTAAGAAATACGATAAGCCCGACCACATTTAGTAGCAACCAAGTAACGCGTTTTTTTGCTCTTATAAAAGCAAAATTCAATAAATTTGGCTTGCTTGAAGCCCAAGTAGCTGCACCAGCACTATTTGTAGCGCCTAAAACAAATATAACTAACTTTTCTTCTTTACCTTGAAATGGATGAACCGTACCAACACGCTCATTTAACCAGCCAGCAAAGTCTTATTTGAAATCACACTATTACTAAAGCTAGCTTTAAGGTATTTTGCTAGTTCTAATTTTACCTTACTAAACGGTGAAATAATATAACAATCAGGTAATACCGAATGCTCATCAATGTATTGATAAAATTGGTTGCTCATAGTCTTCGTCCACTGAACAGTACAACGATCAATGAACATGGGCATGATCCAGACGTTATTGAAGCTTCTCTTGCACATGTAGATAAAAATGAAGTTAGACGAGCTTATAACCGTGCTGAATATCTTGAACGTAGGCGTGTATTAATGTGTTGGTGGCCTGAACATATTGACGCGGCTACATCCGGCAAAAAAGTTGCCAAAAATATTGTTCAATGTTTACATGTTGGTACATAAATAAAAACTGCTTAATTAAGTAAATCTTAAAGCATGGAAAAAAGTTAAAAGATAGCAAATGCGGCTAGAGCTTTTCTCGCCACAATATGCCAATCATTCATGCGGTATTCCCAACATAAATTGTTAAGTTGATTTGAATTTTTACCCTAATGTAAGAGCAAGTTCTTCACTAATAACTCCATGTTTTTTTAACAAACCGATAATTGAACTTGGCTTTCGAGCCATCTGATTTGCAATAACCTCAATAGAAATGTTTGTGTTGTAGTTACTTATTACTAATTGAACATCACTTTCATTCCAAGGCAAACCATAGTTTTTAGGTAAACCTTTTTCTAAATTATCTGCTTGTTTTTGCTCTATCGTTCTTTTAGGTTTCTTAGCTTTAGGAATAAGACTTATCACATGAAAAAGTGCTCGGATCACTTCAGGGTGATTGTAAGGGGAGTCATTTGGAAGTACTTCACCGGTAATTGGGTCAATGCCATTAGCTAACCCTTCAATAATTGAAATAGTTTTTTCTTGATGCATAACAATATCCTTATATAAATAAAATATCACTAATAAGCAAACAGTTGTTATTAGAAAATCACTGTTTGCTTAAAATAATTAACTTAGTTTAAATAGTACAATATTTTTAATAACTACAAAAAGCCTACCTTTTTCTTTGTAAAAAACTAAATGCATCTAAGAAATACGGTAAACTTGACCACATGCTATAACAGCCAACCAAATACACACGTTTTTTTGCCCTGGTTAATGCCACATTTAATAAATTAGGTTTACTTGCTGCCCAACTTGCTGCCCCTAAACTATCTGTGGCACCTAAAACAAATATCACTAACTTTTCTTCTTTACCTTGAAATGTATGAACCGTACCAACACGCCTACTTAACCAGTCTTCAAAGTATTTATTTGAGACCTCGCTATTACTAAAATTACCTTTAAGATGCTTTGTTAGTTCTAATTTCACCTTACTAAACGGTGAAATAATATAACAATCAGGTAATACCGAATGCTCATCAATGTATTGATACAACATACTTAATACATGTTCAGCTTGCTCCGGTACATAATGTTTATTTTGCTCAGCGCCTTTAATATCAAACCAAGTACTTGGCCCCCAAACAAAATCATCGTCTTCTTGTATATTGTCTGAACCATGAAGCATTTTATTGTTATAAGCAATTTGGTTAGCAATTGAAAACATTGGGTCGCTACAACGTCGATGAACTCTTAGTGGACTACCTAGCCACTTTTCAGCTGATATTTTTTGAGTACCAAACGGGTTAACCCTATCAGCAAGCTCTTGAACAGAAGCAATAGAAGGTGACCAAACATCCCAATCATCTTGTAATAAACGACGACCAAGGCTTTCAATTATTTCAGGTGGCGTTGTACATACAGGTTCAATTTGTAAAGGGTCTCCTACTACAACTGCTCGCTTAGCTCGATATAAAGCCCCTACTGCTTGCGGCGGTGTCGCTTGGCCTGATTCGTCAATAAACAACCAACCAATATCACCTTGTCCCAATTTAGAGAACTGATTAGCAACAGACGCAAATGCTGAGGACACAACAGGACACACCATAAAAAATGATTGCCACATTATTTTAGCCTCTTTAGGTGCTACTATTTTATCTTGCAATAGGTTAGCTAAATTATTAATTGTTGTAGAAAAACCATTGTTATAACTCGCCACTAACCAAGCTTGATGTAATTCAAATGCGTTCGCTGATAATTGCGAACGTACTAAGTTTAGTTGCTGACTATGGCCAAACGCTTTACGTTGAATATTTGGACTGTCTAACTCCGTATCAGCATCATGAAACACTACATCACCGTGTAATTTACTAATTTCACCACACACTTTGATTTCTTGAGTAACTTTAGCCAAAAGCAAATTATATTGGCTTTCTTTAGCTAAGAACTTACGTTGTCTGCTATCAACCAAATCACGATAAGCATTAATTACGGCTCGTTGTTGGCAACCTTTAAAAATACGATAGTGCCACCAAGGTATACACTTCTTCTGTAACATATATAAAAAGTGTACTGATTTTTTATAACTCGCTTCTTTGGTTAATACATCAATATGTAATTCGGCTAACGTGCTTTGTAAATTCGATAATTGTTCAAGTCGTTGTATCTCGCTCAAAGTTCGTTCAACAGCTATTTCTGATTGTTTAAACTTATCTTGAGCTTGTGAAAACGCTACTTTAACATCGCTGTTTTCAATATTAGTTTTTATTGCTTCAACCAAGGTTTGATAGCCGCTAGACACATCATCACAAGTCATATTAATCGCTTTATCAAAAAAAACTTTACTATTAAACTTCTTTCTATTACCTGAATTTCCTAAAGCAGCAGCAATAAAACCCCAACAATTATCCTCTTCGGCTAACGCATGCATTGTTTTAGTTTTAGGTTTCCCTTTTTCGATAACACTTGCAGCAACTTTTTGTGCCACCGTTTTTAAATAATTGAGTTCAGTAAACTTAGGCCCTAACGCTTTGGTTTGTGGTAATTCCTTAGTAATATTTTCTACAGCTGTATTATTACTTGATACAACCACCATTTCATAACCACATAAGGCTTCAATCAATGGTTTAATGGTTACCGTTTTATCGCCAACACTAATTTTTTTATCGGCTAAAAAGGCATCACTTGCTTCTTTAAAGTCAGCAATAACTTTAGCTCGTTTAACAATGTTAGCGGCAATAATATCGCGTAACATAGTTGTTTTACCTGTCCCAGGAGGACCATTAACCGAATACAAACCACCATTACCCACATGCTGCTCAAGTGTGTTAATTGAAAATTGCTGCATTAAACTCATCGTATGCAGTTCGCTGTCAGGCCACCGGCCTAATGGCGTGTTTTTTATTAGCAATTTTTCCGCTATTAACTTTTCGCCCTCTGCACTAAACAAATCAGCACAGTGTGAAACCTTCGCCGATAAAAACTGCGCTAGTGGTGATTGAGGTAAAAGCGTATTTTGTTTAATGGCATTGAGTGCCATAGAAATATCATCAACAAAAAAACTATTTAAAATAGGAACATCATTAGTTTCATCTTCAAGCTTTTTACTTTTTGTTGGTAATATATTTTGTGATGCTACTTTCGGTGTTTCATGCGTCAACGTATTAGGTAATAACGACTCAGCTGTTACTATTTCATTATTACCTTCTTTTTTATTATCTTTTATTACCACGTTAGCGTTTTCGACCAATTGTGGTAACTGTTCAAAAGCATGTATTGCGAGTTCTGGCAGTGTTAATACATTAGGAACTGATTGATCTTTATGCTCACGATTTAATTGAATAATTAATGTAAAACGTGTTTGAGTTGACTCAAAACCAGTCCATTCAATCAAATAATTTAATATTTCAAATAATTCAAAACTGGTAAATGCGCTACTCATTTCAGCTTCATTTTTTATGTTACTGGCTAAAGCATTAATTTGTTGTAGACGATCTGAAAACTTCTCAACATCTTCATCAAAATCATCTTTATTTAATTGATCAATATTTCCAGCTAATAATTTACCTAATGCCCAAGGGGCTGTCGACATTTCTAAACTGCCGGTCTGTAACTCGGCCTTTGTATTTAACTTGAGTTTTGCACAGCAGGTTATGCCGTCATCTTGACGTCGGTTTTGCCAATCTTCTTGCTTAAGTTCATCTGTTGATTGGTCACTATTAAAAAGATGCTGCGATTGTTCAAAAAATTCACTACGATTAAATATACCTAAATACAACGTGTAAGAAAATTGCTGATGAGGGAGGTACTTATCGCCAGCCATTCTAATACGATTACGTGTAAACCATGGCAAACAACCAGGGTTCTGTAATAAATCGTCTTTAGTGAAATGTAATACGCCTTTATCAGCGCCTGGTAATAAGTTTTTTAAATTTAGCGTATTAAAAAATTCGGTTTGCTGCCAAAACGACAGCACCTTATGAGCATGTTGTTTATTAAATTCCATTTTATGTCTTTTGATACCTTAATTTATTTTCAATCAACTTTATTTGATATGTACTAACGGCTCTATTATCGAGAGCATGAGTTAAAAAAATCATATTGTAGAATATTTCTGCTTTAAAAGTGAAACCATCGCTACTTCATGGTCATTGATATCAATAGCATGTGCGCTATCCCATTCATCGTAAGACATCATTAACTGTTGCTTTAAGCTTTCTACATTCTTTTCATAAGGAGGGTAATGATCTCGTTTAGCTCTAGGCATCAAATTATTTAAACGTGAATTTTTAGAGCTGCTGATTAAGCATAAATTCCCAAATGAATCGACTCCACGGCTCAATATCGTTGAAATCAACTTAGGCTGTTCATCAATTGGATTTTGAGGATAGTAATGTTCTACTGAGCTTCGCATTGAAAAAGAAAAACTTTTACAAATTCTTACCATATCACGCTTAGGGTTGACCGTTAGCTTTATGGTGCCAAACATACATTCTTTCCAAATTTCATAATCTAAACGATTAAAAATGTAGTTCTGCACACCTGTACCTTTATAAAGTTCACTTTCATTAAACTTACTTGCTACCGCATCCTGTGTATAAATAATACGATGAAAGTTAAATCCCTCTGCATCATCGCTATAACTGCCAAATAAGCCATAGAATATACGATCATTATAGTTTTCTAACATAGTCAAATACTTTTCAGCGCTAGGGGCTGAATTAGTATTAAACACATACTGTAAAACACCATTAAACCAGTTTTTATAAATCATGGATGGAAATGAAACATGTAGCATTGATAACAACATTTTTATTCTATGATTAAGTTGTGTTGCATCGCCTTCAGAGTCTTCACTGCCAAAAGTATTCACATAATTAATTTGTTTAGTGTCAGGGTAATACTTCATCTTTTTTAAGCTCCAATCTTTATCTCGCTCGCGCTTAATTAGATACTTATCAAATAAAAATCGTGCTTTTAGCAATGACATTATAAAAAGAGATGGGTCGACCTCCTGTTTAGAAAACACATCTAATAAACGTTTATCATCAAGTGGAATATCACTTTCACTTGCGCCGCCATTATTCATGACTTTAAGCGTCTGAAGTAAAAAGTTAGGGAAATTAATAATCGAGCCAAACTGCTCTTCGCCATTATTATCTTCAGTATTCGCTTCAACTGATTTACTTGCCGCTTTAAAGATATCTTCAATACGGTTTAAAGCGGGTTTTACTATAGATATACTTGATGATGAATTCTCTTTTTCAGCTGTTTTTTCTAGCGCCGCATTAAAATAGCCAATGATTTTTTCAAAACCTTCTTTACCTGAAAAAACAATCCCAGTTTCATTTAAGCCGATGCCAAAAATGCGCTTTCTAATATCGCTACTAAAACCATACTGAACATACTTATCCATATGAGAACAAGCATCCCATATTTTGGCAAAAGCTAACTGTTGCGGCTTTTCAAGTGGGTTCATCAGTTGTGCTTTTAACACTTCATGCTTTTCAAGCTGCTCACCACGATTATTCATTATTTCAAAATAATGGTTCAAATCCGTATCTTTAGGAACAGGGGAACGCACAATCACCACGTTATGCAGTAGATAATGCCAAAAATTGGTTAACGCTAAATTTTTAGTTACGGTTTCTTTACCAAATAATTTGGTTAAGTAATCACAAGCAATATTATAAGCATCAAGCATTGCGCTCTCTTGCTCCACAGTCAGGTGTTCTTGTTTGCCATGGCTATATAAAGCTTGAATGGTACTTTGTGACTTAAACCTACTATCAAAATATAAATTCACTTGTTTTATAATATCTAGACTACAAGAAAACTCATTTTTCAAAACAGCTAATAAAATAGACAAGGTAGTATGTCGCTGCTGACCATCAATGGTCTCATAAATATCGCCAGTATCATTAATTTGCTTCGGGCGGTGAGCAACGACTAATGAGCCTAAGTAATAATTTTTATTTTTTGCCAATAAGCTTTGATCGTAAATATCCTGGATCAATTGCTCTACTTCTACCTCACCCCAAGCATAATTACGTTGGTAAATAGGAATAACATACCGAGAGTTTGCAAACAGCCCTTCAATAGTCAGTGGCACAATACTCAGAGGTGTATAAGCCGATAATATGGCTGGTTGCGCAATATTTTTGTTATTATTATTCATTGAGTAATAGCCCGTTGTCTTTGAATACTTTGGCAATATTATTAACTTTAGTGGCCACACATTTATCTATCGGTACCAACAAAAAATTAAATACGTCTTTGGTATAAATAGCCTCATTAATCACCTTAAATAAACTATCGTTTTTAAGGGAATAATTATCCATACCGGCTAGCTGAACAGCAGTTTGGTCTAAACGCAATTTATAAGCCCATAAAAAACATAACTTTCCAGCCTCGGCTAATTGCTGTTCACCAAATTTATCAATGTACGTCAATAACACGGCTAAAAATAAGTTATAGGTATATTTATCACCGGTGCGCTCTTTACCTGACGACTCTGCAATAAGCTTGAAATAAGGGGCTAAGGCTTCATAAGCAGGTAATTTATTTAACAACTGCAAATAATGGTCAATATAATCAAAAAATCTACGACCATTTAAAATCACTTGGTTCAATGAAAACGGATAGGTAGATATTTGCTGATCTATTTTTCGAGTAGGATCAGCATTGTAATTGTCGGTATAGTGATGTGCTAAACGGTGTATGGAAAAGTACGGGGGAAACTCGTTTTGATCGGGATGAATGCCTTTAAAGCAACCAATATCATTATTATTAAAGTAACGAGCCTGCCCATTGTTTAGCCATGTTCGGATACGATATAAATAATCATCAAAGCAAGGCTTTAAAAGACCTTTATCTCCAGCTTCTGCTTCCCAACGTTCAACTAATTGGCATTTAACAGCTTCAGGTTCGTGTTCCATTTCACGTAAGTGATAAGCTTTTAATAAGTCATAAGGTTCAAGTGATTTACCCCGTGCGTTTTGACTATCAAAAAACTGGAAAGCTTCTGACAAATCATTCAACTCAATGTAAACAAACGTACAATGGTGAACTAAAAATCGTATTAAGTGTTCTATTTTATCATCTGACAAACTGGCTATTTTTTGTCTAATAAGCAAGCTGTTATGTTGAAGTTGCTTAATGCTTTGCTCATTTTCTATATTTACTTTTTCAATAAAGGTAAGTGCTGTGGATGAAAGTAATTTTTTATCGCTTAAAGTGATGTTTTTATTTAATACCTGCGCTTTCAAAGCAACCACAATAAGCGCTAAAGTTAATAAACGTTGTTGTCCATCAACAATATTGAGACTTGTTATTTCATCTTTTTTATCACGATGAACAACAATAGCGCCCAACCTATATTCACACTTATTCTGATGATGAATAATATCATTCACCAATTGAGAGACATGTTTATCTCGCCATTTGTATGGACGCTGATAATTAGGTATTTGTAGCGCTAAGCTTAAAACCTTGGCAACGGTTAGTACCTTTGGTTCCAAATGGCTTGATGTATTGTCCATGTTCTAATAATTCCTTTAAAAACACCTAAGGTTTAAATAACGCCACATGCTATTTTTATTGCCATTGCGTCACCCAACTTTATAAGCGACTCTTTTGCAACTGAAGAAAATTCAGATTGTGGTAAAAACATTTCTCTTAATTTTCTTAATTCTTCTTCTGCTTTTGATCGTAAAGCTACGCTATTTTTATCATTAGCTTCTTGCGTTGTATTTAAGTAACTGTAATACAGCTCCCGGCTTGTTTGCCAAGTTTGGCTTCGACGTTTATTCAATACCCTTTCATCAAGAAAATACTTCTCTATAGTAAATTCAACTCTGTCGATATCTGTTTGATGTATTCCTTCCTGGGCGACAGGGGCACCATTATCATCAAAACTAAGAAGTAATACATCTGCGGCCTTCAACGGGTCTAAAAAGAAAGGAACTTCGTCTTGCCATGATTGGGTATTTGAATTTGCTCTAAATCGCTCATCAACGATAGGAAAAAGGTTCCTTTTTTCCTGTTAGGCCTGCTTTTACATAACCGATAGTTAGATAATTCAAAAGCTAACCAGTAATAGCCTGAGTGTGTTGCGTGCTCTTTACCATCACTATTTCTAGTTCCTTTTTTAGGCCGATAATGTTCAACTTCTTGATAATCACCACCAAACTTTGTTTCTGTATACCAACACTTTTCAAAATTAATATCTGACAACCATTTGACTAAGTCAGGGAATCGCCAGTGATTTTTATGTTTATCTATTAATTTGTGTTTTTCAGCTATATCATCTTCCGCTAATATCAAAGCAGTAAAATCATCTGATTTTTGTTTCCAAGCCTGAATATCTAAAGGTAAAACATTAGGTAACTCAATTTTTATCATTGCTCCCCCTTATCATTTAACACCTTTGAAAGAATTTCGTCTGACAACTTTTGAATATCTTCATATTCTTCAGGGCTGAAATCTGGTCTTCTGAATTTAGGGTTTCGACTTACCGCTTTCGCAAAATTAGTAAAATATGGATTAGGGTGCGCTTGAGACATCCCCATTTCATCTAACTCTCTATTAATTTCAAAAATAGCTTTTGTAACTTCCTCTCCATCTTTTTGAGAGGACAACAAACGATTTCTTAAATCTATTTTATGTTGTATATCTTTATCTAAGCTCGTTCTAATACCGTACAAATCAGACTGTATAATTGCTTCAACACCTAAATTGATGGGATCTTCATCTGTAGTGGTCAATACATTTTGGCCCACCCGGCGCGATTCGAACGCGCGACCTCATGCTCCGGAGGCATGCGCTCTATCCAGCTGAGCTACGGGTGGACTATAGCTGAGCATTCTATTAAAAGCGCTTTCTGAATACTAGCAATTTATCACTCTAACCCCACACTCTCCTAAATTAAATATTTTTCAGCAAAAATCCTCCAGCGCCAAAAATTGATACATATAAGAAGAATAATACAAACTACATTATTAAATGATCATGATATTACATAAAACACCTTACAGTTTTTCTGATTTCAGCTCAGAGTTTCAATATTTATTAAACAAAATAAATGCTCCAGCTGATACACCAAAGCTTGGTCTTTTTCTAAGTCTATTAAAATATCTGCAAGCTATTGGATAATTACATCAGTTATTCCGCCTAATTGCATCAGAACCGCCAGTCATTATCATCTAATACCGTCACCTAATAACATTTACAGTGTTCATCCAATAACATTAGGTTTGCCACTGATAAATATGATCACTTTGTGCGCATTGAAGAACATTAGCTACTGGTTGTTTTTTAGGTCAAGTGATAGCTCAGGCTGTGTGAAAACTCCCACCGTAAATTTGTTATTTCACACTACGTAAATTAATAAGTAATTTGGCATCAAACTTACAACAGAATTTAATCTACAGAGCCTTTTCTCGTTGATATTATCGAATTACGCCAATTAAAAATAGTTTTCACACAGCCTGGTATCTAAGTGAACTTAGAACTACAGCTCTACTCAATTAGATATAAAGTAATAGTTTGATGTTTCCGGAAGACGTCTAAGAGTAATGTGTATTCTGTAAAAGGTTATTCATGATGACGATTAATTCTTTAGCGTAAGACTATTCGGAACAGTTATGTTAAAAACCTTTGTATCTACACAAAGTAGCTTTATAATTCGCTTTGTAGTGGTAGAGTAATTTTGGCCACCCATTAAGAAAGAAATGTTATGCTAATAAGCATACAAATTTGGGTGAAAAAATGACGAAATTAAAACGTGCAACATATTCTGCGGCAATCAAATTA
>Ga0115029_1001573_pt1 | contig 15635 bp, 12 predicted proteins | sample SidtaG_3_FD_87297 | JGI IMG/M metagenome (GOLD analysis project Ga0115029, IMG submission 87297) | Marine algal microbial communities from Sidmouth, United Kingdom - Sidmouth_Asex1 metaG | ecosystem: Host-associated > Algae > Red algae > Unclassified | place: Sidmouth, United Kingdom | collected...
AAACTAAAAAATAAACAGTAAATTTAACCACAAAGGAATCGACTTCGAGCAACTAGTTTGCTATGCTCACTTTCATCCGGCGCACGTGGTTCACTTTGACCGGCTCATCCATTCAATACGGTCGAGCCGTTCTGTTAGTTCTAAATAGTCCATTGACTCGTATTTTTTGATTAAACAATCGACAAAAGCTTTTGTTCTTTCTAATAGAATTCTGACACTAAACTAGAAAAGGAAGGAAAGAGAAATGTATGCATTGTAGACATGGCATGCATATTTGGGGCAAAGGCAAGCAAAATGATACTAAAGGTTAGAAAAGATGGCTTTTAAATCATCGTTTCGCTTTGAAACTGGCGTTCTAGATTTAGCATTCTTAATAGTGGTATACGTATATGTCTTTCCATCATCTCTGCGAATTGCGCTAGACCTATCGAAGAAGTCCGTCAAGCTAAGGGAGTTGATGGGAAACTTGGTTTTAAAGAATTCATAAAATTCACGACAACTTGGCGCATCTAATTTGAAATGAATTTTTGAGGTGTGCGCCTTCCAGTCTAACAATAAAACTTTTTCAAAGTCGTCGTATGTAGTGCTATCAATATCAATCATATCAAATCGTACAAGCGCATTGTAAAGTGCGCCCAATTGTTGCTTAGAAATTGATATGCCGAAATTTCTTTTGGATTTTAGTTTTTGCTTGATACTTGAAATAAAAATATTCTTGAATCTTTTAGACCAAGTACTATCGCAGATAACTATTCCACCTAAGAAGATGAACCAATTTAGAAAATGAAAAATGTGGTAAGGGTCGGAAGAGTATCTTAATATCTCAGGATAGCTGACATGCATTAATACCAGTCCGATAATGTGGAAAGCCAGCCTAGGTTTTTCAATATATTTATCCCATTTAGTAGGCTCATTAAACATAAAACGTGCAAACACCTTGATGTATACAATTAGTAACCTAACATATACATAGGTAAAGCAGAGTAGGAGTAGATATGTGATGATTGATAGCTTCATTTTAATCAAAATTTATATCCAATGCAGGAATCATATTGGCCGCAGCCTTCATCCTTTTATCTATGATTTTAGTGTATATCTGTGTGGTTCTTATTTCTCGATGTCCTAAACATTTTGATACGGTATAAATATCTGCTCCATTTTCAAGCAGTAGTACGGCATTTGTATGTCGTGCACTATGAAAGGTAATGTGTTTTGTAATTCCTGCACGCATACACCATGTTAGGATTTGTGCATTGAAATGAGCACCGTATTTCAAACCTTTAAATACTTTTTCGTCATAGCCTCTCTCGCTTCCTAGAAGTTTCCTTGCCTGTGCGGAAATATAGAGGTATTCTGCTCCATCTGTTTTCTTTTGTCTGAATACAACCCTAGCACCATTTTCTTCATCGCGCACTTCTGACCATTTCATTTTATCAATATCACTCCATCGAAGTCCTGTTAGACAGCTAAAAATGAAGGCATTTTTTAAAACGGGGTATTTGCAATAGGCATTGGATAGTGCTTGTAGTTCGGAATATGTAAGATATTCTCTTAGCGATTCAGCCTGCGCAAAAGTCTTGACGGATTTAATTACATCTTGTTGAATAAAACTTTCGTTGTATGCTTCTCGAAGGGCAGCTCTAAATTTATTGAAATAGGAATACTTTGAGTTTTGGGCTAGGGGAGTGCCGCTTTTTGTTTTAGCCTTCGTGTCTAAATATTTTTTAAAGTCCTTGACAAAATCGGTATCAATTTCTTTTAGCTCTGTATGTTCAGGACAAAATCGTTCAATATGTTTGAGTGCAGCATCCCAATTACCATAATTGGAATTACTCTCGTAGCGTTCATCTTTTAAACGTCTAAAATAATCTAAGAAAGTGATTTCGCCTTTCTTCTCATTTTTGATATTGTACTTCCCTTTTATAAAATCCGCTTTCCGAATGGTGAAAATATTTTCAGCCATCTGCATAGCTTCCTTATTCTTTCTCTTTTCGTCTGCATTTTGAGGATTTTCAAATAAATACAGCTGAAGATATTCAAAAGTCCTTTGATGGCTTATGACACCATGTTCATCTTTCCTATATCCGTTGTAAAATTCTAGGTACAAACTAGACTTACCATTTTTCAATTTTTTCTGTTGCAGTTTTATTTTCATAATTATGTCTTACGAGGTGTAAATTTTTACACCTCGGGCTAAAAAAACCGTTTGAGGTGTAAATAAGATGTAAAAATATATGAAAATAGGATGAAAAAGGAAAAAATAGGAGTGTTAAAATTTTCGTAACAATTTGATTTACAGTCAAATGAAACTAAATGACATCAAATGAAATTTGCCATTATTTCCCGATGCAAAAATTAGCAAAGATATTCCCCAAAAGTTCATCGTTGGTTACCTGTCCAGTGATCTCCCCTAAATGATAAAGGGCTTCACGAACGTCGATGGCCAAAAGGTCACTAGATAGCCCATCTTGCATACCGAATTGCACTTTTTCGATTTCCTCCAAAGCTTTTAATAGAGAGTTGTAATGTCGCGTATTGGTTACGATCGTTTCGTTATTCCGTAGTGCTCCGGTATCTACGAATTCTAGTAATCTTTCCTTTAGTTTATCAACACCATCTCCGTTTTTAGCGGACAGCAAAAGAACATTTTTAATATCGGATTGAATACTGGAAATATCCGAATCTGGAATTTGATCTATTTTGTTGGACACAACTATAAGTGGAGTTTGCGGGTATTTGTTTTTAATTTTTTGGATTTCAACTTTGAATCGCTGACCTTGAACCATGAATTTTGGGGATTCAATCAGATAAACGACTACTTGCGCATTCGCGATTTTCTCAAAGGTCCGTTTGATTCCCATACCTTCAACTACATCGTCGGTCTCACGAATACCAGCAGTATCGATAAAACGAAATCCGATACCCCCTATCGAGATCTCATCTTCAATCGTATCTCGGGTAGTACCGGCAATTTCCGACACCAAGGCGCGCTCTTCGTTCAATAGCGCATTCAATAGTGTTGACTTACCCACATTGGGTTCTCCTACGATGGCCACGGGAATACCATTTTTAATCACATTGCCCACAGCAAAAGAATCTATAAGTCGCTTTAAGACCTTTTGAATACGAGCTAACAAATCTTTAAACTGCGTACGATCGGCAAACTCTACATCTTCTTCTGAAAAATCGAGTTCGAGTTCGATAAGGGATGCGAAATTCAGTAACTCCGTACGCAACTCTTTAATTTCATTGCTAAACCCACCGCGCATCTGTTGTATAGCAATTTGATGGGAGGCTGCATTATCACTAGCGATGAGGTCGGCAACTGCTTCGGCCTGGCTTAAATCCATTTTTCCATTTAGGAATGCCCGCAACGTAAATTCTCCGGCATCGGCCGTTCGGCATCCGTGGCGAAGAAATAACTGAATAATTTGTTGTTGAATATAGGGTGAGCCGTGGCATGAGATTTCAATTATGTCTTCGCCGGTATATGAATTCGGGCCTTTAAAAATGGAGACTAAAACTTCATCTAAAGTTTGCTCGCCGTCAACGATATGTCCGAGAATTATGGTATGGCTTTTTTGTTGGTCTAATTTTTTACCGTGGATAGATTTAAAAAAAGGGGCCGAGGTGGTAATGGCATCCTTGCCCGAAATCCGGACAACGGCAATGGCACCGGCCCCCGAAGGTGTTGCCAAGGCAATAATGGTGTCGTTGGGAATCATTTACTGAAATTTTGACAAAAGTAGGTAAAATGCCCATAGCCTATGAAGCTCGGTTTACGTCAAAATTCTATGGAATCCCGTCAAGTTAGGCACTTATAATCCCTATCTTATCCTTGGTAATATTAAAAAATCAACTTCATGAAAAGATTCATATGTACACTAGTAGTATTTATTCTTTGTGGAACTGTTTCGTACGCCCAGTCTGAAACTACTTCGAAAACACAAAAAGAAATTGAATTACAGGAACGACTTGAAGAAGCCGAAAAAGAAGCGGAAAAGGCTGAAGATAATAGAAAGAAGGCACGAAGAGCAGAAAAAAAGGCAGAGAAAAAAGCGAAAAAGTTGGAAAAGCTGACAGGTGATATAGCCGATAAAAAAGAGGATATTTTAAAAGGGGAGGCGGATATCAAGGAACTGGAAGCCGAACTCCAAGAAGGAAAAAGCAAGGGCGAACTTAACCCAAATGACATTATGGACCTTAATGAAGATATTTTGGATGAAAAGAAAGATGTCTTGAAAGACAAAGAGAAATTAGCTAAATTACGCCAAAAACTATAATACACGAACACAGTCTGATTAACCTAAGAATTCCGCTTAGTCTTAATAGCATTACCGCTTGCTAGCTCGGAAATCTTCTTCGATTTAGCGGAAATTCAGTTTGTTGTCTTCAAAATTTTATCTAAAGTATGCTTATCGTTTACAAAGTGTCCGAATACTATGGAGTGCCTTTTTAGCTCGACCAATCTTTTTCGTGAACCGATTTGACAAATGGGGTAATCTTGGCTTGGGCTCCTTTAGCCGAAATACGAGCAACAGAAATAGCTACATCACTTGAAAAATTGGCTAATGATTTTATTATATCATTTGAAGGTTTTCGGGAAAAGGAAGTCAAGACTAGTTCAAAACAAGCAAGTGGTTTCTGACAATAGATACCCTAAATTATCGTTAAAGCAAGCTCAGGTGAACATTAAAAATGTATACCTTCGATATACCATTAACACTAAAACAATTAGACCATGAAACTACGTTTATTGTATGCTGCTGCTATTTTTCTAGGCATGACTACTTTATCTTTTGCACAGGAGGTCGACGTACAGAACGATTCCCTTATGAAAATCGAACAGGCCGAGCAGGAAGCGAAGGAATTGCAAGAAAAAATCGAAGCGGCTGAAAAAGAGACTAAAAAGGCCGAAAAAGAAGCTAAAAAAGCGGAAAAGGCACAAGAAAAGCTGGAAAAGGCAGCTAAAAAAATAGAAGACCTAAAAGATGATATAGCGGATAAGAAAAAAGATATCGCAAAAGATGAACGAAAAATAATAAAGCTCAGAGAAGACATGGAACTTGATAAGATTAAGGGAAAACTCTCCCCTAATGACATCGCCAAAATCACGAAGAAAATTGATAAACTAAAATTGGGGGTAGTCAAAGATCAAGAAAAATTGCGTAAACTAGAACGAAAGTTGCAAAAGAGCTGACCGATATTCAATTTATATTAAAAATCCCGTTGACCATTTGGTCTCGGGTTTTTTTGTTTTAAGAGCACCGGGCAACCAACAATTTTTGTAACATTTCGCGAATAAACTCGTCTTATCTATAGAACCCCTAAAAACAATTATAATGGAAATCATCAATCAAAACGGAGTATTGGAGTCAAACAATCAATTATTGGTTTTGACCCACCTTTCACAATTATTAACTTACGTAACGGGATTTGGAGGCTTAATCGTTCCTTTGGTCATTTGGCTAACGTCAAAAGATGCTATTGCGGGAATGGACGAACACGGAAAATCAATCGTCAATTTTCAATTGAGCATGCTACTCTTTACTATTCTAAGCATACCGGCCATACTTTTACTTGGTTTGGGCATATTAAGCTTGATATTTATCGGTATAATTGCTTTCGTGCTACCGATAGTAAATGCGGTAAAAGCCAGTAATGGCGAATCTCCAAGTTATTTTATGACAATCCGGTTTATATCGTAATCAGACATAAACAGACAAAAAAATCCTGAAAATAATATTCAGGATTTTTTAATTTTGTTTACCGTTTACCGTTTACCGTTTACCGTTTACCGTTTACCGTTTACCGTTTACCGTTTACCGTTTACCGTTTACCGTTTACCGTCCTAGTTATTCAACATCACCGGCATCACTAGCATCGTTACATTTTCCCCCTCGTCCAAGCCATCAACCGGAGTCAAAATACCGGCGCGGTTCGGGAGGCTCATCTCTAAAGAAACTTCTTCAGAATTTAGATTGTTCAGCATTTCGGTCAAGAAACGTGAGTTAAATCCGATTTGCATGTCATCACCTTGATAGGCGCAAGTCAAACGTTCTTCGGCTTTGTTGCTGTAATCGATATCCTCTGCAGAAATATTCAGTTCGGCCCCGGCAATTTTTAGCCGTATTTGATGCGTAGTCTTATTAGAAAATATCGCTACACGTCTTACGGAACTTAAAAACTGATTTCTGGGAATCGATAATTTATTCGGATTTTCCTTCGGAATTACCGCTTCGTAATTCGGATATTTTCCGTCTATTAATCTACAGATCAACTCGGTATCCTCAAAGCTGAACTTTGCATTACTATCGTTGTATTCAATGACTACGTCAGATTCGCTTCCCCCTAAAATACCTTTTAACAAATTCAAAGGCTTTTTGGGCATGATAAATTCGGCCACTTGAGACGCCGTAACGTCGGTACGCTGATATTTCACCAATTTATGGGCGTCAGTTGCAACGAAAGTCAAATTTTCTGTAGAAAATTGAAAAAATACTCCGCTCATAACGGGCCGCAAATCGTCGTTACCTGCGGCAAAAATGGTCTTATCGATGGCGGTGGCCAATATATCTCCCATCAATGTAGTCGAACTTGGGTTGGCCAATTCGATGGCTTTAGGAAATTCGGCCCCATCGGCATAGGCCAAGGCATATTTACCGTGGTTCGAGCTAATTTCGACCGTATTGTTATCCTCAACAATAAAAGTCAAGGGTTGCTCCGGAAACGTTTTTAATGTTTCTAAAAGTAGACGAGCAGGCACTGCGATTGTTCCCTCGTTGTCGGAATCGACGTTTAGAACAGAACTCATAGTGGTTTCGAGGTCGGAAGCTGAAACCGTCAATTTATCCTTTTTTAAATCGAACAAGAAATTGTCTAAAATAGGTAAGGTGTTGCTATTGTTGATTACGCCGCCCAAAACTTGCAGCTGCTTTAAAAGATAGGTGCTCGATACTATGAATTTCATAGGTAACTATTGTTTCAATTTGTGGGAAATAGGGTTCTAAGAATATCTTGAAAGCAAACAGATGCGTTGTAATATCAAGACAAACAAAGATATTTGAATTCGTCTTTTTAGCGAAACAAACTTATCAACAGCTAGGCTCCGTATTTCCGCATTCTAAAGTAGTTGAACAGTAGTCCGAAAATAAGGGTCAACACCATGGGAAGCCCTATGTTCAGTACTTGCAATTTTGTTTTTTGCTAAGCTGTTTATTTCGTTCCCAAAACTTGAATACAAACTTTCTTGTTTCGAATGTTTATAAGTCCGTTATCGTCGAAAAGGTAATTGCGAGAATCAAGAACAAAAAGAAACAAGAAACAAAAGAAACCTGAAACCAAATAAGAGTCGGTTTTGAACTTGACACTTGAACTTGCGCTTGAACTTTTTAACCCGAAACAATAGAAACCCGAAACAGTTAATTGAGAAAGCTCATGCGCTCTCATCTCTAGAAATATGCCATCATAAAAAGTTGACGGTAATAGTATCCCGATAATCAAGGCCCAGTAGGGTAGAGGCCCCACCAACAGTATTCAAATCACTTTTATAGATGGCCAGCTCAATATAATCCGCAGAATTAAAAAGTGCCAATACATCTCCAGCTCCCTTTCGCTGGCTTTTTTCAAGGTCAAAATTTATGATGTCGCTGTATTTGTTATGAACCTTTTTTATCTTGGTCGTGCGTGCGTTGAGTTCAAAATCTCTTCCTTTTCGATAGGCCTCGAAGAAATTTTTATGAATGTTTGTCACCACATTACCGTAATTGTCGATGTAAATGATACTACCGATAATTTTGTTTCCATTATCGGTGACACTTGGGGCGAACTCTCGCAAGTCTTTAAGTTGTTCGAAAGGTTTCCCAACGACTTCTAAAGTACCCCCTCGGGCTATATGACAGGCGACTTGAACGAATACATCCATCACCGGAAAAGAGCCGTGCAACGGATTCGGAATATTCAGCTCGACCACTTTTTCGGGCTTTCGTTCGGATGTAATCAAACCGATTACTCCATTGTTCGCACTTATGAAATAATGTCCATCGATTAAAACGGCGATGTGTTGATTTTCAGGGGTGGGTTCAGAATCGACTCCAACGATATGAATGGTGCCTTCGGGAAAACTTTTATAAGAATTTTCAAGAATATAAGCGCATTCTTGAATATTAAACGGACTTATATCATGTGAAATATCAACAATCTTGGCATCGGCAAGTTCTTTATAGATTGTACCTTTTAAAGTACCCACAAAATGGTCTTTCAGTCCGAAATCAGTAGTTAACGTTATAATTGCCATACAGCAATGTTGATATGTTTTTGAATTGGTACGCTTTTTTTTTACCTAAATTTGTTAAACAAAATTAGAACAAAAAAATAGTCAAGCGAAATAATCCATCATCCGTTTTCATCTTAACACTCCTATTTTTTGAACGAACTTATACTAGAACTTACCGATATCAGCCCAAGGGAATTTTTTGGGCAGCAGAACCAAAACATCGACTTGTTGAAGAAGTATTTTCCTAAGCTTAAAATTGTAGCTAGGGGAAATAAAATTAAAGTCTACGGAGACGAAGAACTTTTAGAGGAGTTCGACCGAAGATTCAATATGTTGACCGCGCACTTTGGCAAATACAATAAACTTGACGAAAATAGTATTGAAAGAGTACTGACCAGCAATACTCCGGCAGACTATGCTTCACCCGAAAATAGTGGTGAGACCCTAGTTCATGGTGTGAACGGTAGGCTTATAAAAGCGCAGACCGTAAACCAACGAAAATTGGTCGATGCCGCCAAGAAGAACGATATGGTTTTTGCAATAGGCCCAGCCGGAACCGGAAAAACATACACCGGGGTCGCTCTGGCGGTCAAAGCATTGAAGGAGAAGCAGGTAAAACGTATTATCTTGACAAGACCTGCGGTAGAGGCTGGTGAAAATCTCGGTTTCCTTCCCGGAGATCTAAAGGAAAAACTAGATCCCTATATGCAACCTTTGTACGATGGTCTTAGAGATATGATTCCTGCGGAAAAATTGGCGCATTTGATTGAAACTCAAATCATTCAAATTGCTCCGTTGGCATTTATGCGTGGCCGAACCCTTGACAACGCATTCGTTATTCTCGATGAGGCCCAAAATACGACCCATGCACAAATGAAAATGTTTTTGACGAGGATGGGTAAAAATGCCAGGTTTTTGATTACGGGGGATCCAGGCCAAATAGATTTACCCAGAAGAGTCATTTCAGGACTCAAAGAAGCCCTATTGATATTAAAGAATACAGAGGGTATTGAGATCGTATATCTCGATGATAAAGATGTCATCAGGCACAAGTTGGTCAAAAAGGTAATCGATGCCTACAAGAATATCGAGCACCAGAATTAGTAATAAAGGTAGAATTCTGAGGAGCGATTAAAAGTTATGAGTTCATGTCATTTCTAAAATCTTCATTGGAGGCAGGTATAATTTCCCCCTTGAAGGGGGGCAAGGGGGGTGTTGGTGAATGAAATTATAAAGCCCATTTCGAAGCAAAAAATCTTAAACCCGAGCAATGAACAACACTATAACCGATACTGACTTCAATTTCCCGAACCAGAAAAGTATGTATAAGGGTAAGGTACGCGAAGTCTACTCCTTGAAAAATGATATTTTGGTAATGGTGGCTACCGATCGCTTATCTGCTTTTGATGTGGTAATGCCAAAGGGAATTCCGTACAAAGGCCAAATTTTAAACCAGATAGCGACCAAGATGATGGCCGCTACCGAAGATATCGTACCCAATTGGTTGATGGCTACCCCTGACCCCAATGTGGCAGTAGGCGTAGCCTGTGAACCGTTTAAAGTTGAAATGGTAATTCGAGGATATATGTCTGGCCATGCGGCAAGGGAGTACAATGCCGGCAAACGAATGCTCTGTGGAGTAGCCATGCCCGATGGGATGAAGGAAAACGATAAATTTCCCGAACCGATCGTAACTCCGGCGACCAAGGCTGAAATGGGAAATCACGACGAAGATATATCCAAAGAAAATATTTTAAAACGAGGTATTGTATCCAAGGATGATTATATAGTCCTAGAAAAATATACAAGAGCCCTTTTCAAAAGAGGAACCGAAATCGCCGCCGACCGCGGATTAATTTTGGTAGACACCAAATACGAGTTCGGTAAAACGAAAGCTGGTAAAATCGTACTTATCGATGAAATTCATACACCGGATTCTTCACGCTATTTTTATGCTGATGGTTACCAAGAGCGACAAGATAGGGGAGAGGCACAAAAACAATTATCGAAAGAATTCGTGCGCCAATGGTTGATTCAAAATGGTTTTCAGGGTCTTGAGGGGCAATCCGTTCCTGAAATGTCGGATGATTATATTGAATCGGTTTCCGAAAGGTACATTGAACTTTATGAAAATATTACTGGCGAAACTTTCGTAAAGGCAGATATTTCGAATATTCAAGAACGCATTGAAAAGAATGTGGTCGCGCACCTGAAGAATTAACTCTCCGTATAAACGCGATTCTTCTAGAATGATGCAGTACAGCGGGAAATGCCACAAAAAGTCTTTGCCCCGACCCTGAACGAAGGACTTTTTCTAGATTTTAGCCTATTTTAAATTCCTTCAAGGTTTCGGTAAATGGAAATAGGCGGCAATAAATCTAAAACTTTCTAGTTCAAGGAAATTGTTTTATAAGCTCGGACTGGTATTTACTTCAACAACCTTTTTACCGAGAAATTTTTCTTCAACTTCAGTTTTTCCAAAATTTTCAGAAAGGCAATTGCCGTAATATAGGCATCACCTAAAGCGGTATGTCGGTCTTTCTTCGAAATACTGAATTTTTCTGCCAGTTCATCGAGTGAGTACTGCTCTTGTTTTTGTAACAGGGGAGAATTTAGTAAGGTTCGTTTATACAGGGTCGACGTATCTAAAACCTTATTTTTAAGCTTAGGCATACCGTGGCGTTTTAGGGCATTATCTATCATTTTTTTATCGAACCCCGCATGATGTGCCACAAGAACTGAATTGCCTATAAATTCAAGAAATTGTATCAAAGCCTCTAATTCTGTAATTCGTTTTTTAGGTTCTTCTTTCAAAATACCATGAATAGCTATATTCTTTGCGTGGTAAAAATGTTGGTAGAGATAGGCTTCGTAAGTACGGTTTAAGGCAATGGTACTATTTTGTAGCGAGAGCGCGCCAATCGACAAAATTCGGTCTTTTTCTTGGTCAAGACCCGTTGTTTCAGAATCGATGACAACAAACCGTATTTCGCTTAGGTCATCGGGTAATCTCTTTTTGAACGCGGCCTCATATTCAATCCAGAAATCGGGGTAGTGCTTTTTCTTATTTCTAAAAAACCCCATCATCCTAATAGGTTTGAAACTTTGAACCTTACGCGAATCAATTCTTGTAGCTCTTTGATTGTTTTAAAAGTTCGTTTTAGTTTCATTTTTTCTTCCTTGGTAAGCTTGTCCAAAGCTATAAACCTACCAGAATCATTGTGCAACAAACCTTGTTTTGTTCGAAATTTCAACAGTGCCTTGGTTGCATACGAACAGGCCAGAAATAGTTCTTCGTTGTTCGGTTCAAGTTCTGCAAGTTTTTCAAAGCGTTCGGTCGTATTGTTTATGGATTTTATCTGATGTGACAACACCAATACCCGCGCACCATCTATTAAAGGCATTAATGCTCTTCGCTTGAGGTCGAAAAAATCTTTGTGGGCACCATCTTCTTCCACTAAAAAAGACCTAAAAAACCCACTTGGTGAGGGATTTTGAAGTGCCCCGCTCGCAAGATGCACAAAGAAAATCGGATGTTTTTCCGTAATCGAAAAGATATGTGAGTTTAGTTCGGCGACCAAAGCCGGTTCGCCATAAGACAGATTAAAATCAAAAAATATTGAGGACAATAAAACTTCATCGGGTCCAGGGTTGGTGATCCAATGTAGCGTACGATCTTTCCATTCCGAGATGCTTAAGCACCAGTCGGAATTTGAAGCCATCATTTCCGCTGGGCAATATTCATAACCGATTTTATGCAGACCTTTAGTAACTCGTTTCGATAGTTCTAAAAAATAGTTCCTTGTTTCAGGTAATGCCTTTTTTGAAACATCTTCAAAAACAAGGGCGTTGTCTTGGTCGGTATGTAATAATTGTTCGCTTCTACCTTGACTACCCATGGCTAGCCAAGCAAATTTTACAGGAGGTTTGATATCCATTTTCTCCAAGGCTATTTTGATTATTTGTTTGATGCAAGCGTCATTCAGCTCTGAAATAATTTTTGAGGTAAGGGTCAACGGAATATTTTGGTTCAGATACCCCTGCAACAAGCTCATAATACCACGACGTATCGTTTTGAGTTTTTTAAAACTTTGGGCTCTTTTTATTGCTTTTATCAGTACCGTGGGATTATTGCCAAGTTCAAGCATAATATCGTGCTTTGAAAGAATACCAATGGCCTCACTATTGGGCGTGCCGTCCAAAGTAAGGCATAAATGGCTGATACCACTTTTCATCATGGCCATTTGTGCCTGCGCTACGGTCATCTTTTTCGGATAGGTTATTACGGGCGAACTCATAATGTCTTTTGCTTTGGCCACAATCGGAAATGCACCGGTCGCTATTTTATTTCTAATATCCTTATCCGTAATGATTCCGATGGGCAGGGTATTCTCCAAAACCAACATAGCGCCTACTTTGTTTTTCGTCATGCTAGCGGCAATAGTCTTGATCGTGGTGGTTTTGCTACAGGAGATAAGCTTCTTGGAATAGTGAATCAGCTGCAGATCTAATAAATCAGCAGATAAGGTAGATGGATTTATTTCTTTTGAATCTTGAAAAAACTGACCTTTATTGCGTATAGAGTATGGGTTTCGGGTATTGGAGGCAAAGCTCTCCATTAAAAAATTGGCAACCTCTTCATTTTTCTTTATAAAAGGTTTGAACTCGATAATGGGTATGGCGTAAAGAATACATTCTTCGTAGGCTTTCGCACCGATTTTGTAATCTTCATTCGCCATTAACGGCCTTAGGCCAAAAATATCGCCTTCATCGCAAAGGTCTAAAAAATCAGCTTTTTCCTTGTTGGTAAGTGCCACTGCGCCTTTGTGAACTACATAAAAGTATTCGTGCGCTTTCTCGTTTTCCGTAAACACCACATCCTCTTTTGACTTGTATAGAATGCTTACTTGTTCAGAAAGCACCTCTAGGTCATTGAGCGGTATTTCATTGAAGGGCGGATAATTTTTTAGAAAGTCGGCGACCCTTGCCGAAATCGTATTTTTCATGTGGCGAATTTATGACGAAAGTTGGTCTATGGAAAGGTATTGGAAAAAGAAATAGCTCACTAGATAAATAGACTCTTTCATTAATACGTTTAACTTGTCGATGAATTATTAACTTCATGGTCTTACTATGATATTTCAGCTTTGTGAAAAGCACATGTTTAATCGACCGAACAAGATTTTAACTCTAATATGAAAAGAAGGAAGTTTTTTAAGGATATAGGTCTCGGCATAGGATCTGGAATGTTGACACCCGGTATATTGGCCCAAGACGTAGCCCTACCGGTATATCGATACCCAAGTATAAAATTCCTTATTGACGCCACAAATGAAAATGGCGAAGTCTCCCTACGTTTTGTGCTAACGAATAATGGAGTCATTGATGCTGTTAAGAATATAATCATTAAGGTAAAAGGTAAAGGGAAGCTAAGCCGTACAAAATCTTATTTTTTAGAACCACCAGACCAATGTGTCCCAAATCGCGAAAAATGGAACGCGAATTTATTTACCGGAGATACCGACGTACTTGTAGCCTGGATCAAAGATGCCGCTGAAAATACCAAGATTCAAGTTCGATTGGGAAAAGAACATATTAAATTCGAATTAGCTGAGCTTTTGGAAGCTGGTCAACTTGATTTTGGTGATGAAGTTCGATTAAGCGCCAATTTATTGGGGTATAGTGAGGTGGGCAGATTACCGCTTTTGGAATTAAAAATTCCCGATACCGATAATTTTCGTTTTGTGATTATGGCAGATCCGCAGGGCGGAAATCCCCTAGCTGCAGGAAACGAGGCTCCTACCCGTATGAAAATCCATAATGCTTTCATTGAAGAAACCGTAAGCCGTATAAATGAATTAAATCCTGAACCTATATTTTCTCTGGTTTTGGGAGATTTTGTTGATAGCAAAGGGCAAGCACCTAATTTTCTGCTGATGGAAGAGCTTCTTAGACCACTTAAAACGCCAGTACTTTTAGCGGTAGGCAATCATGAGACACCTTATAACGCCGATTTTGAGCCGGCCTATAAGATGGACGACCTTGATAATTTTTTTGCTAGTCAAAAGCGAATTAACCAAACTAATAAGATTTTATATTCGTTTGATTTGGGTAAATGGCACTTTATCGTTTGGCCAGATCCATTGCGCAGTAATTTTTGGGTTTCCCACCCTCATTATTTCGATTGGCTAGAACAAGATTTAGAATTGCATAAAGACAAGTTGGTTGTCTTTTTACACCACGTGCCTTTACATCCCATTGGTATCGATCCATTAACGTCTTATGTCGAATCGGTGAGTGTAAAAAGGCTGCTGCTCGATATCCTGGCCGAGCATGGCAATGTAAAGTATGTATTTAGTGGGCATGTACATATTCCCTTGAAAGCTTCATTGAAAACCGCCGTTTCTTATAAGGGAATGCAAATGATCAATCTTCCGGCAGCGGGGTTTAGATCAAGGGCTTTTGGAGAAGCTGACTTTTTTGGGGGCCCGGAGCAGGGTGCCTGTGTTGTTGATGTAATTGGGGAAGAATTTAATGTTCATTTTCAACATGTTACCAAAGAATGGTTTACCTATCCTAAAGTATTTCGCGAATTCGATGAGCATAAATATGCTTTGTGGTTAAATCAACCTTGGGAACTACCATTACAACCGCAAATTAAAAATGGGAATTTTCAAAATGGGTTATACCATTGGCATCAACGCTATGTATATCACGAAGATGAAAATCCATCGAATATTTGCAAGGTTGTGAATGTTATAGATAAGAAACAGGTATTGCATCTGTATAGCAGAAAACGCGATTATAACGTGCCGGGACAAGATCGTTTGCCACAGCACATCAATAGAATTGCGCAAGCTGTTTCATTAGAGGGAGTCGAAAGCCCAATTTTGAATTTGAGCTATCAGTTAGAGAGCGGTCGATATCGACCTGATAGTTTAAATGGATTTTTCGTTTTGCTGGAATGTTACAGTGGTGCCAAGAATGTTGCCAATCTAATATATTCCCCGGGAAAGGTGTTCGGTGGTTTGACAAAGGGCTTTGGCCAGAAGAGAGCCATCAATGACATGCATTTTGATCTTCCATTAGAAGTCGGTATTTGGCACGAAACATCCTTGCCCATTGCAGCTGATTTTGAGCAAAATAACGATACCGATCGAAGTTTCGAAAAGCTACATGCTGACCGAGTGGTTATTTATTTGGGTACATGGACGGTCAATGAGGGAATCGGACAGGAGGCTGGTGTTTATATAAAACAGGTTTCTTTAACAAATCAAATGGATTCCAACATTGCTTCGCCCCTAAAGAAAAAGGGAGATATATGGCATAGTAGAATAAGCCATATTGCTGGAGACCACCA
>Ga0115029_1001574_pt1 | contig 15631 bp, 13 predicted proteins | sample SidtaG_3_FD_87297 | JGI IMG/M metagenome (GOLD analysis project Ga0115029, IMG submission 87297) | Marine algal microbial communities from Sidmouth, United Kingdom - Sidmouth_Asex1 metaG | ecosystem: Host-associated > Algae > Red algae > Unclassified | place: Sidmouth, United Kingdom | collected...
AACTACGAAAATAATCCTTGGAACATCGCCAACCCAACTGGCAACGAACCACTTTTTAGATCATATCCACCAACCGATGTGCCTTTCAGATACTTTCCTAATTTGAACATTATAGTGAATAATAGTAGCTCATTATTCGAGCAACTTCCGGATTATGCTCGCAGCATGCGCTTTCGTATGACGGTAAGAGACAATGCCTCGGAAAGCGGCGGTGTCGATTGGGACCAAGTGCAGCTGCGTGTTATCGACAATAGCGACGCTGGTCAATTTGAGATTACCAATTTCATGTCAAAAGACAGTCTCCTCAACGGAGGATATGCTGAAGTGCAATGGAACGTCGCAGATACGGATCAACCGCCATTTAATACAGACTGTATCGACATCTTTATGTCTACAGATGGTGGAGATTCATTCCCGCTGCTCGTAAAGTCAAAAACACCAAACGACGGATCCGCTTTTGTCAGTTTACCGGACACCGTAACGCGGCGTTTTCGATTTATGATCAAAGCTTCAAACAGTGTGTATTTGGATGTTAGTAATAGAAGTGGTGTTTTATTCAATGATAGTCTGCCAAGAATTGGCCTTAGTTACGAAGACATGAAATACGATGTTTGCGCTCCGAATTCATTGGACATTGAAGTGACTGCTGAGGCCTTAAATGGCTATACAGGCATGGTCGATCTCGCATACACCGGTGGTTTACCAATTGGAGCTCAAGTCAGTTTCGATGAAACCAGTATTTCTGTTGGATCTTCTACAACCATGCGGGTGAATTTAGCTAATGTCATAGATGGCGGAACATATGATTTGGCATTTACTGCATCTGGTGTCGGTGTTGATGATCAAACACGTATGGTTGACGTGGTGATCACGACTAATAATTATACAGATTTAACTTTGAATAGCCCGCTCAGCGGAAGCACTGATGTTGGATTGATACCAACATTGCAGTGGAATACGGTTCCAGATGCTGAAACATATCGGGTTGAGCTTTCAGAAGAAGCTGATTTCAACACAATATTGTTTACTCGAGATGACTTAACCGATGGTGAACTCGCGTTGACGTTTGCCTTGACGCCTGGGGAAGTTTATTTCTGGCGTGTGATTCCTATCAATCAATGTGGTGAAACTGATATTAATCAAGTATCCGCGTTTCAAACTAAATCACTCTCATGCGATTCATACTCGTACAGTGGGCCTCAAGTGAATATTCCATCATCAGGAACGCCAACAATTGAATTACCCATCAATATAGGAGCTCCGCGAGCCCCTGATGAAATCAATATTTCAGGTATCATGGGACGGCACAATGATGTATCAGAGCTAGAATTTAAACTTCGGGCTCCTAATGGCACTGAAGTGATCTTGTTGGATGATGGGTCTTGTCCATACAACTCAGATATCGATATGGGCTTTGATGACGATGCTACAGGAATATTTCCAAATTGCGCCAACTTTAATACTTTTAATCAAGGAACATTATTCGAACCTGAAGAAGCTTTAAGTGGGCTAAATGGAATCAACGGGTCAGACTATACACTTGTAGTCAGTGATGTAAGTGCCGGTCAAGGAGGAAATATGACAGCGTGGAATATCGAAATCTGTGCTGCTTCAAGCCCTGAAAAACCTACGCTAGTAAATGCCGACACCTTGATATTGCCTATATTGGGTAATCGAACAGTATCTAGTGACAAATTAGGGGTATCACATACTCAATTTGGCCCAGGAGCATTGACGATTACGATAGTCGAAGTTCCACGCTTTGGACAATTGCAACTCAATGGAGTTCCGATTTCAATCGGGGCAACGTTCACGATGCAAGATATTTTGGACAATCAATTACTTTATCAGCATCAAAATAACTTTGCGGCGATTGATGACTTTTCATTTATCACGACTGATCCGGGTGGTGGGTTTTTAGGAACTCCTACGATCCGATTATTTGTAGGTATTTCTGCTACCTCAAATCAATTACCTCTCGGTTCTGCGCTAAATATTTATCCAAACCCAGCATCGGCTGATATTATAGTAGCCTTGGAAGGAAATGATTTAAATATAGATCAGGTTAATATTTACTCGATTCATGGCCAACTCGTACGTATGGTTCAAGGAGGTGATCAATCAGAAATTGTGGTGAATACCAATCAAATGTCGAGTGGACTTTACTTGGTTGAGGTCAGATCAGGTCGATATGTGTCAACACAAAAATTAATAAAAAAATAAATCGGGCTATAAAGTTTCAAAAAAGGGTGTGGATTTTTTCACACCCTTTTTTATTTTATTAATTGCCAACCATATTTTCTATACAATAGATATTGAAATAGGGCGCGCGATATTAAGAATAAATAAAAAGCAGCCCATAACCGGTGATTCGACCAGGATGAAGGGAGTACATAATAAGACACAAGAAAAATAACAAAAGCGATAATCATCGAATTGCGCATAGCACTTGATGCGGTCAGTCCAACGAAAATGCCATCCCATATATAGCAAGCAAAACCTACCAGCGGCACAAATACTATCCAAGTCATATATTCCTGTGCAACATTGAGCACGATGCCTCCAGGATCGCTTTCCATAAATAATGTAAATATATCTTCTGCGAATATTGCATAGACGATGGTGAACAGAATGGCAAACAGCAACCCCCAAATTAAATTCCATCGGATAGAGAGCTTTATAAAATTGTCATTATTTGCCCCTTTATATATGCCTACTAGACTTTCGGCTGCATATGCAAATCCATCAATTGCATATGACATCCAATGTAAAAACTGCATGAAGACGATATTGACCGCCAAAATATGCTCTCCTACTCCATCGGAAAACCGTATGATTAAAACGTAAACTGTCGATAAAAAGAGCGTTCTAATAAAAATATCTGAATTTACGTGAAGTAAACGACCCATATTTTGGGTAATAGATTTCCAAGTCAGTTTTGCTTGTTTGAAATATCCTGTGTATTTCATCCATATGAGCAATACACATAAACCAAGACCAGCATACTGTGCCAACACGGTGCCCCACGCGACACCTGATACACCATAACCGAGATGCCTGACGAGATAAAAGCTCGCTAATATGTTGATACTGTTTATGAAAATGGTCACAAACAATGGATATCGCGCATTTTGCATGCCAAACAGCCATCCGAGCATGACCATCAAAAGCAATGAAGCTGGAGCAGCAACAATGCGTATGGAAAAATATTTCCAGACCTCCGTGACTTCTAAGGAATTGGACGCCATAGCCCAATAAGCGAGATCAAACAGCGGTTTTTGTAAGATGATGAAAAGCAAACTTATCGCCAGACCGAGTGCTCCGGCCTTAAATAACACCTGTGTGAACGCTGCTGCATCTTTCCTGCCAAAGGCCTGAGCGGTCAAACCTGTCGTGCCCATGCGCAAGAAACCCATATTCCAATACAGAAAATTGAATACCATACTACCAACACCCACCGCCGCCAGCGTCACCGGAGATATTTCGCCCATTAAAAAGGTATCTACCGAACTAATTAATGGCGTAGAGACGTTACTGATAACGTTCGGTAAAGCTAAGGCGCCAATCTCACGGTTGATTTTTTGGATCGATAATTTCATGTGTGTGTGACACTTAAGCGAACTGGAATAAAATGAGCTTGCAGTACCTCAGACAAAAGCCTAAATTAGTGCGATTTTGGAAATATTGGCTTATAGAGGTGATCTTTCCTTTTGAATGAGATAGATTCGGTAATGGCCTGCCGGATTGTCACTGATACAACTTCCTTCTCACGTTGTTCTAAATCAGTTAATCAAATTGGGCTATCGGTCGTATACCGTTATATGCAAAATGAAAAGACATGAAAAGATTCTTTCAATTTTTAGTAAGTGCCACGTTTTGGAAAAATGTTGCCTTTATTTTAATTACAAGTCTGATACTTGTGTTTTTGGTCAATCTGTGGCTCAAACAATATACCCGTCATGAGCAAAAAGTCAAATTACCAAATTTTGTCGATCTCCAACTAGACGAAGCCTTAAAAATTGCAAATGAAAATAACTTCGAATTAATCGTTACGGACTCGGTACATATCGTTGGAAAACATGGTTCGCTTATATTAAATCAAAATCCAGAATCCGATTTTGAGGTTAAAGAAGGCAGAAAAGTTTATGTAACAGTAACTAAACACGCAGCCGATATGGTTGATATTCAATCTTTACCTGTTTTGTACGGAAAGAATTTTGATCGAAAAAAACGTGAATTAATGATCGGTCATGAAATTAATTCAGTCGTTGTCGGCGCAGTATATGATATCGGACCTGAAGGCCATATTATGAAAGTGATTTTTGAAAATGATACTATTATCAATCGACGTAAGCGCGTCCGAAATTTGGAAATACCGCGCGGTGGTACTCTCAAGTTCATTTTATCGAAGCAATCAGGTGGGCGAGTAGAAATACCTGATCTTGTTTGTCAGACGTATGATGCTGCTAAATTTTTATTATCTGGATATAACCTTCGTGCGGGAGAAGCAACGGCTGATGCTAGTGTAGAAAGCTTTTCTGATGCCTACGTGTACAAGCAAGAGCCAGCCTACAATCCAGGTGAGCGTGTCACGATGGGCACGGCATTTACACTATACTTAACACAAGAAGCACCAGTTGGGTGCGAATAAATTAATTAACTACATCACAGCTTTTAAATATGAATATTTCCGTTCAATCATTACGTGAAAAACTCGACCAAGGTGAAGATATTTCTTTGATCGATGTCCGCGAAACTTACGAGCACGAAGAATTTAATATCGGTGGAGAATTAATACCGATCGGTTCGATGACCGCGGCTATTTCCGAACTGGAATTGCCAAAGGATAAATCAATTGTCGTTTATTGTCGCTCTGGCAATAGATCGATGATGGGCCAGCATTTATTAAAAGCAGCAGGGTTTTCGAATGTATTAAACTTGGAAGGCGGTATGCTCGCGTGGCAAGATATGGTAGCGAATAAATCATAAACTACCGAATTCAAAAATAATTATAATTCGAATTCTATTTCATAAGTCACTTCACCAATTAAGTCAGGTGAACTGGATTCCCATGCTGGGCCTTCTCGAATAACACGCATGGCTTCTTCGTCACAGCCATATCCCAAACCTTGCACGATGCGAAAATCAAATAATTCGCCGTTCGGTAAGACTTTAAAATGAATGACTACGATGCCCTCAATTTTATTAGATTCAGCCGCTGCAGGATAGTCGAGGTTTCGCTTGATGTATTTAGCATATTTTTTAAATCCTCTTTCTGGTACAGCATTAGTTGTCTGTTCTTCGACACGCTTAGCTTCCGGTAATCCATATGATGCGGCGTTACTCCAATCCGAAGGCTCCTCTGCAACCGTTTCAACTTCTTCTTTTTGAGGAGACTGATCCGCAACAACTACATCATTCAATACAATTTCGTCTGGATAAAGCTGGAAAACCTGGTCCGGTGTTGTTGATATAGAGAAGTTTCCCGCCCTATAACCAGTGTAATTAACGATGGCTGAAGTTTCATTTGATCGCAATTCGACGGCAAACTTCCCATCAAAACCTGTCGTAATACCAGCTTCATTGTTTGGAAAAAATATACTGGCACCGATGAGTGGTTCACCGACATCATCAACCACTTGACCTGAAACAATCGCAGGAAATTTTCGAGTTTGTTGGGCTTTCTGTGGCACCGTTGATCTTCGGCGTGCTGAAGGGCGATCTTTTTTATCGAAGACTGGGGTCATACCGTCACGTTCGACTTGGACGGACTCCAAGTTCTCCTCATCGGTATCTAATTGCTCAGATTCATCTCCTTGATAGGTCTCATCCGGATCTGTAAGCTGCTGATTTGAGCTAGATGTTGGTTCGGCATATTGCTTTTCTTGTTTCGCCACGGTGGATTCAGCTCCATAACCACCACTAGAAAATTGATCAAAAACGAAATAACCTGCTACTGCCATTAACACGATTGCCGCAGCCGACATCGCCCAAACCGGTATAATACGAGTAGATGGCTTGGCGTCAAACTTTTCATTTAATCGCTCGATATGGTGATCAATATGAATTTTGGCATGCCCAGCAAATCCATCTACGGCATCTTGCAAAAAAGGGTCACCTGCCAAATCACGATTAAATCGATAGGTTAGATCTTGACTCATCGATCCATCAATGTAGGCCTGAATATCCTGTTGAGACCAGTTCGTGCTATGTATTTTATGATCTGCCATGCTTCATTTTGCGCTCAAGGCACTTTTTCATATTTCGCCGTCCGTTTTGAAGATATGACCTGACTTGACTCACTTCGTCTTCGATGAGACCGGCTATTTCTGCGTATGTTTTATTTTTATAATAGAATAAGTCGATACTAGTTCGCTGAAGGTCTCCCAATCGCTCCATGCACTCTTCCACATATGTAAGTTTGGTTTCACGTTCTTGTAGATCAGAAGTCTCATCCATAAGATGCATTTCTGTCGATAATTGCATAAACGAAGACGGTAAATTTACCATGCGTTTGCCTGTCATTTTTCGAATTTTCTCTAGACAATGGTTCTTACTCAATACGTATATCCAACTCTTGAATGACTTGACATTGTGGGTGAGCGCCTTGTTTACAGCCTTTTCATAGATTTCCATCGTATGATCTTCGGCTTCTCGCACGTCCGGAGAATATCGAAGGCAGACACCATAGATCAGCCGCACATATCGCCCAAACAGTTGCGACATCCACTTCTGATCACTTGATCGCTTATACCGATCGAGCAGCTCTTCATCAGATAACTCTCCTAAACCAATACTATGTAAGAAATCAAATGCCAATGTGATGCAAGGTAAAATTTTATGGCATCTCTATGGATAGATTGCAAAGACAATGCCGAAATTTGTTCTGCCGAGTTTTGGTCTGGTAACTATATTCTGATCAGACCTTTATTCTCATACGAACCAGCACTATATTTTTAGATTACAGTTGAATTTTAAAATAGAGTGCTTGATATTCAATAACAGGATTTTCAATTTGAACAATTGCATTGAATATATTACTAGACGATCTAAAAATCGTAGCTCTTTTAAGCTCTAAGTTTGATTGGGTTTTTTACTTTTCGTTGCTCAGCCAATTTAGTTTTTTCATCCTCAAGCAAAATATACGCTTGTTTCTTAATAATTAGCCTCCACCAAATATCTGATCTGATTAACTCACTCGAATGTCGTTCTAACCTGTAACAAAGTTCGATGTTAGGTTCTTCTTTATCATTAATTATTCGACTTAATTTCGTGTAATGTAGGGCTAGGTTATCAGCTATTTCTCGTCTTGTTCTATTCAATATTCTGATGTACTCCGCTAAGTATTTTCCGAATGTGTTTTCATTGTTAAATTCTTTTTCGGATAAATAATTTTCTATCTGGAATCTTAATCTTAAGACATCTGAAATGATTCTATCTTCATCTGTCATTCCAGCTAGTATTTTCATGCGATAAGCCCTTAATTCTGCATTGGCTTGATTCTCTTTCGCTTCAGACAATTCGGCAGGAACGAGCATTGAATCTACAATTTCGTCGAGTGTATATTTTTTTCTTAATTCTTTAAAGATATTATCGTGTTTCATATTTAAAGATATTTGTCAATAATTTTCAATGCATCCGGTCCAAAAATAGCCAGTTGTCTTCCAATTTTTTTAAACCCATACTTAGCGACATATAATTCGATTAATTCACTTTTTGGCGTAAGTGATATGAACCCATCATATTTTCGCTCAAAAGCCAATCGAGCTGCAAAGGCTATTAGACAACCTGCCACTCTTTCATATCTCTTATCTTTTCCGACATTTTCTTTAGAACTTTCAATCAAATTTATGTGCAATCTATATTCATTTGGAATTCCCTGAAGGGACATCAAACCTAATGGTAAAGATCCATTTAACTCTCTAATCAAATAGACTTCGTGCTGACCTTCCTCCTCCCATTTGAAGTTAAATCTTCTTGTGTTATCTATCTTCTTCAACGCTTGATGCTCTACCTCTTGGATGTCAGCTTCGATTTCGCGTTCAGTAAAATTATCATATAGTTTCACAATCACAAAATATAGTTTACGAATATCGTAAAAAAAGTTGCATGATGCAACTTTTTATAGTAAAAGTGGAAAGAAAAAATTTTTGAACCGATAAGACAAAATCCCTAATAACCGCGTCTTTTCTTGGATTTCGGCTTGCCCGATGGTCTCGATATAGGCGGGCATTTAACTCGACCAAAATAGTATGCTACGCCTACGGTCGCAAAGTTGTACGAATCATTGTTCTTGCTATTGCCACGCTGCTGACCGGCTAGGCCAACTGATGTATCCGGATCGGAGCGGTCTGACAAAGCAACTGCCGTCGGACCTCTCAAAATGGCAAGCACATTAGGGTCCGGATAAATTTCGCTGACATCATCGAGATAATCTGTAAACAGAAACCGACCACTCAATTCGACATTCATACTCCAATAATAGCTCAGATCCCACTTCAACCCGGCACCATAGGCGATACCCAAATTGAACAAACTGTATTCTTCGCCAAGGTCTTGACCTTCAGTTCCAAAGCCCCGAAGCGCAAACGTTTCTCCATCAAGCTTCGTCTTTGGATTATATTGAAAGGCACTGAGGCCTGCAAATATGTATGGCGTAAAAAATCGATCTCGCGATCCATGGATGTATGGGAAGAAGTTAAACTCGAGTTGAAACGTCCCATCCCAAACATCAGAGAAGAAGTCCAAATTGCGTGCTCTTCGAAAAGCATTGTCCGAACGGCTATCATCGCCGGAGATCCTTCCATAATAGAACCCTAGCTTGACCGAAATACGCTCGTCTAGATTGTATCGGCCATAGATATTGACAGCCGGTCCAGGCTTGGATAGATCAAAAGATGTGTTGATATCACCAAAATAGTAAGCTGCACCAATATTCATACCTACCTCGGCTCCCTTTTGACAAAAGGCGCATAAAGTAAGACAGCAGAGTACGAGACAGGAAAAATATGTTTTCAAGAAAATAAATTGTGTCAAGAGATAACTATGCAATGCTCATTTTATTGCAAAAAGTGGGGCAAAAGTAGCACGCAAATATAGAACTTTATAGCCCTTTGTGTGGCAAGAATCAAAGTCGTCGAATATAGGCATATCGTTTGCGCCAATACTCCGATGTATCTAAGTCTTCTTCTATGACACCTTTTGAACTACTTGAGTGAATCATGCTAGGAAACTTGCCTCCTGTAGCTGTCACGATGCCAACATGATTGACACGACCACTGCTTTTGAAGAAAATAAGATCACCGGGACGTGCTTCTCGAATAGCAACCGACTTTCCATATCTGGCTTGATCGGCTGATCGACGAGGTAACTGGACTCCGTGCTTTGCATACACATATTTGACAAAGCCTGAACAGTCAAAGCCGTTGGGAGATTCTCCGCCATAGCGATACGGTTTACGGACCAAAGTACGAGCGTCATTGACCACCTTAGACGTTGAAACGCGCACACTTGAAGTGGATTTTCGGCTTGGTGTGTAGGCAGATTTACGTGAGGAGCCACAGGAAACCAATACTGATGCTAAAAATAAGAGGCACAGATATTTCATAATCGTTTATTCATATAATAAACAAATTTAATATATAAACTACTAATTATAAAAGGTTAATCGAACTAATTTTTTTATTGAACGGTCTCACATCCATTTGATTGTGTGAGTCGTTGAATCTGACGACAATAAGCGGTATGAAATGACTAATCGAGGAGAAAGACCTGGCCATGCAACTTAAGTGCTTCGCATCCAAATATTTATGTCGATTTATATTTGATTTTTTGAGCTGGGCTTATTGCGTCTACATCGTTCACTACAATATTTGACCTCTACCCAGTTTTTCTCCCATTTTTTTCGCCACGTAAATGGTAAGCCGCAAGTCTGACAGATTTTCGTAGGCAAGTTGGACTTTTTTTTATTCACGAATCAGTTGTTTTTTGGCGTGCTTCCAAAATTTAAAAAATGACGGATAATACCCTGTCACGTTTGTCAACCACTCTCGTTGCTCTCGTACGCCTTTGTATGATGTATTTGTCGGATGCTCTTTGAAAATAATATCTTCTTTGATAATTTCTGATAATTCATGAAACTCCCCAACAAAGAGTTTGATGTTAGGAATATTTCTCGATAATTTAATCACAAATTCTATACATTTATTAGACACAGGATAGGTTCGATAAAATGATGGTTCAAATATTAAAACGCGCTGATAGTCTTCTTCAGCGTGCCAGTCAGAATCAAGAATATAGTAATTGTAAATTAATGTTTTTTTATCCTCTAGTTGATCGTGACTGATTGGCAATTCAGTATTTAATTCCAACTCGATGAAATCCTTCAATAATTCTGGTATCGGCATTTCATCGAAATCCTCATAAGAAACATCCAAAAAGGTATGCTGCTGAGATGTTCCAAAAAATCGATTTATATTTTCTTGATTCGCATAATATTTTTTGTTTGCATTTGCACCCGCAACCCATTGCCAGCTCAGCGCATTGCTTGCCCAATCACCATCGAGTAGATGATAATACATCCACTGGGCAGGTTTAAACCAATGGGCGTTGGCTACATTACAAGTAATTGAAGCCACGTACATGCGCATGTGGTTATGCATGTAACCGCATTCATACAATGTTGAGATCGCATTGTCGACAGCGGTTATCTTTGTATTTGAATCGACGATATTTTTCGGAACCTTTCTAGAAACTACGGGAGTCTGAGTATTACGCAGGTCTTGATTAATTTCATTCCCTTTGGCTATCCAGATCTGCTGCCAGTAATCTCTCCATGCCAATTCCTGCACCAGTTTTTCAATAGCCGCCCATTCCAATTTTAGTGATATTAAATGATCGAATAATTGACGAGTGGAGATGACACCGCGCGAAATGTAAGGGCTCAAACGTGTGACTTTGCCTTCAGCGTAATTGCGCGTTTTGGCATATCGAATAGGATCGATTTCTTTTATGCGATCACGAATATGCTGAATTTCTGATGGAAACAATTATCGCTTGGCAATTTTATTATGTGAAATAGCCCGTTGTCTTGAACATTTAAATCTTGAAATATCAGGGTCTCTTTTTTTGAGGTGTTTTTGACTCACACCGCTATTGACTCGCTTTCTCCACATGCGAAATGATTTCGGTTTTAACTCGTTTCGCATGAATCGGATCACGTCACTTTCAGACATATCAAATTGTACTTCGATAGCATAAAAGGGAGTCCTGTCTTCCCACGCCATTTCAATAATTCGATCACGATCTCGTTCGGTCATAATACTTTAGGAGAGATTATTAAAAACCGTATGTCTGCAACGCTTCATTATTATTACCAACTAAAATAATAGGCAATTGACTACGTGCATTTATCATTTCAAGTTTCTTGACATCGTTTGGAGCAATGAATCCACTATTGCGTGGCGTAACGAACTCAAATTGTCGATCGCCGAGCCCTTTTAAATAAACTCCGATACCTGCATCCGCTGCACCCGTCTCAACTTCCGATACCATTAAATTTCCAGCTAATAACAAGTCCATCTTGCCATCGCGAGAAAAATCACCGGCAATGGCACCATTGACTGGAGATATCTGAGCTTCTAACGGAAGCGGCACCACATCAAATGAACCTCCATCATTCCATAAAATGACAGACTCAAAGGTATTTACGTCGAGGTGTAAAGCATTCTCTAACATCTCACCATAAATATCACCGAGGGTTGCCTTTCCAAACTCATTGTACGTTGGAAATTTCTCTTTCACAAATGGCATTTGATCAGATGAACATTGTAGTCCACGTACAGGAAATTGTTTTCCATTTTGATAATAGCCAAGCACAATATCATATGTCCCATTATCATCAAAATCATCACAATAAATATCAAATGGCTCCTGCGCCGACGCTTTATATTTATAATTTAATCCTAAATTTCCCACGACATAATCCGGGTCCCCGTCTGAGTCAAGGTCTGTATGTATGATGCAGTTCCACCACCCTTTCCAATTATCCAATCCTAGTGCGGCCGTAATATTTTCGAATTTACTACCTCGCCACGAAAACACGTTTATCGGGGACCACTCTCCAACGACAATTAATTCAGGTCGTCCATCACCATTCATATCCGTCCAAAGTGCATCTGAGACCATTCCAATATTCTTAAGTCCCGGTGCTAATTCGTCTGTAGCTTCAATGAATTTTCCATTTTCATTTTTCAATAAATAATTATTAGGAGCATATGGATATTTATCCGGCACAATGCGCGAGCCGACAAAAATATCTTGATCGCCATCACCGTCAAAATCATAAACCTCAACACATGAAGTGCTACTTCTCAAATCCGGGATGATAGAATTATTCAATTTATAGTTTCCATTTCCATTATTGATATAAAATCGATCCTTATAATAAATGTCTCCTGCTGGTTTTTCGAAACCTCCTGCTCCAACATACAAATCCATGTCACCGTCTCCATCTGCATCGACAAAAGCAGCTGCTACATCCTCCTGACCTCTTGCATTGGACCATGGTTGTGCCGAATGAGTAGTGAAAGCGGCTCTTTCGCCTTGGGAAAAGAGTACTGATTCCTGTCCCATCGCACCTCCCACATACACATCATCTTTTCCATCACCGGTCGCATCACCAATAGCCACCGCTGGTCCAAATTGTGACATACGATGTGGCAAGAGTACTTGGTTTTTAAAATCGTCAAATACATTTTCTTGATGCAAATGGGTTAGTTTAGTAAATTCTTTTACATTTCGAAATTGCGGAGTCGGCTTATTTTCATCCGTATTCGACATTGTTTGCGCATCATTGTAGTCAATAGTGATGGTTTTATTGACACCGACATTATTAAGTGATTGTTTTTTTCCATCGAACCATGTGATCTCAATAGATTTAATATCTGATGAAGCTCCTAACCCAACATGTAAATCTGGAGATGAGGCTGACAAATATCCACGTTCCGGTTGTACTTCGCGATATAACTTTTTATCCCCAAGGTCTACACTGACCTTTGAACCATAGCCTGATCGGTTCATTTTAGGGCCATTGAATTTAATCTTGAGATAATTATTATTTAATTTTTCGACTGCATTGTTTTTGTATAAAAAAGCCGGATCGTCCACATTATTTATGACAATATCGAGATCACCGTCGTTATCAAAATCGGCTAATGCCGCTCCATTTGAAAATGCTTTGTCGGTAAATCCCCAATGATCAGATTGATTTTCAAATTGAAAACCATTTTTATTGCCGTAAATATAGTTTTGTAATTTAGTCGCGGACATCATGGCATCGATTTTATTCCATGGAAGTGCGCCGCCTTGAGAAGTTTGCAACTTCAATATTTTTTTATTCACGTCCTTTTCATCGACATCTCTCCTTAATCCATTTGTAATCAGTAAGTCTTGCCATCCATCATTATCTAAATCACCGAACAGCATCGACCAGCTCCAATCGGTCTTGTCCATGCCCGCCATCTGTCCAATCTCCGCGAAGATGCCGATATCACTATTGAGGTGCAGCGCATTACGCATGTATTGTGCATGAATACCCTGACTCACGCTATTGTAAAATGCATCAGGGTTCATACTGGGCATCGCTGCTTTTGCACGAAAATTATCTTCCGGCATCATATCAGCAACAGCAATATCTGGCAGTCCGTCATTATTTATATCTGCGATGTCACAACCCATCGAGAATAATGAGGCGTGCTTCATTTTATCTTTTACTTGTTGTACAAACTTCTGTCCTTTCTGATTGATATATAAAAAATCCTCAGTGACATAGTCATTGGCAATAAATATATCAGGGTATCCATCTTTATTAATATCACTTACGGACAATCCAAGTCCGTGACCAAAATTATTAACACCCATGGCTTTCGAGACATCCGTGAATTTACCATTTCCTTCATTTCGATACAGGTGGTCCAGTATATTTTGATCTTGCGTATTTTTAGAAGCTAAAACCTCTTTTAATTTAAGATCGAATTTTGGCGGATAATTAGTGACGAATAAATCCAAGTCTCCATCTGCGTCATAATCCAAAAATGCTGCATTGAGCGAATACCCCGGATCAGCTAGACCATACATGGCGGCTGATTCTGTGAATTTTTTACCCCCGTTATTAATAAATAATAAGTTTTGGCGTGTCGTTTTATTTTTTTCTTGGCTATTTCCGCGACAAACATATATGTCAACAAATCCATCGCCATTGACGTCAGCTACGGCCACACCGTTGTGCCATCCGGAACCACGGACACCAGCAGATTTTGTTACATCCTCAAACTCAAAATTACCTTTATTAAAGTATAGTCTATTTCCAACTTGGTTACCAGTAAAGAAAATATCTATGAGGCCATCATTATTAAAATCTGCTGTGGCTACGCCGGCGCCATTGTACATATACTCGTCGTGAATATAATTGCGAATGTTGGTTTCGGTGATTTGATTATTAAAGTCGATTCCAGACTTGGCTTGATTGATTAGTGTGAATAAAGGGCCGGATGAATCTGAAGTTTGGTCATCTTGTTTTTGCATAGTTTCTTCAGATGATACGGCACTATCAGGCTTGGTATCTTTCTGACAGGAGGAGATGAAGAAAAGACAGGCTATAAATGAAAGAGAGATAATTCTTTGCATAAGTTGAGATGATTTGTCTCGATTGTGAATAAACAAAAATAACAATTGTGTCATAAGCCGTTGTAAAAGCGTGGCCTTAAAATAGAAAAAGCGACACTGGGGTACAATGTCGCTCTTTCTGAATGTATAGTTATTTGGATACTATTCTTCTGTTGTCTCCTCTTTCTCTTCTGCTGCTCCTTCTTCGCCCTCTTCACCTTCAGCAAGTTCTTCAGCCGCTTTAGCGTCAGCTGCTTCTGCCGCTTTAAGTGCACGTGGGATCTCAATGGAAGCCATCGGGATTGCATCTGGATTCATAATTTCAATTCCGTCAGCCACATCCATGTCGCGTACGCGAACTGATTGGCCCAAATCGAGATCTGTTACATCTACTTCAAACTTATCGACCAAGTGTTCAGGTGTCGTTTTGATGCGTATCTTTCTCAATTTCTGCACCAATGTCCCACCAGCTTTAATGCCTGCAGCCACACCTGTAAATTTCACAGGTACTTCTACTTTCAATTTTCGGCCTTTCTGCAATTCCAATAGATCGACATGTTCAATGGCATCCGTGACAGGATGACGTTGATACGCTTTTACAATACAACGGTGTGTTGCGCCGTCTACGCTCAAATCGATCAAGTGGAAGTTTGGCGTGTAGATAAGTTTGCGTACACTCAGCGCATCTGCTGTGAAGTGTACATTATTATCGCTACCGTATAAAACGCCTGGTACATTCCCTTCTTTACGGGCTTCGCGAGCGGATCTACCGTTCGTTTCTGTCCTCAGAGACCCTTCAAGTTCAATAACATTCATGATATAACATCTAGATTTTCAAAAAGGACTGCAAATGTACGGTTTTTATTGAGAAGCTTGTAGTCTTCACTGAAGTTTGTTTTGGGGTAATTCCTATTTTGATGTGCCATTTTTGTTTCCGTAGATAGAACTGCATTGAAATATAATACTA
>Ga0115029_1001580_pt1 | contig 15597 bp, 12 predicted proteins | sample SidtaG_3_FD_87297 | JGI IMG/M metagenome (GOLD analysis project Ga0115029, IMG submission 87297) | Marine algal microbial communities from Sidmouth, United Kingdom - Sidmouth_Asex1 metaG | ecosystem: Host-associated > Algae > Red algae > Unclassified | place: Sidmouth, United Kingdom | collected...
ACCGATGCGCTGCTCATCAACACCGAATGGCGCGAGTTCCGCTCGCCGAACTTCGACAAGATGGCGGCAGCCCTCGGCGACAAGCTGATCATCGATGGGCGCAACCTGTACGACCCGACGCAGGTGCGCGAGGCGGGAATCGCCTATGACTGCATCGGGCGGCCCGCCACCACCGCCAAGATCGAGCTGAATGCGGTCGTCAACGGCTGAGCGCAGGCGCGGCGGTGGAGAAACACCGGCCCCTGCCGCGCATCGAGCCGGACGCGTGTCTGGCCGGGCGCAACACGTTCGGCTTCGCGCAACGCGCGACGGCGCTGGCAAGCGCCACGGATGACGATCAGCTGATCGCGCTGCTCGAGCATGCCGATCACCTCGGGCTCGAGGTGTTCGTGCTCGGCGGCGGCAGCAACCTGGTGCTGACCCGCGATCTGCACCGGCTGGTGGTGACGCCCGGCCACGACGGCATCGAGTACCTGGCGCGACCGGACGGCACCGTGCACGTGCGGGCCGGTGCCGGCGTGTCGTGGCACGCGCTGGTGGTGGACACGCTGGACCACGGCCTGAACGGCCTGGAGAACCTGAGCCTGATTCCCGGGTCGGTCGGGGCGGCACCGGTGCAGAACATCGGTGCCTACGGGGTCGAGCTTGCCGATCGGCTGGTGTGCGTACGCGCCCTGCACCGCCCCACCCGGCGGTTCCGCACGCTGGATCGGGACGCGTGCGGATTCGCCTACCGCGACAGCCTGTTCAAGCGTCGGCCTGACACCTGGATCATCACCTCGATCACGCTGCGCCTGGGCGCCGACCTGCCGCTGGTCACCGGATACGCAAGCCTTGCCCACGCGCTGCGCGACGTGCCCCCCGCCGCACTGGACGCGCGTCACGTCAGCGAGGCGGTCATCGCGATCCGGCGTGGCAAGCTGCCCGATCCGGCCAGCATCGGCAATGCCGGCAGCTTCTTCCAGAACCCGGTGGTATCAAGGGACAGGGCCGATCGCCTGCTGGCGGACCATCCTCGCCTGCCCTGCTACCCGGTCGATGAAACGCGCTGCAAGGTGGCGGCCGGCTGGCTGATCGAGCACCTGGGCTATCGCGGACTGCGCCGCGGACCGGTCGGCGTGCACGACGAGCAATCGCTGGTCATGGTCCACCACGGCGGGGGTGACGGTGCGCAGCTGATGGTGCTGGTACGCGAGATACAGCGCGCGGTCCGGGCAGGCTTCGACATCGAACTGCACGTCGAACCGGTCGTCATCTGACCCGTCGTCATCTGACCGGACGTCCTCCGACCGGACGCCGTACGGAAACCGCAAGGGCGACCGACCGCGCGACCTCGGGTCACGCGGCCGGCCATCGCGGCCCGCCGGAAAGCCTCAGACGATATCCAGATCGTCCTCGAACCGGTTGCGGGACGCCGCCGCCCGGGCAGGACGACGAGCCGGTTCGCCCGACCGGGCCGCGGCCTGCCGACGCGGTTCGGCGCCTCGCTGCCTCGGAGCCATGTCGTCCTCGTAAACATCCGGCTCGTAGGGGTCCGGACCGATGCCCAGGTCGATGTCGCTGTCGTCCGTCTTGATGCGGATCAGCTCTTCCTGCGAGAGCGTGATCTTGCCCGGCCGACGGGTGCGCTCGCCCTTGTCGCTGTACCCGTAGTAGTCGTAGTAGCCCTGGTAGTAGTAATCACCACCGTACGAGGTGATCTTGTCGATGTCCACCTGGGTGATCAGCGCACCGGCCACTTTCGCGCCGGACTGCTGCAGCCGCTGCAGACCGCGACGCACCAGCTCCAGCGACGTGTCGTGGGACTTGATGACGTACACCACCGCATCGGCCAGCTTGCCGAGCACCAGGGCATCGGACACCGCCTGGGTCGGTGCGCTGTCGATCACGATGCGATCGTAGTGCTTCGACAGGCCCTCGAGGATCTTCTTGAAGCGCATCGACGACAGCAGCTCCAGCGGCTGGTCCGGAATCGGACCGGACGGCAGGATGTCCACCGATCCGCCGAACACGCCGTGCTTGATGCACTCGCGCGCCGTGGCGGCGCCGGTGATCAGGTTCGCCAGACCGGTGGTGTTCTTCTCCAGGCCGGCCGCCTTGGCGATGGTGGGCCGTCGCATGTCGCAATCGATCAGCAGCACGCGCTCGAGCTGACCGAGCGAATGCGCCAGATTGATCGAGGCGGTCGACTTGCCCTCGCCGGGCACCGACGAGGTGACCACGACGATCTTGCGGCCCGCCTCGCTGTCGTCCATGACCAGCGCGGTGCGCGCGGTGTTGACCGCTTCGGCGAAGGTGCCGCGCTTGTCCTTTATCTCGGCAGGGTTCAGGGGCAGGTCGGTCTTGCTCTTCAGCAGCCCGCCCTTGATCAGCGGCAGGATGCCGAGCAGCTTGATGCCGAGCTTCTGCTCGATGTCGTTGGTGCTCTTGACCGTGTCGTCCATGGTCTCGTAGAGGAAGGCCATGAGCATCGACAGGACCAGCGAGGCCAGCGCCGCCAGCGCGATGATCAGCTGCTTCTGCGGCTTGACCGGATGGATCGGCGCACGTGCCAGATCGCTGATGCGCGCGTTCGCCGTCTCCAGCCCGTCGGCCGAGTTCGCCTCGGTGATGGTGGAGAAGAACTGGTCGTAGATCTCGCGCTTGGTGGCGACCTCGCGCTCGAGCGCACCCAGCTCGAAGGTCTTGCTGCCCATCGCCTGCACTTCGCTGCGCCCGGCGGCGATCTCGCTGTTCAGTGCCTCGACCCGCTGCTGGGCGAGCTGCACGTCCTTGGCGAGCGTGCCGACCAGGCGGTTGATCTGACCTTCCAGGTTCGCGTTCAGCGAATCCAGCTGGCCTTGCGCATCGATCACGCGCGGGTGCCGCGCACCGTAGCGGTTGGTCAGCTCGTCGAGCTGACGCTGCACCGTGCCCTGCTCGATCTTCACGCCCTGCACCAGCGGGTCGGCCTGGATGGCCGGAATGCTCTGCAGCAGCTCTGGCTGGCCTTCCAGCGACTGGACGGTGGCGTAGACGTCGCGCGCGTTCGACAACTGGCTGCGCGCGTTGGCCAGCTCGGTGGACAGCAGCAGCAGCTGCTGATCGTTCAGCCGTCCGACCGTGCCGTCGACGTCGACCAGGTTGTTTTCTTCCTTGTAGGCGATCAGGCGATCCTCGGCGGCGTCGAGCTGCACCCGCAGCTGCCCGAGTCGCTCGTTCATCCACGTCGAGGCGGTGGTGGTCAGCTCCAGCTTGGCGTCCAGGTAGCTCTGGATGTACTCCTGACCGATCGTGTTCGCCACGCGGGCGGCCAGCACCGGATCGGCCGACTCGAAGCCCAGCGACACCAGCTTGGTCTTGCGCACGGGCGAGATGGACATGCGCGAACGGAAGTTGGCCAGCATGGCCTCCTGATCGTTCGTCAGCGTCGCCAGCTCGGTGTTGGCCAGGCGCTGCGAGACCGGCTCTAGCGTGAGCGTGCTGGGCACCCGGTTCATGGCCGAAGGATCCAGGTTCAGCGTCACGCCGGTACCGGTGGTGGCGTCGAACCCCGGCGCGGCCGAATCGGTGGAGGTTCCGGCATCGCCGGTCGCCGGAGCATCGGCCGCCGGGTCGCTCGCCTCGTCACCGCCGGTCAGGCGCGACATCAGGTCGCGCGCCTGATCGCCCAGACCCCCGGGCTTCTCGGTCGGCACCGCGGTATCGACGCCACCGACCGGTGCCTGCGTGTCGGCGCTCGCGGAGCGGGCGGACGGCGAGAACTCGGGGTGATTCCACAGGTCCAGCCGCTCGACCACCCGCTGCGCCAGGTTGCGCGACTTCAGCAGCTCGAACTGGGTTTCGTAGTAGTCGGTGCTCTCGCTCTCGATGCCGTAGAGCTCTTCGAGCGAGATGTTGCTCATCTTCTGCTGCTCGATCAGCAGTTGCGCCTGGGCGCGGTAGATCGGCGTGGCGGTGTAGGCGTAATACACGGCCAGCGCCGTCACGATCGCCGTGAACAGCGTGATGGGCCACTTGTGCTTGCGCAGGATGCGAAGGTAGTGCTGCAGGTCCAGCTGCGACTGGCCGCCCTCCGATTCGCTGTACGAATCGTTGGCGTAGTCGTCGGTGTACGCAGGCTGGGAGCTGGTGTTCATCTAGAAAAAGCCCTCCTTCACGGAGATGATGTCGCCCGGTGCGATGCGGGTGGACATGGTGGCGCGCCGTTCATCGCTGGCCTGACCGGCCTTGACGATGGTGATCTTGCGATCGGAGGCGCGGTCGGTGAGGCCGCCGGCGAGCGCGATGGCGCGATCGAGCGTCAGACCGGGTTGATAAGGGTAGCCACCCGGCGACCGGACTTCACCGTTGATGAAGAACGGACGGTATTGGGCCACGGTGACGTTGACCGACGGATTGACCAGGAAGCCGTCTTGCAGTAATTCCACGATGTTGCTTTCGATCTGCTGCGGTGTGCGATCGGCCACCCGCACGTTGCCCAGGTAAGAGTAGTTGATCACGCCGCTGGCGCCGATCGTCGCCTCCATGGTCAGGTCCGGTTCGTCGAACACCTGGATGCTGATGCGATCGCCCTGGCCGAGCACGTAGCCGTCGGGATCGACCTGGGCGTTCGCCCCGTCGGCGGGTGCCGATGGATCGGCCGACGTGCCGCCCGGTCCGGCATCGGGCCCGCCACCCGTGGCGCAGGCCGCACTGACCAGGACCACGAATCCTGCCAATGACGCACGCATGGCGGCCCGGGTAAACCATGGATAGAACATCTTTTTCACCTGGCGAGTCGAGTGTGGGAGGACGCTCAGGCTACGTGACAGCCGGAACCGCGTCCCGAACCCGTTCTCGAAACCGAATGGCCAACGGCTGGCGTGAACGCCGCGCGATGGTGTAATGATACATGGTCGTCCCGGCGCCCGGCCCATGGCGAAGGCGCAAGCCTTGTGTGCCGCGCGGCAATAAGACCGCCTCTCGATACCGCTCGCCCCGCAGGTGGCGGGGCCTGTGCTTCAGGAACACCGCATCACAGGGTGACCGTGACGAAGGCGCCGACCACCTGCCGGTCGAATTCCTCGCTCTCGGTGTCCGCGTCGCCCTGCCCGGAACACGGATCGGCGGTCCGCGAGCTGAGCAGCACGTTGGCGCCCACCTGCAGCCAGCGACGCACGCTGACCTGACCCTCGAGGCCGACACGGGTGATCGTGTCGGTGGACGAGGGGCAGTCGCGCTCCTGCAGCTCCACCGCCCCGAAGGTGCTGGTGGAGAACCGGGCCGACCAGTCGCGCTCCCAGGTCAGACGCGCCTCGGTGTTGATGGCCTCGAAGCTCGTGCCGGCGCCGGCGAACGAGGTCGCGTTGTCGATCTCGCGCTGCAGGTCGAGTGACAAGGTGGTCAGCGTGGACGGGGAGTAGTCGACGCCACCGAACAGCACCAGCTCCGGACCGTCCTCGGCGTCGGGGCTGGCGAAATCGATGTCGCGAACACCGATGCGCAGCTCGCCTTCCAGCGCGCCGGTCGCGGCGAACAGCAGGCCGCCGGACAGGGCCGGACCCGAGAAATCACGCTGCTCGGCATCGTAGGCCACGTCGCGAAAGGACAGCTCGGTGAACAGGCGGGTGGTGCCGCCCAGCCGATAGCCGAACCGGGCGAAGGGTTCCACGCTGGTGTAGTCCAGCCCGTCGGTCACCTGGTCCAGGTTGGTGAACCGGCGATTGTCGTAGCGCAGGCCGGCCGAAACGTTGCCGCGCGCCAGGGCCGCGCCGAACGTGAACGCCGCCCGCACGCCGATGTCGTTGTATTCGACCGGCGTATCGACCAGGTCCCGTCGACCGCGGGTCACGTTCTGGCCGGGTGCCTCGTGCCGCCTGGCGAGGAAGACGTTCGCCTGGACCAGCCGACGCACGCCCAGCCGCGCGTTCACGTTGGCGTCGAGCAGGTGATCGGCCCAGTCCAGGGCTGGTTCGGAACCGTTGCTGTAGGCGCCGACGTAATCGATGCCGAACCTGATCTGGCGCCGGTCGGCACGAAAGTTCAGCACCGGCCGCACCACGACCGCGTCGCCCTCCACCGGCTGATCGTCGAACCGGGCGATGTTGTCGTCCGAGACGTATTCGATGCGCAGCGAGGGGTACAGCTCGGCCTCGCCGATGCGGATGCGCTGCGCGTCAACTCCCTGAGCGAAAGCGGCGCCGCCTAGCGACAGCGCGATCGACCCGACGACCATGCGTGCACTGAACATACGGACGAGATCCCTCGGTTGGCCCGCGTCGCAGTATACGCACGCCGCCGGCGCGCACAGCGGCCGGTGCACCCTGTGCGAGCGGGTACGAACAGGCGCGCGGACGGCCAGCTTTGCCGACTGCAATGCTGCGAGCGCCCAGGGCGCACCCGAGCCGCTCGGACGGACCGCCCGAGCGGCTATCATCCGGCCCGGCGAGTCCGACCGGGCTTGTTCCACCCGCCTCGTCGAAATGGTGGTCGGATTACCGGTATTGGCGTCGTACTTGCGATCCAACGGGACTCTCAACAGCGGGCATGACCATGAAGTTTGCAAGTGCTGGACTGGCATCGACGACCGCGGTGGCGGTCTCGATCGCCACAGGTTCGTTGACCCCCGTCGCGGCGGCCGACTCGATCGTCGTCTACCCGGCCGCGAGCGGGGCCGAGTCGATCCTCGTCGACGACCACTACCTGACCGAGCTCAGGCGCCAGATACTGGCCGAGATTCGCGACGAGATCCGCAGCGAGATGCGGCGCGGCATGGCCGGGCTCGACGTCCGGCTAGCGGACGGCAAGCTGAGCGAGGTCGATGAGCTGGCGAAGCGCGATGCCGAGAACGAACGGTTGCACGCGCAGCGACTCGAGGCGCTGCGCCTCGAAGAGGTGCGCCTGGAAGAGCAGCGGCTGAAGTTCGAGCGCGACGCCGAGCGGGCGGTTCGCGAGCAGCAGGCGGCGCTGGAGGCCGAGCGGGCGGCCGTCCAGGCGGCGGCGAAGCGATCGCTGGCCGACGACACGATCCAGGTCGGCTCGCGGCCGGGCGACGCCACCTGCCTGAACCTGCCGGAGCGCGAGATGGACTTCGGCTCGGTCTCGACCGACGTTTGGCGCGAGTGGATTCCCGGCGTGCGGTTCTCGAACGGCGCCGAGGCGTTGTCGGTCAACGTCGACTCCGACGGCCTGGTGGCACTCCGGCAACGCTACGACCCCACCGACCGGGGATCCATGCGGGTGGTCACCGGTGCCACCCTGCCCGAGGCACGGACCTACCGCATCGTGCAGTCGATCCAGTTCGAACCCGGCTGGGACTGGGGCGGCGATCGCTTCCAGGGGGGCAAGGTCGGTTTCGGATTCTCGGGCGGCGCTGCGCCGTCGGGCGGGGAGATCGATCCGGCGGGATTCTCCGTGCGGCTGAGCTGGCGCGGCAACCTGGACGGCACCGGGCGCCTGGCCGTCTATGCCTATTCGGCCGACCGGCCGGGCCGGTTCGGCGAGGACATCGCCATCGGCCAGTTCGAGGCCCCCATCGGCGAATGGTTCGACGTCGTGATGGAAGTCACCACCAACTCCTCGATCAACGCCTATGACGGCAGCCTGCGGGTCTGGATCGACGGCGAGCTGCTGACCGATCAATCCGGCATCGGCTGGCAGATGGCCGGCGACGTGCCGCACATAGACAACATGTACTACTCCAGCTTCTACGGCGGAGGCACCGCGGAATGGGCCCCGGACCAGACCACCTTCGCCCGGGTCGCGAACGTGTGCTGGGCACCGGTGGTCGGCGGCCGTTCCGGCATCGATCCGGACAACGGACGCGTCAAGGCGCCGGCCAGCAACGGTTGACGGCATGGCGCGGGACGGTACGGGCGCGGCTCAGGCGTCGTCGGGCTGCCCGTACCGTGCGCCCCGCCGCCCGAGCAGCTTGCCCAGGTTGGTGAACCCGCCCTTCCACCCGCGTGCGCAGCGGCGCGGGTGGAAGGGCCACAGCAGCAACCCTCCCAGGATGCCGACGGGCGCGAGCACGAGCGCGCGGGCGTAGAAGACTGCGCGCGTCGCCAGGGTCGCATCGCGCAGCATCACCCGCGCAAAGCTGCCGCCCTGCATCAGGAACCGGGACAGCGTGTAGCGCGCCGTCGCCCGCTCGGTGGTGATGGTTTCCTCGACCCGCGCCTCGGCGCACCACACCAGACGCTCCCCGCGCCGGGACAAGCGCTCGAAGAAATCGGCATCCTCGCCACCGGTGAGTCCGAAAGCGACATCGAAGCGATCGTCGCCGATCCGCTGCAGGTCCAGCAGGCAATTGCCGGACGCTGCGCGTCGCAGCGTATCCCCGGTGGCGTGCCCGTGCATGTTGTGCAGGTCCACCTGCCGAACCCAGCGCGGCGTACCGGGCGGATACACCGGCACGATCGGCCCGGCGACCGCGGCGCAGCGCGATTCGGCCTGCTGGGCCGCCAGATGGGCCAGCCAGCCGGCGCACGGGTACTCGTCATCGTCGATGAAGGCCAGCAGGCGCGTTTCGCAAGCCTCCAGCACCAGGTTGCGGGCCACGGCGATGTCGTTGCGCGGCGAATCGATCAGCGTCACCGGGCCGTGCCGCGCCAGGCCCGATCGATCGATCAGCCCCTGGACCACGGCCCGGGCCGGCGGTCCGGAATTGTTGACCACGATGACGGATACCGGTCCATCGTGATGACGCACCGCCGTCAGCAGGTGCCCCAGCATGTCGGCGAACAGCGCCGAACGGTCGTGCGTGACGACGCCGACGCTCAGCGCGACCCCGCTCATGGTGCAGGCTTCAGGCGTCGGCGCAGCACGACGATCAGATAGATCTCGCCCACCGCCGAGCCCAGGATGACCAGGGATTCGCTGCCCAGCCCGTACCCTGCCACCAGCATGCCGAGCACCGCCAGCGCACTGGCACCGATGCCCAGCCTGAGCAGGAACCCGAACTCCAGGCGCACCACGTAGGGCTGGCTGTACCAGAACCGGTAGTTGGACAGGATCATCACCAGCACGGTGGCGCAGAACATCGGCAGCAACGCCTGCCCGCTGTCGAACAGGCCCAGCGCCGAAGTGCCGATCCACAGCGGCACCAGGGCCAGCAGGTAGCCTGCCACCACGCGCATGCTCAAGCGCAGGTGCCCGGCGATCGAGCGCTGCAACGCCGCCTCGTCACCGTTGCCCCATGCCCGCCGGATCTGCGGCAAGGCGCTCATCGCCAGCCCTTGCGTCACCATGTTGACCGGCGTGATGACCATGCGCGCCAACTGGTAGTAGCCCACCGCCAGCGGCCCCATCATCAGCATCAGCAGCGGCGTCACGCTCTGGTTCTGCAGCCAGGTAACGGCCATGCCGCCCATCGAGGGCAATCCGGGCTGCCAGTACTCGCGCACCACCTCGCCGATCGGGCGGTTCGTTCCGGCCCGCAGCAGGCGCAGGGTCGAGGAGTGGGCGGCGGCCAGCAGCAGGTACAGGCCGTGGCCGAGCGCCAGGAACCAGAAGGCGAACAGCGCCAGCGATCCGTCGTCGCCGAACAGCACGAAGGCGACGAACGCTGCGAAGCCCATGGTCAGGCCGAGCGTGGTGTACAGCATCGACAGGCGCTGGCGCCCGCGCATGTAGAAGTACTGGCGGAACAGCACGCTCAGGTTGAGGATGGCCGTGTACACCATCAGCGACACGGCGAATTCGATCGCGTGCGATTCGGGCGTGCGCAGCAGCACGAAGACGACGATGGCCAGCGTCTGGACCGCCTGCAGCGCCAGCACGATCCACAGCGTGGCGGTGAGCGCGAACCGCTGCTCGCGAACGCCCCGGTCGGCCGCCTGCAGCACCATCTGGCGCACCGCCAGCGCCAGGGCGATCATCGCCAGCAACTGGCAGATCACGAACCAGAACCCGTACTCGCCCAGCGCGGCGACCCCGTCGGAGCGTACGATCAGCAGGGAGAACAGGAAGTTGCTGCCGCTCAGGCCCGATTGCTCCACGGCGGCGTACCACTTGCCGTGGCGCTTGTGCAGCACCCGGGACAATACCCGCAGACAACGCGCAGCCCGCGTCGTACCCTCACGGCGCGCCACGACCCGTGCAAGGTTCACCGACATCCGAACTCCAACCGATGAAGCGATCGCGTAGAAGAACGTCCAGACGGGTCCGGGGCGGTCGACGCGTTCATTTCGGCCGGTTCGCCGTCACGCGGCGCGCGCTGCTCGGACTGCTGGCGGTGGTGCTGGGCATCATGCTGTTCGCCGGACTGCAGCCCTACGCCAGCTACACGGACAGCTGGGTGGACTACGATCCGGCCGCCTCGGTCACCCGGTTCGGTGGCTACGGGCTGGCGACCGGCCGGCTCGATCCGGACATCGCCGCCGCCTCGATGAACGGCGACCTGCGCATCCGCTTCACGCCCACGCTGCACCGGCACGATGATCAGGGCTTCCATATATTGGCCCAGCTCGGCTCGCCCGGCAGTGACGATCCGATCATCATCGGGCAGTGGAGCACCAGCCTGATCGTCATCAACAGCCGGGATTTTCGCAACGAACACGGACTGCCCCGGGTCTCGGCCAACCTGGAACCCTGGATGGACCGTCCGGTGGACGTGCTGGTGACGTTCGGCACCGAGCAGACCCGCATCGACGTGGACGGCAAGTTCGCCGCGCGCGGCGCGCCGTTCTCGTTCGCCGAGCCGATCGATCGCATCACCATCGGCAACGCCCCGGTCGGCACGCAGGGATGGACCGGTGAGCTGGGCCGGTTCGTGGTGATGCCGGGTCCCGATCCGGCATCCGCGCGCGTGTACGCCTTCGACGAGAACAACCTGCCCGGCATCCGGAACGCCGCCACCGGAGCGCTCGCCCTGAGCGTGCCGCGGCCCGGTCACTTCCCCGACCGCGGCGACATCGGCCGGATGCGCATCAGCCAGCTGCTCGACCAGAACCTGGGCGACGTCATCATCAACTTCCTCGGCTTCGCACCGTTCGGATTCGTGGTGGCCGCCTTGCTGGCCACGCGCAACCGTCGGCGCCGTCGCCGACACCTGGGCGTGGTGCCCAGCGTGCTGATCGCCCTGGTCGCAGGCTTCGCGATCAGCCTGGGCATCGAGCTGTCGCAGACGATGATTCCCGGTCGCAGTCCGCACCTGCACGATCTGGTGCTCAACACGCTGGGCACGCTGCCCGGCAGCATCGGCTTCTTCATCCTGATATGGCTGAGCGCCCTGGTGGTGCCCGAGCGCCGGGCCGGACCGACCCACCGGGGCGCCGCCGACGAGTCCAGCGACGGGTCCGGCAGCGAATCCAGCGAAGGCGCGGACGCCTCCACCGACCGGGCCAGCGCGCCTTCCGGACCGGGACGCCCGATGGCGGAACCGAACTACCACCTCTAGGTCCGGCCTCACTCGGGCAGGGCCTCGTTCACCAGCGCATTCAGCCTGTCGGTCATGAAGAAGCGCGGCGTGTCGAACGGGGCGCATGCCGCGGCCAGTTCGGCGTAGCGCGCGATCCGGTCGTTGACCTCGTCCGGACCCGAGGCGACGATCGCGTAGCGCCGCCTGGCCAACCAGCGACCCAGTTCGGCCTGGTGCTTGTCGCGCCGGAACAGGTTGGGCACCACGATCGGCACCAGCCCGGCCTGCAACAGGCCGAACACCGTCCCCGCACCGGCGTGGCAGACCACGATGTCCGCCCGCTCGATGGCCACGTCGATACCGGGCAGCATGCGGCACCAGCGCGCGTGCACGGGTCGGTAGTCCCCGTCCGCGATCTGCAGGAAGGCGGTCGAGGCGTGCTCCCCGTTGTCCACCGCCTCGATGAGCTGGTCGAAGGAGGTGGTGCCGACGGTGACGAACACGCTCACAGCAGTCCGGTCCAGGTGGCCTTGGGGTACAGCTCCAGCACTTCCTCGTGCTGCACGTAGAACTCGTCGGCGAGCCGGTACAGCGCCACGCTGCACTTGCTGCGCCGCTCGAAGCGTGACCAGCTCTCGAACACGATCAGCCGGGCACCCAGCAGCTTGTAGAACAGCGAAGGCACGAACGCGAATCCCGGCCCGGTGACGATCACGACCCTGACGCGATAGCGGCCCGAGGCCAGCCGGAAGAAGCGCAGGCAGTCCCTGACGTAGGCGGCACGGTCGCCCCAGGCGGAGGGCCGGTGCTTGGGGGCGGGAGAGGCGATCGTGTGCACCTTATCGAACGGGGCCGGCGCGCTCCGGTCGTGGTCGGTCAGCAGCACGACCGCGGCGTGCCGGGAGGCTGGCACGTCCAGCCGTGCCAGCACCCGACGAGCCTGCTCGATGTGTCCACCGGCGCCCGCCACGAACAGCACGGTGGATTGCCGGTGCGCGGGGGCACCGTTCGACGACGCCGTCACCGGTGCGGCTACCAGCTCGCCTGCGGACGGCGGCTGCGCACGCGTCGACGCCCGGCACCGGCCATCGCCTCGGCACGGCCCGGCACGCGCACCGTCAGGAAGGCGATGCCCAGGTAGCTCAGCAGCCACAGCTCGGCCAGCGGCGACGTGGCACGGACCAGGGAGTATTCGGTCAGGTTGTGCACCGAGATGGCGCCGAAGATCACCAGCATCGGAAACACCGCGTAGCCCTGCTCGATGCACTGCCGGTAGCGCCCGGCGAAGCGCACGAAGCACCAGCCTATCGCCAACATCAGGATCACGCCGCCGTTGACGAGGTTGTCCATGTAGCCGTTGTGGTACTGCGTGTACGGCACCTCGTAGATGCCGGTGGCGTAAACGGTTTCGTGGTTGTCGTAGCCCCAGCCGAGGATCGGCCGCGCCTTGAAGGCCTCGAACGCGGTGACCCACAGGTCGGTGCGACCGGTCAGCGTCAGATCCTTGCCGACCGCCTCGGTCGCCGCCAGCGCGTAGTCGTCGGCGCTTTGCTGGACCAGCACGACCGAGGTGCCCACGATCAGCACGGTGGCCACGCCCATGATGGTCGCCGCCCTGCCCCGGCTGCCCAGACGCACGTAGGCGGCCCGGGTGAGCAGGGACAGCGCCATGGCGACGATGATCAGCAGCGTGGTCGCGCTGCCGGTGGCGAACGAGTTGAACATCACGATCGCGGTGGCCGCGCCCAGCAGGATCATCGAGCGGCTGAAGGCCGGCGCTTCGCGTATCAGGCTGAAGCAGGCCCAGGCGCTGATGATGCAGATGCCGCCGAACGAGTTCGGATTGCCGGACAGCCCGCTGTAGCGCTGCCCCTGGATCAGCAGGAACACGTTGGAATCTTTGTGCAGCAGCCACACGGCCAGACTACCCAGTTGCAGCGCCATGCATGGCACCAGTACCACCAGGCAGGCACTGCGCACGAGGTGCTGGCGCCGTGCCGGGTGATCGAACCAGACCCAGATCGCCAGCAGGCCGAACGTCAGGTGCACCAGGTTGGCGATGACCCTCTCCGGCGAGTCGCTGACGAGCACCGTGGCGCCCAGGACCAGACACAGGCACAGCACGGCCCGCTCCAGCAGGAAGAAGCGGATCAGCCTTTCGATCCGGCCGATCAGCAGCAGCAGGGTCAAGAGGTAGCCGACCGCCTGGATCTTCTGTTTCAGCAGCTCCGCGGAGAGCTTCGCCGCGGGATTCTCCACATCGGACGGGTTCCAGAGCAGGTCGATGCCCTGCAGGCCGGTCGCCGCATCCACCAGCGCCAGGAACGAACTGCCACCCAGGAACAGGTACAGCACCAGTGGCACCGCGTTCAGGATCGTGGAATCGCGCAACTGCCGCAGGATGCGCAGGCCGATCACGACCAGGCGCGAGTCCCCGACGGCGGAGGCCAGCCTTCGCGAACGCGAAGCCTTGCGTGTACGGTGTGGCCGACTCATCGCGGGACGCTTGGCACCGACGCTGAACGGGCGATGATTGTTGTCAGCTCCATCGATGACCGAATTTCGCGACACTGAAAATGCACGACACTAGAAAATGACCAAGCCGGCAGAAGCAGCGCTGCTCGTCCACGTGTGTTCATTCTATCGAACCAACAAGGTCCATGAACGGCTTTTCGAGAGGATCCATGACCGCTTCGGGGTGGAACAGGTGGTCATCGTACCGACCAAGGAGCGTGGTCCGGAGCTGAAGCGGGAACGCACCTCGTTCGGCGAGGTGATCGAGGTGCCGTGCCTGGATCTGGCCACCAGCCTGTCGTCGCTGGTGCGCGGGCGCCGCATCGTGCGCCACCTGGAAGCGGGTGGCGTGCGCGAGACGCTTTCGCAGCGGCGGGTCCGGCTGGTGCACGCCCATTCGGCCTACATGGACGGCTTCGCGGCGGAGCGGCTCGCCCGGCTGCTCGACACCGGCTTCGCGCTCAGCTTCCGCATGACCGACACCCGCTTCTGCTTTCGCTATCGCTGGCACGCCAGCCACTTCATGAAATCGATGGTGCAGCGCGCCGCCCGGCTGCTGGTCATCTCGCACAGCGATGCGATCCGGGTGGCCCGGCGGCTCGACGTCCCTCCCGAGACGATCGGCCACCTGGGCAGCGGACTGGACGATGTCTACATCGACGGGGCCAGGACCGACAAGCCTGCCGGCGTGCCCGCCACACCGACCTTCCTGACCATGGGCAAGCGCGGCGGTGCGCTGAAGCGGGTGGACCTGACCGTGCGCGCCTGCCACGCCGCGGCGAAACGGCTGAACCTCGACGGCATCACGGTTCGGGTACTGGGCATGACGCGGGACGACTACGCGGCCACCTATCGACGATCGCCCGCGCCGCCCGGCCTGGACGCGGCCGAATTCCTGGGCCGGGTGGAATCGCGCGAAGCCATCCTGGCGCTGATGCGCGAGAGTTCCGCGTTCGTGATGCCCAGTCGCGAGACGTTCGGCATCGCCTACCTGGAAGCGATCAGCCAGTGCACGCCGGCGGTCTGGCTGCAGCGCTACGGCATCGACGGCGAATTCCCGGACGACTACGTCGGCGTGCCGACCGCCGGCCAGAACCTGGCCGATCTCACCGACGCCATCGTGGCGGTCTGCACCACCAACGACGGCGTGCTCGGCCCGTTCGAGCGCAATCCGGTCGCCCGCCTGGGCTGGTCGCAACTGGCCGAACGCTACGGGGCGCTGCTGCCGATGATCGACCCGGCGACGGACACTTCTGCGCACGGTCAGATGCCCGACGCACAGCCTTACAGGACTTGCTAGTGTGGGGCGGTGTCCTGTTGGCGGAGAGTAGTTTGATGGAGACCCTGGCCGTGATCCGGGAGGTGTTGACGCGCCTGCAATACGGAACCCAGCCGTTCTTCATGTGCCTGAGTTTCATCCTGCTGTTCGACCGGTTCGCGGTGAACATCGGCATGCTCGACCTGCCCGACGAGCGCAAGCGACACATCGGTGCGGTGCCGCTGGTCGGCGGACCGGCCATCTACCTGGCGGTCTGCCTGTCGGTCATCGTCTACGTGCCGCACTCGATCACCGCGCTGTTCCTGGCGGTCGGCGGGCTGGTGCTGCTGCTCGGCCTGCTGGACGACCGCTTCAATCTTGCCGTCAGGCACCGCGTGTTCGCGCAGATCGTGATCGCCTGGATCACCGTCGCGTACGGCGGCGTGGAGATTCACCGGATCGGCAACCTGGTCGGTTTCGGCGCGTACGAGATGAGCGGCATGCT
>Ga0115029_1001581_pt1 | contig 15587 bp, 9 predicted proteins | sample SidtaG_3_FD_87297 | JGI IMG/M metagenome (GOLD analysis project Ga0115029, IMG submission 87297) | Marine algal microbial communities from Sidmouth, United Kingdom - Sidmouth_Asex1 metaG | ecosystem: Host-associated > Algae > Red algae > Unclassified | place: Sidmouth, United Kingdom | collected...
AATATCGATCCGCGTAACGTCACAGCATTAACTCGTCTTGATCACAACCGTGCGTTGTCGCAGCTGGCCAGCAAAGCCGGATCACGGATCGCTGATATCGACCGTATGGTTATCTGGGGTAATCACTCAACCACCCAGGTACCGGATATCTCTTATGCCACTATCGGTGGCAAGGCCGCTTCCGACATGGTCGATGCCGCATGGGCGATGGACGAGTTTATCCCGACAGTTGCTAAACGTGGTGCCGCCGTTATCAGTGCACGAGGTAGCTCTAGTGCAGCATCTGCAGCCAATGGCGTCATAGATCATATGGCCAGCTGGATTCAAGGCACTCCCGATGGCGACTGGGTCAGCATGGCAGTCAGTAGCGATGGCAGTTACGGTATTGACGAAGGACTCGTCTATTCCTTCCCGGTACAGTGCAAGGACGGCGACTACACGATAATCAGTGATCTTGATGTATCCGATGCCATACGTGAAAAGATGATGGCCAGTCAACAGGAACTTCGCGACGAGCGCGATACAGTAGCGCACCTGCTACCCGGTTGATCAGTGACTTGCGGTTGCGTCGGTAACGGCGCACCCGCACAACTGCTACTGCTACTGCTACTGCTACTGCCTCATTATCCTTACCAGTCGGTAGCTGAACAGCAACAGCAAAACGACCAGATAAACCAGCGGCTCAATCAAGTCACCCTTGGCCAGCCAGACGTAATGAATGACTGCAGCTGCCCCTGCGATATACACAAATCTGTGAAGACTGAGCCACCGCTTGCCAAGACGTCGTGCCATGCCCTTGGTTGACGTAATTGCCAGTGGGATCAGCACGAGAAAGGCCACGGTTCCTGCCAGGATATAGGGTCGTTCAGACAAATCCTCCCAGATCGCCCGGATGTCCATCTGCTGATCCAGTCCGACATAGATGCTGACGTGCAACATCGCATAGAAGAAAGCGAACAGCCCCAGCATACGGCGCAAACGAATGGGCCAGGTGTTCTTGAGTATCCACCTCAGCGGCGTGAGCGCAAGGCTGATCAATAGCAAGCGAATAGCCAGTGTCCCCGTCTGATCAGTCAAGGAATCAATGGGGTTAGGCCCCAGTTGCCCGGTTAACAGCGACAGCACCAGATAGATGAACGGCCCTAGTGCACATGAGAAAACAAGTGGCTTGAGTAGCACCTGCCAACGAAAGGCTGGCATGGTGCGCACTCCCTTTTCAGCATTGGCAGACATCAGATGTCACATTCCTTGACTGGATTGCCTGCGTCAGCACTCATGCAAAAAAGCCAGACTAGTGAAACTCCTGCAGGTCCATACCGGCGTATAGGCTAGCCACTTCTTCACCATAGCCGTTCATGAACTGCGTATCCGTCTTGGAAGAAAACAACGCTGCAAGTCCGCCGGTGTCTCCCGACAACCGCCGCTCTTTGGACTGACTCCATCGTGGATGGCTACGATCCGGATTAACGTTGCTGTAGAAACCGTATTCTTTAGGTGCAGACAGGTTCCAGCTGGTTTCTGGTTGCTCTTCCACGAAACTGATTCTGACAACAGACTTGATGCTCTTGTAACCGTACTTCCAGGGCACGACTAGCCGTAACGGTGCGCCGTTCTGACCCAGCAACTGTTCCCCGTAGAGCCCAATGGATAACATTGCCAGCGGGTGCATGGCCTCATCCATTCTCAAACCTTCACGATATGGCCACTCGAGCACGTTACGTTGTACACCGGGCAAATCATCCTGTACCACCGTCTCGAAAGCCACATACTTCGCCTTTGAATTAGGCTCCATTCTCTTTATGAGATTACCCAGAGAAAATCCGTTCCACGGGATAACCATCGACCACGCTTCCACACAACGCATACGATAAATGCGTTCTTCAATGGCCTCAGGCTTGAGGATATCCTCGAGCGTGTAAACGCCCGGATTGGCGCACTCACCGTCAACGGTGACGCTCCAGGGCTCTGTTTTCAATCGGTCCGCATATTTGGCGGGATCACCTTTGTCTGTACCCAACTCATAGAAGTTGTTGTACGTGGTTATCGTTTCTTTCGAGCTCAGCTCATCATCGGTACTAAACGGGCTCTTGACGATAGGCCCTTCCAGCGCGACCCCATTATCGGCTGATTGCGCCAGAGATGGCGTGGCTATCAATCCCGTAACACCTGCGGCCACAGAGGCCTGAAGCAGTTGCCGTCTACGATTGAAAACTCGCTGATCTGTTATGTCACTACTCCGGATACCGGCCATCTTCATCCAATCGCGCATAGTTTTTGTCTCGTCTGGCGTTGCTGTTGGGATTGTCGTATACGGCTCGCTCTTGCACGCGCAGTACCACGGACGATAATCATGTGACTACGTCATGTTAATGTGACCAAAATAAGCGCCCGAAATTCCCTGAATACCGCGTTCTGTGCAAATATCGAGCTATATCAAGTAAACGACGTACCTGTCAATAACTGGTTACCTTTAAATGTATAGTCGCGCGGAGCGAAAACGGCAAAACATTGTCGAACAGATTGGAATAGTACCGATGCTTTATTCAAGAACTCTGATGGCAAGCTTGTGCACCGAACCAGCGCGATACTCAGGACTGTGACTACCACCACATCCTGTCGCCACAGTCAGAGAGCTGACACACGTATTAGTGACGGGTTGAAAATTTTGACAACTTGCAGGACGCGGTTTGGCCCGATTCCTGAATCTTACGGGCTCACAGGCCATCGACTGGCCTTCTTGTTTTAATCTCTGGGCATGCGAAAAATATAGTGGAAGTCCTTCACGGTAATCAGGCAGGCTCCCGGCACTCCAGGCGTCAAACGGACAAGCTGGCGGCGGGCGACAACCGGGCACTGGACTGGGGAAGTCTGGAATCGGATATAGCCCTGTTTCCCCATTCGCCTCTGGCGCTAGCTGATGTGCTTTCGGCCCAGGGTGGATTCCTTGATCTGATTCCGGCGGCGGCCAGTGTTGCAGATAGCACAGATCTTTCTGAGGATGACACACAGCTCATCCACATCGCTAACGACTCTACGAAAGACACCGTAGTAACTGAATCTACCAGTGGCTTACAGTCTACTGCGCACAGGAGACAACGCACACCGCGCGATCGTTTCAATTTGTTGACTCGCCACAATGCTACCGATCTACTTAAACAGTGCAAGAAAATATTGGTAGAAAACGCACTGATCAAAAACAAGGGAGAAAAGCAGTTGTACCTGGCGGCAGGGTTTATCAGCTGGCCAGACGCTGCCAACAGCCAAGAGCGTAAGCGCGCGCCGCTGCTGCTTTATCCAGCCTTATTGGTTCGCATACCCAACGAGTCACGCTACGAGGTAAGGCTTACTGGCGATACACCTGAGTACAACCGTGCCCTCATGTCTCACACCGAAGAGCGCTTTGCTATTCGCGTGCCTGAGTTTGACCACACTGCCCCACTGACTGATTTTCTGGCCCAGGTAGCCCAATCCATTAATGAGTCAACAACACTTGCTCTTGAATTTGACATAGCTTTGGGGAGCGCCTCATTGCTTCACACGGATCAATTCTCTCCTGTAGCTGTCCAGTTACCTGATGTTCCCGGTGAATTCGATGTCGGACTTGCCATGAGTATCACAGGTAACAAGAGCTTGTCTCAACTCAGTGCCGTACTGCAACTCATTCCAAATTACAGCGAAGTCAACTTACAGGCTGATAACAAGACCCTGCCAACTACGCAATCAGAGAGCGTGGCCAGTCTGAGAAAATACGCTGCCAGACTTGCCACCGAAGGCCTTGATCACGTTGAGTTCAGTCAGTTGAGTTCTCTACCCACAATGATATCCAAGTGGGCGCAAGAGGTAACGGACGGCTTACAGAGTAAAACGGTGAGCCAAGTTCTGACGCTGCCTGGACTCTCATCAAGAGAGCTGATTCGGCTGGCCAGTATCATAGAACTTATCGACAAGGCTCCTGCAAGCGTAGAACAATTCGCCCATGCCGATCTTTGCTACGCCAATACCGCTCTGTTAATGCGTCGAGCGCAACACCAGGCTCGCCTTATAGAGGATGAGCTGACAGCTTTACAAGAGTATTTCGTCCTTGAAAAGGTACCCGCAAAATCTCAATTACTCAGCCTGATGGCAGAGCTGGGAAGTACCGTAGACCATGATCCCGACTACGTTGACGCAGAATATTTCAATGCGCGCCGGCAGTTCATGGAATTCAGTATCGAGAAACCAACTAACCTCACAACTGAGCACCGTCGCCTGCTCTCTCAGCTGGCCAAGGTCATGCGTTTTCGCGAGCTGTTTGTCAACAACACGGAGTACCGAGCGGCTCTCGGCCCTGCGTACAAGGGCTTGAGAACTGACTGGGCAGTACTTGAGCAAGTCAGCGGATATGCCCGTGAACTCAGTGAGGTACTTGAATCAGAGACAGTAGCAGCTCAGGTGCTAGCCAACTGGCAAGCGTTCAGGGCCGCATACAGTATAGAACTGGACACTTTGCAGTTCGCTGCCGAGAGCAGCCGCCGGCTCTTGAGTACGATCGGTACACGCTGGCAATCACAAAGCGCGTCGGCACTGTGCAATCATGCCATCGTCATAAAGGCCCGACTGCTGGAATGGCAGGATACCTATGGCTATGCTGAGAATCATGCCGACAAAACGCCTGCCTCGGTGCTGTCCAGCTTCTCGGGAAAGTCGCGAGATGATGTGGTGGTTGAAACCCAGGCAGATGAGACTCGCACGCGCATCGATCAGCTTCTGCTAGCAGGAGACATTCGCCGTGTACAGGTTATCGACACGTTGAAATGGCTACTGGACGCAAGCACTGCAGCATCCGATGGCGAGCTGGCCATCGATGCCATCATTGAGCACTTACAGATTGCCTGAGCACTCGGTAACTACGTCGTAGGAACGATGAAATCCGGACGTATGGCACTGTCCACTATGGCTTTCTCCACATCCATGCCTTTAAGCAATCCATGATCTGTCACCAGGACCGTTCGCCATCCTGCCTGTGCACCACCGAGAATGTCCGTGTGCAAGGTATCGCCTACCATGGCGATTCGTTGCGGGTCCGTACCTTTAACAGTGTGGCGAATCAATTCAAACGCATTGTCAAAAGGCTTACCGTAGAACGCCGGCTCCACAGCGCCGGAATCGGCTATGAGATGAGCATACCAGCCCGGCTCCTGAGATAAAAGACCGGGGTGCGGCGCCACCAGATCCGGATTTCCCACCAGTAGTGGGCGGGGCCGGACTTGCAGAGAATCTGCTAGCAACACCTGTTGCTCTGGAGTCCATGTTCCGGCACCCAGCAGTACAAAACCATCGCATGATTCGTAGTCAACAGGGTTGTCTCCCAGCAACACCGCGTCCGGGCATAGCGTGTTGATCTCTGACTGATCCAGCGCTACAAACCCCCATCGCAGGTGATGCTTGTCCTTGAGTGCCACGGCCAGAGCATCTCGACTGGACACCACCTCATCAGCACTGAAGGGCATACCCCACTTCTCATACTTGGCGCGCGTACGAGTTGCAGGAAAGCTGGCACCGTTAGTCAGCACGCGTACCTGCTTGCCCATTTTCCTGAGGTTACTTACGCGCTCCACAGCACCCGGTACCGTATCATCGCCTACATTCAATACCCCGAAACCATCCAGTACGAAACAGTCAATTTCATCACAAAGTGCTTCCAGATTCGCACGATGAATAGAATGCTCTGGAAACGTGGACGCAGGCATACGATGCCGAACAGCCTGATACCGCGCTACCGCTGCTGCCGCATCAGGTAAGCTTGTTGTTGTATTGTTTGATGAGCTTGTCGTTATGTTGTCTGTAAATGTCATGAGCTTAGCGTTAGAAAAACTGTTGAGCGTGGCAGGATATAGCGCCTTAGGTGTACCTGGGTGCACCGTGCACCATGGATCGGCACGGGTGTTGTCAGTCATAGAGCAAGGCACGGCTTTAAAGGCCTCACCCCGGCGCAGGCGGAGATCCCGTTCCGGCATTAATATAGATTCCCAGCCGCGCGGGAATGACAAATTGGACTTATTGTAATACCGTACAAATATTGCGTAATTCAGCGCTGTTAACCAAGCCAGATACGAGCATTTTCGAACATACGCAGCCACGGTCCATTTTCGCCCCATTGAGGCGGTGTCCAGGAATTACTAACCGTTCGAAACACACGTTCCGGATGCGGCATCATGATACTCACCCGTCCATCTTCGCTGCACAAGCCGGTAATACCAAACGATGAGCCGTTGGGATTTAGCGGATACTGCTCTGTCATGCTACCGGTATTGTCTACATAGCCCATGCACACAGAGGCTGATTTAGCCTGATCTACAGAATCGAATACGGCCCGGCCCTCCCCATGTGCCACAGCCACCGGGATTCGAGAACCCACCATGTCAGTAAAAAATAACGACTGTGATTGATAGATTTCCACAGTTGCCACGCGCGCTTCAAACTGCTCGGATTCATTGCGCTCGAATAGTGGCCAGTTGTCAGTGCCAGGTATCAGGGTTTTTAATTGAGACAACATCTGACAACCATTGCACACACCCAGCGCAAATGAATCACTGCGATGAAAATACGACTTGAACATGTCCGACAATCTGTCACTGTACAAAATAGAACTCGCCCAGCCCCCCCCGGCACCCAGCACGTCACCGTACGAAAAACCTCCGCAAGCTGCCAGTCCCTGCATGTCTGCCAGGTCCAGTCTGCCTTCGAACAAATCACTCATGTGCACATCCACAGCATCAAAACCCGCCCGATCAAATGCGGCCGCCATTTCAAAATGTCCGTTGACACCCTGGTCTCGCAGAATGGCAACAGTGGGTCGCGTTGACACGATTGCAGGAGACCCTGTTATCAGAGAACTTGCAGGATCAAACGTCAGCACCGGAGAAATACCCGGGTCGTCGGTTCGGCTAATATGGTGAAGTTCCTGATCAGCCGACTTAGGGTTATCTCTGAGACGTTGCATCTGGTAGCTGGTCTGCCACCATGCCTGCTTGAGTTCAACGCAGGGCTGGTTGAAGACCAACTCACCATCGCGTGAGATAGTGATCTCCCGGGTGTTACTGACTCCGCCCAGAATATGGACCAGATCGCCCAGGCCGTGCTTTTCAAACACGGCCATGACTGTAGCGAATTGATGGGAGCGTGTTTGCAATACACCACCCAGCTCTTCATTGAATAGTGTGGCTATTATATCTGACGGCAAGCTATTCAAATGAACGTCAATTCCGCAACCTGATGTAAAAGCCATTTCAGCGAGCGTTACAAACAGTCCCCCGTCCGAACGATCGTGCCAAGCCAGTATGTGGCTAGCCTGTATCAGTTCCTGAATGGCATTGAACATCCCTTTCAATAGCGCAGGGTTATCAAGATCTGGTGTGAGTCTCCCCGTGCGTTCATACACCTGAGCCAGTGCAGAACCACCCATCCGGTTCTGACTCGCACCCAGATCCACAAACAACAAATCCGTATCTCCGCAGTCTAGCCGCAGCTGCGGTGTCAGTGTCTTTCGCACATCCCCTACTGCCGCGAATGCCGTAATCACCAACGATACCGGTGCCGTCACACTATGGTCTCCGGCATCATCCGACCACACTGTCTTCATCGACAGCGAATCCTTGCCAACCGGAATGGCAATGCCCAATGCAGGCGCCAACTCAAGTCCGACTGCTTTGACCGCGTCAAACAGAGCGGCATCTTCACCATCGACACCAGTCGCAGCCATCCAGTTTGCCGACAGCTTTATATTTGCCACATCACCGATGTCGGCCGCAACGATGTTAGTCAAGGACTCTGCTACGGCCATGCGTGCAGAAGCTGCAGCATCGAGTACTGCTATGGGTGAACGTTCCCCCATGGCCATAGCCTCACCGGTATAGCCTACGTAATCCGATATAGTGACGGCAACATCAGCAACGGGCATCTGCCAGGGACCGACGAGTTGATCCCGCGCCACCTCTCCGGTGATGCTTCGGTCGCCGATGGTTATCAGAAAATTCTTCGCCGCCACACTGGGTAACTGGAGGATGCGCTGCACGCAGTTATCAATATCCAGAGCACCCGTATCAAACTGATCACCCACCGTTGTTTTACGAGTTGCCTGGATGGACAGCTTCGGTGGTTTACCCAACAACACATCCAGAGGCATATCTACCGGATAGTTATCGAACACACTGTCTGCAACACGCAAGGTTCTTTCTTCGGTAGCCTCACCCACAATGGCATATAGACATCGTTCACGCTGGCAAAGTGCTTCAAAACGTGCCAGTCGATCCGGCGCTATGGCCATGACGTAGCGTTCCTGGGATTCATTGCTCCAGATAGCCATGGGGGACATTCCGGGCTCATCATTGAGAATGGATCGCAACGCAAAAGATCCACCCCGCTCAGCATCATTTACCAGCTCTGGCAAGGCGTTTGACAAGCCACCCGCACCGACATCATGGATAGACAATATGGGGGTGTTGTCGCCCAGCGCTATACACCTGTCAATGACTTCCTGACAACGACGTTGCATTTCAGGGTTACCGCGCTGTACCGATGCATAGTCCAGTTCACTATCGCCCTCACCACTGGCAACGGATGATGCCGCACCACCGCCAAGTCCGATCAACATGGAAGGACCACCCAATACGACAATGGCAGCACCTGCAGGCACTGCCTGCTTGTCGATATTGCCTTCGCGGATATTACCCATACCACCCGCGATCATGATGGGCTTGTGGTAGCCCCGTATTTCAGCAGTATCGCCTTCGTGCTCCAGGGTCTGACAAAACGTACGAAAGTAGCCCCCAAGATTCGGGCGACCAAACTCGTTATTGAACGCCGCGGCACCAATAGGACCCTCCTGCATGATGTCGAAGGCGCTGGCGATACGATCAGGCTTAGCCGTGAATGATTCCCACGGTTGCTCCCAACCGGGTATGGCCAGATTGGATACCGTAAACCCACACAGACCTGCCTTGGGCTTGGAGCCGTTGCCCACAGCACCTTCGTCACGTATCTCACCGCCAGAACCCGTTGCCGCTCCCGGAAACGGAGAAATAGCGGTGGGGTGGTTATGCGTTTCTACCTTGATCTGGATATGCACCGGCTCCTCCGTAGCCCGGTAATGACCATCGCTGTCGGGTAACCACCGCATGGCAGTGCTGCCGGCAATAACCGCCGCGTTGTCGTGATACGCGGACAGCACGCCATCGGGAGAGCACTTGTGCGTGTGACGAATCATGCCGAACAAGGTATCCGGCTGGGCGATGTCATTCACCGTCCAGTCGGCATTGAATATTTTGTGGCGGCAGTGCTCAGAATTTGCCTGTGCAAACATCATCAGCTCTGCATCACTGGGGTTTCGTTGCAACGTTGAAAAGCTTGTTTCGAGGTATTCAAGTTCTTCTGTCGATAACGCCAGACCCATCGCCTTATTGTGCGTCTGAAGCGCAGACTGGCCTTGCTCCAGCACATCTATCCGGTTGAGTGGCGCAGGATCTGCCTGTGCGAACATCAACGGCAACTCGCTCACCATATCCATGATGGTTTCTGTCATGCGATCGTGCAATAGTGCTTTTGCCGCGCGTTGAGTGGCCTCAGCCAGATTGGCTGAATCCACTTTTGAGAAATGGAACTGGATGCCACGCTCAACGCGCTTCACGCTCTCCAACGCACACCGGGTAATGATGTCTGTCGCCTTCGATGACCAGGCCGAACGTGTGCCCAGACGAGGCACTACGGTGACTAGCCAGCCCTCGTCGGCTGCCTGGTAAAAAGGGTCAGCTTGTAGCAGGCTGGCGAGCCGGGTCAACGTTATCTTCTTGATGTCCAGGTTCTGGCTCCCTGGTGTAGCTGTGTTAAAAACCGCTTTATCAGACTGCCAACTGGGTGGCTGCGGACTACCCCGTTTTAACGCTTCCGTGTCAATCACATCCACGAAATAGACGAATCGGGTGGTAACAGTCGAGAAAACAGGGTCAACAACCTGTAGTTGCTTCAGCAGCTGATCCTGGCGGAATTCCGACAGGGCGTTAGCGCCAGATAGACAGAGCATGTAGGGTCTCAATGGAGAGTGGCAGATAACTGCCGCGGCAAATAGGGAAGCTACAGGGCATGCCCCGTGTGTCAGCCATCTATGATACTGGATGTGGCGCACAGTACGGCAGATGTGTCGGGGATCATCCTGACTGGGGGTTGTGTTGGTAGCTGTATTGCTCAAAACTCGGGAATTGCGTGCCAGAGCATTGAATTTTTCCTACTACAGCCGCATACTATCTGGGCAGGAAAACTACGACTACGGGGCTGACATGGTTTCGACGGGAGTGGCGAACCCTGAGGTGCATGCCGAGGCTCAGATTACCTCGTAAATCCAGCTGAAAACTTTTAGTTGCCAACGATGACAACTACGCAATGGCCGCATAATTAGACCCTAGGGTTTAGTTGTACGTACTGCCCCGTTCCGGATCTGCCTGTGGGTTTGGGCGGGGGCAACAGACACAGGATCGCGTGAAGGGTCGTCCTTACACTGGATCGCTAAACCAATAATGGACTCGCTGCTCTGTATGGTGCCCGTCCTGCACTGTAGTGGCTAAAGCTAATGACGGAACTAAGCATGTAGTACCAACGGCAGAGTGCTTTCGGACGGGGGTTCGACTCCCCCCAGCTCCACCAACTGCAAGGCTCAACCTTAACGGGTTGGGCCTTTTTTGTTTGTGCTCACGTGTCAATATCTCGAAACTAGCGTGCCGCTTGTAAAGTGGTACTGGAAGGATATCCGTAGCTTCTGCGCGTCACGCAGCGAATTCTCGCCGAGTTTGGAAGGCTGGATACTATCTGGTTCACGCTACTATTGCCCTGTCGCCCCCCCCGCGTATCCATGGTCAATCCGCAGCATGGAAGTAGCCTGCAACCTGGGTCAGCTGCTTCCTATCATCACTATGTGTAACTTCACCTAAGCACCGAGTCGACTCGAGTAAGCAGTCACAGTGTTTACTTACTTCCTTTTTGAGTATCGGTAGCCCGTGTTGTCTAAGGGTTGAGACCAGGGTGTTACGTGTTGTGAACGAAAAAATATACGGCATATCGCTTGCTTGAAACAGTGGCGAAACTGGCTGTCTACCTGCGTCGAGCCAACAAGAACGGTTTATAGTGATACCAACTGTAGGCTGCAAGAGTACATATAACCCTGCCTTCTGTCCGCATTGGAACAAAGTACGGATTTCAACTACGAATCTGGGTGCGCTGAATGACCATTTTATTGAGGGAATAGCGAGATGGGAACACTGCTTTTTGGAACGGGGGGGTCAGCATTGAATTTGCTGAAAAACCTACCTGAACACCATGATTACCTTGCGGCTGTGGATAACGATAAAAGCAAGCATGGTATGGTTTTCCAAGGTCTACAGATTATTTCTCCATCAGAAATATCTCATTATGAGTATGACAAGATCATGATAGCTTGTTACTGGGAGGGCACGATAAAAAAACAGCTTATTGAAGAATTAGGCATTGCGCCCGAAAAAGTGATCACTCCTCATAAAAAGTACTTTAAAAATGCAGGGGAAAACCTGCATCCCTTCCAGCATCCACCCACTCTGGCGTTGGCACATAAAATCATTTTAATTCTTTGCGGTAGCGCACATGCAGCACAGGTGCCACTACATATTGACTATGGCACTTTGCTTGGAATAATGCGCGACGACGACCTTATTTCATGGGACGACGATATTGATTTAGCGGGTGATGTGGTTGATGCAGAGAAAATTGAAAAACTTTTATTAGATCGTATTGGCGGTATAGATGAAGGAGTTAAATGGGACATACAAAAGTCTGTTGATGTGAGTGGTCGTATATTGCAGTTCAGTATAAGCTTCGTTCCTAAACCCGGTATTGATTACAAGCAGTTCCCCATCTCAGTTGCGATGAAAGGGGTAGACGACGGAATGGCGATGAAATTATGTAGTTTTGGTGCATGGTCTACTCCAGCATTTCATACTGCCACCCTAGATACTCTTTGCTGGAAAGACACAGATATATTCATACCTTCTGACTGTGATGGTTATTTACGCTTCACGTATGGCAATTGGCACACTCCCAAAAAAGATTTGTCGGTTGGTGAGGGCGAAAACTGGAAAACAGTGCCTGTTGAAAAAATAACACAAGCACATGTGACCAACCATTCGATATACAGCACTGACTCCCTACCAACCCATTAGTCTGAAATATTTGAAATGGCGCTCGTTACCACCCGCATCGCGCACACTTCTCCCTTTCCGATACGCGTATGGCACGCACCATTCTGTTTGAGTCATGTCTTTAGAGGTGTGCCTTTTGCGACCTGAATAGCCTATCCAGCTGAGCAATATTCTGCGATAGCCAAGTGATTGCAACCTGACGAATATAACTCTCGGCATGCACAGATGTCTTCGTCAATGGCTATCTGTTGAATGACTGGTTCGCTTCGTGCTGGTTAACTCTCTCCGATGAGAGTTTGCGACTCGGTGTATGGCGATCTTAGCGTTACACTTTAACTGAAGTACTAGTATTCATGTGAATATTAGTAAAAAAAAGGCAATTAATATGGCTGCACGGCGACCCTCAGATCGAACGATTTTCATATTCGACTTGGACGGAACAATAACTCGTAAGGAGACACTACCGGTTATCGCTAAGGCGTTCGCTGTCGAAGACGAAATAGATGCGCTTACGTCCCAGACCATCGCAGGCAACATTCCTTTTGTAGAGAGCTTTATCCAGCGTGTGGCGATTTTAGGCCACATTAATGTGGATGAAGTTCGCAAAACTTTGAGTGAAGTCCCTCTGTTCGAAAATCTTAAGAGCTTTATAAATGCTCATCCAGAGCAATGTGTAATCGCTACAGGAAATTGTGGTGAATGGGTGGGGGGAATTACTGAACAATTTGCCTGCGCCACCTATTCCTCTACCGCAGTGGTGGAAGACGACAAAATTGTAAAACTGAATACAATCCTGAAGAAAGAAGACATTGTAAGGCGCTACCAAGCAGAAGGTCACCAAGTTGTATTCATCGGCGATGGGAACAATGACATGGAAGCGATGCGTGAAGCAGACGTTTCTATCGCGTGTGGGCTAACCCATTATCCTGCCAATAGTATACTGGCGATTGCTGATTACTGTGTATTTGCAGAGCAGAGTCTGTTGCGACTGCTAGCGCAAATAAACGAACCACAACCAGGAACCTCAGTTGTACTAAGTTGCGCTGGTGTAGGTTCACGACTCGGTTTGGCGAAAACAAAGGCGCTGATTGAAATTGACGGTGATAAATTGATTCACCTGCAGTTGAGAGCATTTGCGGAAGTTGAGGATTTGCGCGTGGTGATTGGCTTTCAAGCTCGTAGCGTCGTAGAAGCTGTGCTAGAAAAACGCAGGGATATCGTGTTTGTCTATAACCATGATTATTTTCGCACCAAAACGGGCGCTAGTTTTTATCTTGGTGCTCGCCATGCCAATGAATACTGTGTCGCATGGGATGGTGATTTAGTAGTTCATCCAGACGACATACCTACATGTATTAACACCGAAGGTGAATACGTAGGAGGTAGTTCAATTATGTCCGAAGATGGTGTATTTTTGCGCGTAAACGAACAAAATCAAGTGTTGTCGTTTTCTCGTGACCAGGGGGATTTCGAGTGGTCAGGTCCAGCCAAGCTAAAACGTAGCAACATAAATTATGTTTCGACTAATGTGTTTAATCAAATTGAAGATTATCTCCCATTACCTTTCTTAAGTATAAAAGCGCAAGATATCGACACTTTCGAAGATTATAGAAACGCGATTACCTTTGTAAAGAGCTGGCAACATGCAGAATAAAGATGTGATCGAATATTATGACAAAATGGCGTCTAGTATAAAAGCGCCTACAGAAACGCGTAATAAAGCGAAGGATTTTTCACAGTTTGATATCGATTTTATGCTGCAGCGCGCATCACTAAACAAGCGTCTGCTCGATTTAGGTTCAGGCACTGGTTTGTTAGTCAATCACTTGGTTGATCGATTCAGAAGTATCACCGCGATTGAAAAGTATCCTGAGTTTTCTAAATACATTGACTCTTCAAAAGTTACGATTATAAACACAGACTTGTTGGAATTAACGCTTGCTGACAGCGAATTTGATATCACGTCGCTGTTTGGGGTAATGAATTGTTTCAATTTCATAGAAGCAGAGACAATATATCGAAACATACATTCGTATCTTAAAACTGGAGGACAACTTGTCGTTAAAAATCAGTTTGGTGTAGAAGATGACGTTACTGTGAGCGGTCATTCCGAAGAAATAGGAACAGAATATTTTTCTAACTATCGTCATATCGACAAAGAAATCGCTCTTTTGGAATTCTGCGGTTTTTCGGATATTCAGAGCTTCGACATTTATCCTGCAGACTATAATCGCTGGGAAAATACACACTTTTTCGCGCTAACCGCGACTAAGCGCTAGGGCAAGCCTATTCAGTCCACCCTGAACAACTAGTTTGAACCAATAAAAACAGTAGTTTTGGTAAATTCGATCCCCAAAAAATTTCAAGACCTTATCTGCATACGGGAAGAAATTCGAGAACTGAGGATTGGGTCATGGGATCTGGAAACCACATGTTCAAGGTTGCGCTCAAACTCGATCTACAACGTATTCTTACAGGCAGAAAATGTGTTTTGGTTGGCAATTTTCTCAGATGACTCCACAACCCAATGCAGATCCAACATCACGGGGTAGCAACACAGCTGGTTCTGCTTCACACCTTGACCATGATGCGCTAACGAGAACTGAGTAACGGCCGATCCTCACTGAAGGCGGGTCTGCCTGAGTTGGATGTAGCTACAACATGGGTCTTGTGATGACGGTTGATGTCAACAGCGAAAAAGACAGTGCACGGGAGCGCTCAGCCTTTCTGAGCATCGCTGACGGGTGCCCAGGCTTACTGCAACGCACACTGTCCTGTGCGCTAGCAAAACAAGCAGTCAAAAACCAGCGTGCTCATTTTCTCTGTCTGTCCCTGGGTACCGTCCTGCTTGCAAGCTGCGCAACCCCACCACTGCTACCACCACCCGCCCCTGCTCCGCAGTACTGGTCGGTCAGCCGCAATGTGTCATCTGACTCCAGTATGGTAACGCTCTTCGACCCCACTGATCTTGCTCATCATCAGACTGACCCTGAAGGCTGGCACCGCTATGATTTTGCCTTCGCGAGTGATCTCGAGAGTGGACGTTTTGCCGCTGTGTATACGGATATTGTTGGTAACCATAAGGTTCGTCTTACCAAGGGCCCTTTGACTGACGAGGAAAAGCTGGCAGCAGGTCCCGATGCCGTATTGCGCCTGCGCGTCATCAACCGACGCCTGCTTCTGGCTGGCGGAGACACCTGGCCATCGAATGTCCAGAGCGCTTATTCTCACGCGCAGGATCCACGCTGGATAGATATCGACAATGGTGTAAGCGCCAACGAATCAGGGTATCTGGCGTTTCAACCTGCCCCTACTTCATGTTCCACGGTAAGAGCGCATCGAGCGCCTCTTCCGTGTCCGCGGCTGTGATATTGCCGATCACCCACTTCA
>Ga0115029_1001593_pt1 | contig 15491 bp, 25 predicted proteins | sample SidtaG_3_FD_87297 | JGI IMG/M metagenome (GOLD analysis project Ga0115029, IMG submission 87297) | Marine algal microbial communities from Sidmouth, United Kingdom - Sidmouth_Asex1 metaG | ecosystem: Host-associated > Algae > Red algae > Unclassified | place: Sidmouth, United Kingdom | collected...
CAATGGTCATATCACACCACTCACTTCAAGCCAAATGGACGAGATTTCCCCGTAACAAAAACTTACGCCAACGTTTCTCATGATATATCACCTATAGTCCTGACTGAGCGTCAGTTACATCGCAGAAAAACATTTACCAAAAATCCTAATGCACGAATTGGGTTTAAACAGAGTCAAATCGGATGGGTTTGAAGTTCCTCGGTTCAATAATCAATACTATACCTCAAGTCGCCATCAACGTATGTCGCGAGTACTCGTGTAGTTGGAATATCGCTAATTTGACAAGACTCGAGATCGCGATCCAGAAGGATAAAGTCTGCCGAGAGACCAGGAGCAAGTCGACCCTTTTTATTTTCTTCTTTCGCTGCATAGGCATTGTCACTCGTATACGACTGGAGCGCCTCTATGCGTGTCATTGATTGCTCTGGGAAAAATGCCTCCTTGCCGTCAAGGCGTGTTCTGGAAATGCTGGCATAGATACTTTCAAAAGGATTAAGACTTTCTACGGGAGCGTCTGTGCCATTTGCGATTTTAACCCCTTCATCTAAGAGGGCTCGCCATGCGTAGGCACCTTTTTGGGCTCGATCCACTCCCAGTCGATCTACTACAAATGGCGCATCTGAGGTGCAGTGAATGCCTTGCATACTTGCTATAAAAGCGCCTTGCGAAAATCGCGGGATATCACTTTCCGCTAGGTGCTGTGCATGCTCTACTCGCCACCTATGATCTGTATTTATATTATCGCCTAGCACACCTTCATAGACATCTAGAAGTACGCGATTAGCTCTATCGCCTATAGCATGTACACAGCATTGCATGTTTTTTACTTGACAGAGTTGAGCAATATTTTTCACATCCTCAATAGTTGTCGTATTCTGTCCATGAAAGTTATCCTTGTCACTATATGATGTGAGAAGCCATGCGCCGTAGCTTCCGAGCGCCCCATCGAGTTCGGATTTTACAGCTGCGCAGGTGAAATAATCGTCTTCAGTGTATACGGGATATCTTGATAGATCTAGTGTGTCTAGCTCTGACCATGGTTGTCTCAGCATCGCCCACAACTTAATCTTTAATTTATTTTGGTGAGCAAGTTCGGTATATCTCCTTATGTATAGATCAGAGCTTCCAGCATCTTGAAAACTGGTGATGCCATATCGCAGGCACGCCTCTTGAGCTTTTTCCGTAATTTGTAACCACTCAGCATATCTCTCTTCTTGCTACGGGTATTTTCATAGTCGGCGTGCATGACACGAAATGTCTTCACTGCCCGTTCTTCAAATACTCCAATGGCATTTCCACTCTCGTCTCGGACGATTCTACCACCTAGAGGGTCAGATGTTTCTTGAGTGATGTCTGCCATTTCCATGGCGCGTTTATTCACTATGATTCCATGTCCACTAGCATGGGTGAGCAGCACGGGATGATCTGGAGCAGCCTTACTCAGTAAGTCGTGACGCGGATAACCGTCCACTTGATTTAAGGGAAGGTCTGATAATTTCTCCTGATGCCATCCGCGTCCTATGATCCATGCGCCATCTGCCGCACTGGCTGCGGCAGCTTCTACTTTTTCTATAATTCTGGCCCAGCTCGTATCTGTCAGAAAATTTAACCGTACTTCTTGTTCGCCGACTCCGTGGAAGTGTCCATGTCCTTCTATAAGTCCAGGCATGATAAATTTGCCCTGTGCGTCCATACGTCGTAAGCTGGTTGCGTCTCCATATTTATCGATGAGATGCTGATCATCTCCTACTTCAATGATCTTACCATCGGCAATGACCATAGCACTGACTTTCCAGTTACTCGTGTCCATCGTCAATATATCACCATTATATATCAGTAGCTCTGCATCTTCTGAGGTGCTACAAGAACACAAGAGTTGTGAGAGAGCTAGAACTGAAAAGAAAATATGGTACAGTTGCATGGGGATTGGATTAGTTAATGCTAGCCATTAGATTCCTGATAGGGCACGATATATATCGAGCTCATTGTATGAGTAAGTGTCCAAGATAGTGACTCTAGCTGAGATAGGGCGCGGGATCACTCCTTTCACTTTGTGTATTTTCGCGGCTCGAGAGATTATGAAAGATTTTCAGAGCTACTTGGAGTCCATAGACCTGGACATGATGAACAGTCTTGCCGAGCCCATAGAGTATACCTTGGGTACGGGCGGTAAGCGTATCAGACCAGCTCTCACTATAGCCGCTCATCAGTGCTACGTCGCAGATACAGCTGCCGTATGGAATGCCGCAGCGTCCATCGAGTTTTTTCATAATTTTTCTTTGATCCATGACGATATCATGGATGATGCGCCCCTACGACGAGGTAAGCCCAGCGCATTTGGTAAGTACGGTATGGACCGTGCCATTCTATCTGGAGATGCTATGCTGGTGCATTGTTATAGATTACTTGAGGCCTATGCGGATCATCCTAGGTATGCGCAGTTGTTGAAGACCTTTAGCTCTATGGCAGTCTCTATATGTGAGGGGCAACAAAGCGATATGGATTTTGAGCAGCGTACAGATGTAGGTCTAGATGAATACTTAATCATGATCAGGCAGAAGACCGCTGACCTCTTATCAGCGGCTTTGTCAATGGGTGCGATGGTCGCTGGTGCTCCTGAGAAAGACCTAGGTATATGGTCTGACTTAGGACGCACGCTGGGACTTAGCTTCCAGATGCAGGATGATTGGCTTGATTACTATAGTGATCATCCCTCTCAGGGTAAGCAGAAAGCCGGAGATGTCATTCAGCGCAAGAAATCACTGCTCTATATAATATGTAGACAGAAACTCGTACCATCGGACGCAGATGACTTTACACAGCTCTATCACGACACTACGATGTCGCAGCTTGAGCGACTCGACCGAGTACAGGCGCATTTTCAGGAAACTGATATCAAAGCCTCCGTTGCAGAGATGATCCGTATCCAGCAGCGAGAAGTATCTACAATACTCGAACAACTTGCCGATCGTGTGCCCAGAGAAGAAGGAATGACTCACATACGAGCGATCTGTGCACAGCTAGCAGATAGGCAATTCTAGGTATGTACGATCAAGGCGTGTATATCGTACCTATGGCATATCCTGCTGCCCTCGCCTCCGTAGAGGGCATGTGGTATGATCGACTCTTGCGATGGGTCAGAATAAGTAACAATGGATTTGTCGTCGTAGGACACGCAGCACTATGTGTGATTGATATTGCTACTGGAGCGATTGAGTATGCAGATTTTGGGAGGTACATCACGCCGTATGGTCACGGACGTATGAGAAGTAAGTACACGGATCCAGAAGTCGAGATAGAGATAAGGGCAGAGATATCTGCCGATGGCGATTTACTCAATTTGCCAGCCATCTTATCTTATCTATATGATCATCCGGAGAAGACTCATGGTGAAGGACCCTTATATGCCTCAGCTATACGAGTAGAAGATGGAGCTGTAGTTGCAAGAGAGATGAAGAGGTGGCGCGAGCTTGGGAGTATTCCTTATGGGCCGTTTCACGAGACTAACAGTAACTGTTCTAGATTTGTCCACACATTTTTGCAGGACACTGTATCTAGACAGCATAGCAGATCCAGGCAAATTCAGAGAGCTTATCGCCTGACCCCAAGTACGATGTGTAATGTCATCGCAGCAGCAGAAGATGGTAACTACTATGAAGTGAATGAATCAGGTGTCCATAAGCATAGTACAGTAAGATTCAGAGATCCAGTGATTCGCTGGTTTTTTAAGGGAACCCGTAGCGCCCCCTTAAGAGCCAATCATCGGCAGTCAAGCTCAGATTCCATAGATCATCAGAAGCAATGGCTCGGTGGAACTGGTAGTGGAGCATGGTTTACAATCAGAGAGGTCAGCCATGATCTGCGTCAGATTCGCCTGGCTCGCATAGAAGACAGCGGCGAAGAAATCTTCTGTAAGTGGTATGAATTGATGGGTGATAGTCTACCTAAACAAGACATTCCTATGCTGATCCATTACGACACGCATGCCGTGCAGTGTACCATCAAGCAAGCCGACACACTCTACGTATACAAAGCAGTGTCAGACTCAAAGTAGATCAGACCATTATACCAACCTTTCTGGATCGTCGCCTCATTTCGCTCATAGAATCTGATGGCGTGTTCGTTCCAGTCGAGTACCTGCCACTTGACGAGCTTGGCACCAGCTTTTTGGCTTTCGCTCAAAAATCGATCAAATAACAATTGGCCCACTCCCTGATTGCGATACTGCTCTTTGACCACAAAGTCTTCTAGATACATCATCTTACCCTTCCAAGTAGAGAAGGTAGGGTAGAAGAGCGCAATTCCGATGACTGCGGCATCGCTCTCTGCCAGAATGATTTCAAAGAGACCTTGCTGAAATTGCTGCTGGTAATGGGACAGATCAGCGACAAACTGGTCCTCGGCTCGTTCAAATATGGCTAATTCACGTACAAGTTGATGGACGGCGGGTAGGTCCACTTCCTGACCCATTCGGAGAGAGATTTGCTGCATGGCTCAAATATGCAAAAAAAGCTGGCACACCTGCTGAATTTGCTGGTATAAAACCTATCTTTGCATTCCGTTTTGAAACAGGTGAGGGAGGATACTGTGTCCAATCCACTGTGAATCACGGCTTTAGACAAATTTTCGCATATGCCTACTATCAATCAGCTGGTCAGAAAAGGCCGCAAAAAACAAGTGACTACGAGCAAGACTCGTGCTCTCAACGGCTCTCCTCAGAAGCGTGGTGTCTGTACACGTGTGTACACCACCACTCCCAAGAAGCCAAATTCAGCTCTTAGAAAAGTAGCTAAAGTGAGATTGACCAATGGTCAAGAAGTCATCTGTTATATACCAGGAGAAGGGCATAACCTTCAAGAGCACTCCATCGTACTCATCAGAGGCGGTCGTGTGAAGGATCTCCCAGGTGTGCGATACACAATTGTCAGAGGAGCACTGGATACAGCTGGTGTCGCTGATAGATTACAGTCACGATCAAAGTACGGCGCTAAGCGACCTAAGAAATAAGCACCATGCGTAAAAGAAAGCCAAAAAATAGAGTCCTCTTGCCAGACCCTCGGTACAACGAGACAGTGGTAACCAAGTTTGTTAATAACATCATGCTAGAAGGAAAGAAAAGCACTGCTTTTACCCTTTTCTACGACGCTATGGATATCGTCAAAGAGAAATCTGGCGAGGATGAACTAGAGATCTGGAAGAAAGCTCTCGATAACGTAACTCCTCAAGTGGAGGTGCGCAGTAAGAGAGTAGGTGGAGCTACGTTCCAGATACCCACAGAGATACCAGCTAATCGCAAGAGAATGATTGGTATGAAGTGGCTCATCAAGTTTTCACGTGCCCGCAGTGGTCGTGGATTTGCAGAGAAGCTTGCTTCAGAGGTAATGGCAGCAGCTAAAGGTGAAGGTGCTGCGGTGAAAAGAAAAGAAGATACTCACAGAATGGCAGAGTCTAATAGAGCCTTTGCACACTATAGATCAAGATAATAGACTGACTTTATAATATCATGGCAAAAGATCTTAAATACACACGGAATATCGGTATCGCAGCTCACATTGATGCTGGTAAGACTACCACTACAGAGCGTGTACTATACTATACAGGAATCAGTCACAAGATCGGTGAGGTGCATGATGGTGCAGCTACCATGGACTGGATGGAGCAAGAGCAGGAGCGTGGTATCACGATTACCTCTGCAGCTACCAAGACTTCTTGGAAGTGGAAAGATCAAGAGTTTGCTATTAACATCATTGATACTCCGGGTCACGTTGATTTTACCGTAGAGGTAGAGCGTTCTCTCAGAGTACTTGATGGTACAGTGGCACTATTCTGTGCCGTATCAGGTGTAGAGCCACAGTCAGAGACTGTATGGCGTCAAGCTGATAGATACAAAGTGCCTCGTATCGGATTTGTCAACAAGATGGATAGATCAGGTGCAGATTTCTTCTATGTCGTGAATGATGTAAAGGAAAAGCTCGGTGCCAATGCCGTGCCTCTTCAAGTACCTATAGGTGCAGAAGAAAATTTCCGTGGCGTCGTAGACCTTATTACCAATAAGGCTATGATATGGAATGAGGATGACATGGGTATGACATTTGAGGAGATCGAGATACCAGCAGACATCGCTGATAAAGTAGTTGAGTGCCGAGAGGGATTACTCGAGGCTGTTGCAGAGTACGATGAGACTCTCATGGAAAAGTACTTTGAAGATCCAAATTCTATCAGCGAAGACGAGATCAGAGCTGCTATCAGAGCTGCTGTGATCGATATGAGCATCGTACCTATGATGTGCGGCTCAGCATTTAAGAATAAAGGTGTCCAGGCAATGCTTGATGCAGTATGCTCATTCTTGCCATCACCTATGGATATAGAGGCGATCGAAGGTATCAATCCTGATACAGAGGAGCCAGAATTACGTAAGCCGAGTGTAGATGAGCCGTTTTCAGCTCTAGCATTCAAGATCGCTACAGATCCTTATGTAGGTCGTCTAGCATTCTTCCGTGTATATAGTGGAAGACTGGAAGCGGGAAGTTATATCATGAATACTCGATCTGGTACTAAAGAGCGAATTTCTCGAATCTATCAGATGCACTCTAATAAGCAACAGCCGATTGACTTTGTTGAAGCAGGTGATATTGCTGCAGGTGTAGGTTTCAAGAATCTACGTACAGGTGATACCCTATGTGATCTTGACAAGCAGATTGTCCTTGAAAGCATGAGCTTCCCTGATCCAGTGATCGGAGTAGCTGTAGAGCCTAAGACACAGAAAGATCTTGACAAACTAGGTATGGCACTAGCCAAACTAGCTGAAGAGGATCCAACCTTCAAGGTCCGATATGATGAAGATACTAATCAGACGATTATATCCGGCATGGGTGAGCTTCACCTTGAGATCATCGTAGATCGTCTACGTCGTGAATTTAAGGTTGAGTGTAACCAAGGAGCACCACAAGTAAACTATAAGGAAGCCCTTACTCAATCAGTAGAGCACCGCGAGAAACTTAAGAAGCAGACGGGTGGATCTGGACTCTTTGCAGATATGCAGTTTGAGCTAGGCCCAGCTGACGAGGAGTTCCTAGAAAGCGATGACTTCAAGGATGGTAAGAAGCGTATGCAGTTTGTCAATAACATCGTCGGAGGTAGTATACCACGAGAGCTTATCCCGTCTGTGGAGAAAGGTTTCCTAGCAATGATGGACAATGGTATCCTAGCTGGATACGGCATAGACAGTATGAAAGTCAGAGTATATGATGGAAGTACGCACGCCGTAGATAGTAAGCCTATTGCATTTGAGCTTTGCGCAAAAGAAGGATTCAAAGCTGCTGCACCAAGGTGTAAGCCAGTACTATTGGAACCTATGATGAATCTAGAGATCGTAACTCCTGAGGAGTACGTAGGAGCTGTCATAGGTGACTTGAATCGTCGTAGAGGTATTCCTAAGAGTCAGGAGCTCCGTACAGGAGGTGCTGTATCTATCAAGGCGGACGTTCCACTTGCAGAAATGTTTGGATACGTCACACAACTAAGGACATTATCATCAGGAAGAGCAAGTTCCACTATGGAATTTGATTCTTATCGTCCAGCGCCAAAAGGTATTGCCGAAGAGGTAATAGCTAAGGCTAAAGGCGAAGTAAACGTATAATACTCAAAAGAGAGTAACACATATTTTTGAAAAACGGTTATGAATCAAAAAATCAGAATTAAGCTTCGATCATACGATCACAATCTTGTAGACAAGTCTACAGAAAAGATCGTAAAAACTGTTCGCAACAGCGGTGCAGTCGTAGCTGGTCCGATTCCTCTGCCTACCGAAAAAGACATCTTCACTGTGCTGCGATCGCCGCACGTGAATAAGAAATCTCGGGAGCAGTTTCAGTTAAGGACTCACAAGCGACTCATCGAGATCTACTCACCGACCCAAAAGACGGTGGATGCCCTGTCCAAACTCGAATTACCGAGTGGTGTGGACATTCAGGTCAAGCTTGCTTGATCGTAGCTCATTCTACGAGAATTAATCTGAGGTTCTCACCTGCAAGTAGCGGGTGTGCCCTAGCGTATTGCAAACACAACAAATTAAAACACACATTGTGAGTGGTTTAATAGGACGTAAAATAGGTATGACAAGCCTCTTTAGAGAGGACGGCACTAATGTGCCCTGTACTGTCATAGAAGTGCAGCCCAATGTGGTTGTACAAGTTAAATCTGAAGACAGCGACGGCTACAGTGCCGTGCAGCTTGGTTTCGGTGAGGCTAAAGTGAAGAATACATCTAAGGCTCTCCAGGGGCACTTTGATAAAGCTAAGACGGCTCCTAAGAGACATCTAGCTGAATTCAGAGACTATTCACTGGAGAAAGCTGTCGGTGACTTGGTCTCCATGGACGAGGTACTTGTAGAAGGCGAGAAAGTACATGTCGCTGGTACAAGCAAGGGTAAGGGTTTCCAAGGTGTGGTAAAGCGCCATGGTTTCCACGGTGTAGGTGATGCGACTCATGGTCAGCACAATCGTATGAGAGCTCCGGGTTCTATCGGTGCAGCATCCTATCCAGCGAGAGTCTTTAAAGGCATGCGCATGGGTGGTCGTACAGGTGGAGATCGAGTGAAATTGAAAAACCTCGAAGTAGTAAAGATGATGCCTGAGAAGGATCTAGTGTTGATAAAAGGTGCGGTACCTGGCCATAAAGGCGGAATCGTGTACATAGAAAAATAAGAGACATGAAACTCGAAGTGCATAACATCAATGGTGAATCTACAGGTAAGTCTGTAGACCTATCCGATGACATTTTTGGTCAAGAGCCCAATGAGCACGCCGTGTATCTTGCGGTGAAGCAATATCTGGCTAATCAGCGCCAAGGAAATCACAAAGCTAAAGAGCGTGGTGAAATCACTGGATCTACTAGAAAGATCAAGAAGCAGAAGGGTACAGGTACAGCTCGTGCCGGTAGCATCAAGAATCCTCTTTTCCGTAAAGGTGGCCGTGTATTCGGTCCTAGAGTCCGCGATTATGGATTTAAACTGAACAAGAAGACGAAGCAACTCGCACGTCGCAGTGCCTTGAGCGCTAAGGCAACAGCTGGATCAGTCAAAGTAGTGGAAGATTTCACCTTTGATGCGCCTAAGACAAGTGAGTTTATCCAGATTTTGAAAAACTTTGATACAATGGGTCGCCCAGCGCTTTTAGTGACGGCGGACTATGATAAGACTCTACATCTCTCTAGTAGAAATGTGAATAAGTCCAATGTAGTGAAGTACTCAGATCTCAATACCTATCACATCATGAATAGTTGGCACATTCTCATCTCTGAGAGTGCGGTAGCTAAGATGCATGAGCAGTTTTAATCAATAGGGTTATGAAAAAGAATGTACTCATAAAGCCAATTATCTCTGAAAAAGCAGAGGCACTGTCAGAAACTCTGAATCAGTACAGCTTCATCGTGGATAGAAGGGCTAATAAAGTAGAAATTAAAGAAGCTATCAAAGAGATGTTTAGCGTAGAAGTTGCTAGCGTGCGCACTATGGTGATGCCCGCTAAAGCGAAATCGCGAAACACTCGCTCTGGTCTTGTTAAAGGTAGAGTGGCATCATATAAGAAGGCGATCGTGAGATTAGCTGAAGGAGAAGAAATAGATTTTTTCAGCGACATCTGATTAGAAGTCCTCAAAGAATAGAAAATACAAGCACATGCCTGTAAAGAAGCACAAACCAGTAAGTCCGGGTACTCGTCATAGAATGAGTAATACCCATAGCGCTATCACGGCTAGTAAGCCAGAAAAGAGCCTCACACGAGGTATCAAGAACTCTGGTGGTCGTAATGCAAAGGGACGCATGACAGTCCGCAATATCGGTGGTGGTCACAAGAGACGCTACCGCGTTATCGACTTTAAACGTAATAAGGAAGGTATGGCAGCGTCTGTACTTACCATAGAGTACGATCCTAACAGATCAGCTCACATCGCACTAGTCGAGTATACTGACGGCGAGAAGCGGTATATCATCGCACCTAACGGACTTGCAGTCGGTGATACAGTACAGAGTGGTTCTGGAGCTGCTCCAGATCGAGGTAATAGCCTCTATCTAGCTGACATCCCGCTAGGTACACCTATCCACGCGATTGAAATGTCTCCAGGTAAAGGAGCTGCTATCGCAAGATCAGCAGGTACGTACGGCGTACTGATGAGTCGCGAGGGAAGATTTGCAACTGTGAAAATGCCATCTGGCGAAGTGCGTCGAATCTTGCTGACTTGTAAAGCAACAATCGGAAGTACAGGTAATCCTGATCATGGCCTCGAAGTCATGGGTAAAGCAGGTAGAAATAGATGGAAAGGTCGTCGTCCACGCGTACGTGGTGTAGCGATGAACCCAGTCGATCACCCGATGGGTGGTGGTGAGGGTAAAGCCTCAGGTGGTCATCCAAGATCACGCACAAGTGTCATGGCCAAAGGGCAGAAAACACGTGCTAAGAAAAAAGCTAGCAATAGCATGATCATTACGAGAAGAAAGAATAAAAAACGCTAAGTAAGATATCATGGCAAGATCAGTAAAAAAAGGACCGTACATCTTTCACAAACTACTTAATAAAGTAGAGAAAGCTCAGAGTTCTCAGAAGAAAAGCGTCATCAAGACTTGGTCTAGATCTTCAATGATCATTCCTGACATGGTAGGACTGACGATAGCGGTGCACAATGGCAAATCATTTGTACCAGTCTTCGTCACAGAAAATATGGTAGGTCATAAGTTGGGAGAATTTGCTCCTACTAGGACATTTAGAGGTCACTCCGGTAACCGCAAATAAGAATAGCAGAGATTAAAAAGAACGAGAAATGGAAGCTGTAGCAAAACTGAAAAATTGTCCGATGTCCGCACGTAAAATGCGGATGGTGGCTAATTTGATCAGGGGCAAAGAGGTCAGTGAAGCCCTCAATGTGCTTAGATTCAATACCAAAGAAGGCTCACGCTGGCTCGAGAAGCTGTTGCTCTCTGCCGTGGCTAACTGGGAGTACACTAATACTGAGTCAGCCTCTGCTGATGAGCATGGACTGTTTATCAAGACTGCACTGGTCGATGAAGGAACCATGCTCAAGCGATTCAGACCTGCACCTCATGGTCGTGCACACCGAATTCGTAAAAGAACAAATCACGTGACACTTGTGGTAGAAAATAAAATTCCACTGAGATCAGACTCCAACTCATCAAGCGAAGAAGAATAACATGGGACAGAAGACAAATCCAATAGGTAATAGACTGGGAATCATCAAGGGATGGGACTCTAACTGGTATGCTGGAAAAGCCTATGCTGCCAATGTAGTGGAAGATGAGAAGATCCGTAGATATCTCAGTGCTAGGATCACTAAGGGTGGAATCTCTAGAATCGTCATAGAACGCACACTTAAGAGAATCACTGTGACGATCCATACGAGCCGTCCAGGTATCGTGATCGGTCGAGGTGGCCAAGAGGTGGATGCTATACGAGAGGAGCTCAAGCGTCTTACGACAAAAGAGGTGCAAATAAATATCATCGAAATTAGGAAGCCCGAGCTAGACGCAGCTATCGTAGCAGAGTCAATCGCTAAGCAGATTGAAGCCCGTATCAATTATAGAAGAGCATCCAAGATGGCTGTACAATCTACTATGAGAGCTGGTGCAGAAGGAATCAAGATCAGAATTGCAGGAAGGCTCAATGGAGCAGAGATGGCAAGACGTGAAGAATACAAGGATGGTCGTGTACCCTTACATACATTCAGAGCAGACGTGGACTATGCGCTTAAGGAAGCTCAGACCGTTTACGGTAAGATCGGAGTGAAAGTATGGATCTGTAAAGGAGAAGTACTAGGGAAGCGTGATCTATCACCTAATGCTGGTGCAGACAAGAAAGGTGGACGTCGTAGACCACAGAGAAATAAGAGATAAGCAGAAATCGAAGATTCATATTAACTTTGCGCCACTTTTGGCGGAAGCCAACTAGAAAATAAGCAATCATGCTACAGCCAAAACGGACGAAATATCGCAAGCAGCAAAAGGGCCGCATCAAAGGACTAGCCCATAGAGGTAGCGAGATATCTTTTGGGTCATTTGCCCTGAAGACTATGGACTCTGGCTTTATCACCAATCGTCAAATTGAGTCAGCGAGGGTTGCCCTTACAAGATTCATGAAGAGAGAGGGTAAAGTATGGATCCGCATATTTCCGGATAAGCCTATCACAGCCAAGCCGCAAGAGGTAAGGATGGGTAAGGGTAAGGGTGCTCTGAGTCATTACGTAGCTGTAGTGAAGCCTGGTCGTATTTTGTTTGAAATCGACGGTGTATCTGAGGAAATCGCAAGAGAAGGTCTCAGACTAGCAGCTCAGAAATTGCCGGTTAAGACCAAGACCACAGTAAGAAGAGACTATCAGTCTTAAAGTATATAAGAGATTATGGCAACGAAGAAACATATAGAGCTTAAGGGATTTTCCGAAGACGAACTCAGCAATGAGATCGAACAGACGGTAAATGCTTATAACAAGCTGAAGTTTGACCATGCGGTCAAAGGTTTAGACAATCCTCTCTCCCTTAGAGATATACGGAGAGATGTAGCACGACTGCGTACTGAGCAGCGTCGCAGACAGATAGAAGCTATGTCAGCAGAAGAGCTGGCTGGTAGAAGTAAAAAACGAGCAAGAAGAAAATAATCATGAGCGAGAGAAATCAACGAAAGTCTCGAGTCGGTGTCGTGAGCAGCGACAAGATGAACAAGACCATCACAGTAGTGGTGGAGCGAAAGCTGAAGCACCCCATATATGGCAAGTACTTCAAAAAGAGCAAGAAGTTTACCGCTCATGATGAGAAAAACGAATGCAACATCGGCGATCTAGTGAAAATCGCAGAGACACGTCCGATAAGCAAGAATAAGAGATGGCGCCTACTCGAGATCATCGAGAAAGCAAAATAATTTAAGACACTAGTCACAGGAAAAGATGATACAGCAAGAATCAAGACTCAGAGTAGCAGACAACAGCGGAGCCAAAGAAGTGGCTTGCATACGTGTGCTTGGAGGTTCCAAGCGTCGATACGCTGGAGTAGGTGACATTATAATTGTCACGGTAAAGTCAGCCTCAGCGGGTGGTATCAAGAAAGGTACCGTGTCACGTGCTGTAGTCGTCCGCACCAAGAAAGAGATCAGAAGGAAGGATGGTAGTTACATCAGATTTGATGATAATGCTGCAGTCCTTCTCACGGCTACTGATGAGCCTAGAGGTACTAGAATCTTTGGACCCGTAGCTCGTGAGCTACGTGACAAAGACTTCATGAGGATCGTATCACTAGCTCCAGAAGTATTATAATCGAGCGACATGAGCAAGAACACAGCAAATAAGAAATTCAAGATCAAAAAAGGCGATCAAGTTGTCGTAATTCGTGGTGCCAGCAAAGGCCGCACGGGTGAAGTCAAAGACATCGTGCGTGATAAGGATCGTGTAGTAGTAGAAGGTGTGAACATCGTAAAGAAGCACCAGAAACCAACAAATAACGATGCAGGTGGAATCCAAGAAGTGGAAGCACCTATCCATATCAGCAACGTGATGCTTCTAGATCCTAAGTCTGGCGATCCTACGCGAGTAGGAAGAAGGGTGGAGGATGACAAGATTGTCAGATATTCAAAGAAATCAGGAAATACCATAGGCTAATGTCTTACGTACCTAGACTACGAGAAAAATATTATTCAGAGATCGTTCCTGCATTGCAAGAAGAGTTTAAGTATAGCTCTATTATGCAAGTGCCGATTCTGCAAAAAATCTGTCTTAACCAAGGTGTTGGACAGGCAAGTCAGGATAAGAAGCTTGTCGAGCATGCGCTCAATGAGATGACGATGATCACAGGACAGAAGGCTGTACCTGTAGCTGCGCGAAAGTCAGTTTCTAACTTTAAACTGCGTGAAGGCATGATCATCGGAGCTCGATGTACTCTTCGCGCTCATCGCATGTATGAGTTTCTAGATCGCCTCGTGACCATCTCTTTACCTCGTGTAAGAGATTTTCGTGGGATCAATGATAAGAGCTTTGACGGACGAGGTAATTATACTCTCGGAGTCACTGAGCAAATCATATTTCCAGAGCTCAATCTTGATAAGATCAATCAGATCACAGGTATGGACATCACGTTTGTGACAAGTGCACAGACGGATGCAGAGGCACTCAGTCTCCTTAAGCGCCTAGGTCTTCCTTTCAAAAATCAGAACAAATAATATGGCAAAGAAGTCAGTCATAGCACGCCAAAAGAAAAGAGAAAAGCTTGTAGCCCGCTACGCCGAATTGCGTGAGCAGCTCAAGAAGGAAGGAAATTGGGAAGAGCTGGATAAGCTCCCTCGCAACTCCAATCCAATCCGCCTCAAAAACAGATGTCAACTCACAGGTCGTCCAAAGGGCTACATGAGAAAATTTGGTATCTGTCGTGTAGCTTTCCGCAAGATGGCTCTCGAAGGAAAAATACCTGGTATCACAAAAGCCAGTTGGTAATTACAAGAACTTAGATCTCAGAGAAAATGGCAGTAACAGACCCAGTAGCAGATTATCTTACCAGGATAAGAAACGCCCAGATGGCGCGTCACAGGATTGTGGATATTCCACTATCAAAAATGAAGGGCCGTCTGACGGAAATCCTCTACAAGCAAGGATACATCTACCGTTACAAGATAGATGAAGATGCTGGCAAGGGTGGTATCATCAAGATCGCACTCAAGTACGATCCGAGAACCGCACTTCCCGTCATCCGTAAGATGGAGCGTATCTCTAAGCCAGGCCTACGTAAGTATAGCCCAGTAGATACGATACCAAGTGTCATTAATGGTCTAGGTACCTGTATCATATCTACCTCCAAGGGTGTGATGACAGGCAAGCAAGCAAAAAGAGAAAATGTAGGTGGAGAAGTTCTTTGTTTCATCTACTAAGATCAAGATATCATGTCAAGAATAGGAAACGCAATCATAGAATTACCTGAGAAGGTAGAAGTGTCTGTAGGCAGTGACAATATAGTGACCGTCAAAGGCCCCAAGGGAGAACTGCACCAGCAGATTGATCCAGACCTTTCGGTCAAAATCGAGGATGGTGAAGTTTTGGTCGAAAGACCTACCAATCAGAAACGTCATAAAGCCATGCACGGACTCTTCCGCTCCTTGATCAATAATATGGTCACAGGTGTGTCTGAAGGATACGTGAAGGAACTTGAACTGATCGGTGTCGGTTTCAGAGCTAATAGTACTGGAAACCTTCTCGAACTTTCTGTTGGTTACTCTCACCCTATCATGTTTTACGTGCCCAATGAACTGGCACTTACTACTGAGATGGAGAAGGGTAAGCCGCCACTAGTGAAACTAGAAGGAATAGATAAGCAATTGATCGGCCAAGTTGCCGCTAAGATCAGGGGCTACCGTAAGCCAGAGCCGTACAAAGGAAAAGGTATCCTGTACAAAGGCGAAGTTATCAGAAGAAAAGCAGGTAAGACTGCAGTATAATAGCAAGATTATGAA
>Ga0115029_1001595_pt1 | contig 15478 bp, 13 predicted proteins | sample SidtaG_3_FD_87297 | JGI IMG/M metagenome (GOLD analysis project Ga0115029, IMG submission 87297) | Marine algal microbial communities from Sidmouth, United Kingdom - Sidmouth_Asex1 metaG | ecosystem: Host-associated > Algae > Red algae > Unclassified | place: Sidmouth, United Kingdom | collected...
ACGCTCGGTGCGCCGACGCAGCACCACTCCCGCTCCGGCGGTGGCGAACTCGGGATGGACCATCGCCAGGTTGGCGGTCACCGACCCGTCCGCGAACAGCGCGTTCTCCATGCGCCGATCCGGTACGAAGGCCACCCCGCTGCGCTGCATGGCGCGAATGCCGGGTGCGGTGATCGGTGCACCGTCGATGGCGATCCGCCCCGATGCGATGTGCTCCCGCGTGTACAGGGAGCGGGCGAACTCGAAGTGCCCGGCCCCCGTCAGCCCGATCAGCCCGACGATCTCTCCCCGGCGCAGCGCGAAGTGCGGCACCCGCACCTCGCCCACGCTCCAGTCCTGCGCTTCGAGCACGACCGGTCCCGGTGCGCACGCCTCGGCGGTAGGTGCTCGCTGCCGGTCACCGTCACCGTCACCGGCATCGCGCCTGAGCATCAGGTCGACCAGCCACGATTCATCGACCGATGCCGCCTTCAGGCAACCGACCTGCCGGCCGTCGCGCAGCACGGTGATGCGGTTCGACAGGGCCTTGATCTCTGAAAGGAAGTGGCTGATCAGCACCACGCCGACCCCGCGCGCGGGCAGCGACCGGATGATGCTCCACAGCTGCGCCTTCTCGCGGCTCTGCAGCGTGGCGGTGGGTTCGTCCAGGATCAGCAGGCGCGGCTCGCCGCGCAGCGCGCGCACGATCTCCAGCACCTTCTGGTCGGCGACCGACAAGCTGTCCACCGCACGGTCCAGGGGGATCGACGCCTCGGGGAACCAGTGCGTCAGCAGCGCCTGCGCACGCTCGCCCAGCGCACGCGAGCGAAGAATGCCGCCGAACCGGGTCGGCTCGTCGCCCAGCAGCACGTTCGCCGCGCCGCTGAACGCCGGCACCAGGCTGCCCTCCTGGCTGACATGGGCGATGCCGTGCGCCCGCGCATCGCGCGGCGAACGCAGCATCACCGATCGCCCCGCCACGTGGATCGCGCCACGGGTCGGTGCCAGCGAGCCACCCAGCACGTTCACCAGCGTGGACTTGCCGGCCCCGTTCTCGCCGATCAGCCCGTGTACCTCGTCGAAACGGAACGAGGTGCCCACCCCGTCGAGCGCACGGTGGCCGGGGAAGTCCATCGTGATGTCGTGCAAGCGCACGCAGGTGGCGTCCGCGTCGGTCGGCATCGCCGGCACGCCCGCGCTGACGGTGGATTCGACTACAGGAAGTCCTGGCAGTTCTGCCTAGTGACCAGCGGTGCGTCCATGTACACCGTCTTGGAGGGGATCACCTCGTCGGCGGCCTCGCCCTGCACCACGATGGTCTCGATCCACTCGCCGACCTGCTCGCCCATGCCCTCGAACGGCTGGCTGACCGTGGCGATCATCATGCCGTCCTCCTTGCAGACCTCGGCGATCGCCTGGGGGTGACCGTCGATGCCGATCACCTTCACCCCCTCCAGCCCTGCGCTGCCGAGCACGTTGATGGCCGCCTGGGCCGGTTCGTCCCACGGAGCCCAGACGGCGGTGATGTCCTCGCCGAAACGGGCGACGTAGTCCTGCATGGTGCGGGTGGTATCCTCGAAGAAGGCGGTGTAATCGATGTTGTGCTCGTCCAGCACCTCCACGCCCTGGTACTCGCGCAGCACGTCGGCCATCACGTCACCGCGCTTGCGCGTGCCGTGGTGCTCGGCCATGCGCAGGAAGATCAGACCGCCCTCGCCGCCCATCTCGTCCAGCAGATAGGGCGAGACGTCGGCCGACATGGCCCAGTTGTTGGTGGTGACGTCGACGACCACCCCGTCGATGTAGCCGCTGTCCACCGAGAAGATCGGGATGCCGGCATCGGCCGCGACGCTGATCGCCGCCTTCGAGGCGCGCAGGTCGGACATGGTGATGATGATGGCGTCCACGCCACGGGCGGCGGCGTCCTGCAGGTTGGAGGCGGCCGCCTCGCCCGAACCGCCGGAGTCCAGGAAGCTGACCTCCCAGTCCTTGCCGGTATCGGACAGCCAGGCTTCGAAGCCTGCCTTGACGCGCTGCTCGGACTGTGCGGCGGCGTTGGCGTGCACCCAGGCGATGTCGGTGGCCAGGACCGGTCCGCTGGCCAGCAGGACGGTGACGGCGGATGCGAGCGAGGTGATCGGGCTTCTCATGGGGTCTGCCTCTGAAGACACGATGAAACGGGGTCACGTCGCATACGGGACGTGCCGGCACATCATCCGTGAACCGCGATACATCTGTCAATCGGCAAGACATTTGTCAGCGCCTCGGTGATGGCCGTTCGAGCGATCCTCCGCATCGGAACGGCATACTTCACGGATTCCGGGCCGCTGCCCGTTCCGGTCTTCATCCCCTCCGAGGTCGATTGCGATGGGCGATGCCCAGCTGATGAGTCGTGCCGCCTGGCTGTACTACCAGATCGGTCTGAACCAGGAGGAGACGTCCGTCCGGCTGGGGCTCACGCGTGCCCGGGTGAACCGGCTGCTGCAACTGGCACGCGAATCGGGCGTGGTCAGCATCAGCGTCGATCATCGCGACGTGGGCCTGCTGCCGCTGGAGGAACGGCTGCGCGAGCGGTTCGACCTGCACAGCTGCGTGTGCACGCCCGAACTCGGACTCCCGTCCGACGGACAACCCGGCGGTGAGGCGTTGGCGGAGTTTCCGCGACGCGCGGTGGGTGGCGCGGCGGCAACGCACGTGCGCGAAACCCTGTCACGAAGACCGGACGCCGTCATCGGCACCGGCTGGGGCCGCACGCTGGAGCAGATGACGCTGAACCTGGCCGGTTCGAAGGCACCTCGAGCGCGCTTCGTCAGCCTGATGGGCTCGCTGGCGGCCAACTCGGCCTGCAATCCGTTCGAGGTGGTGCAGGGGCTGGCGCGGGCCACCGGCGGCGAGGGATTCTTCCTGCCGGTTCCGTTCATCGCCGATTCGCCGCAGGATCGCGACGTGCTGCGCTCGCAGGTTTCAGTGGCTCGCGTGCTGGAGCTTGCCCGAGGCGCGGACCTGGCGATCATCAGCGTGGGCGAACTGACCGATACGTCGTTGCTGCGACGCCAGGGCATGATCAGCCACGAGGAGCTGGCATCGCTGCACGCGGCCGGTGCGGTCGGCGACACCAACGGGATCTTCTTCGACAGCACCGGCCGGCCGGTCGATCACCCGTTGAACGAGCGCACGCTGGCGATCGGCTTCGACCAGCTGAGCAGCTCGAACACCATGATCCTGGCGGCCGGCCGGGAGAAGGTCGACGCGGTGCACGCCTTGCTGCTCAGCGGCATGCCGAGCGGACTGATCATCGATGGCGACGCGGCACTGGAGCTGGCCGCGCGGCTGGACCAGGACGAGCGCCCGCGCGATCGGCACTGACCCCCGTGCGCCACGCCCTACCCCGCGCACCCGTGAGTGAATTCGCTCGCTCAGTCCACGTACGGATACAGATGCGGCCGGTAGTCCTCGATCAACCGCTTGCCCCGCGCGATCTCGTCGCCGGTCATCTTCTTCACCACCTCCCCCTGGCTGACGGCCGCATCCGGATCGCCGCCGATCGCCGACAGCACGTACCAGGCGTAGGCGCGTACCAGGTCAGGTGCCGGCACCCCGCGCCCCACCTCGTAGTACCAGCCCACCCCGGACTGCGCTCCCGGATGACCCTTCATGGCCGAGCGCAGGTACCAGTCGAACGCCCGCTCGTCATCGCGTTCCACGCCCAGGCCCATCGCGTACATCACCCCGATCAGTTCCTCGGCGTCGGCGTTGCCGGCGGCGGCCAGCGGCAGGAAGGCCTCGCGAGCGGCCTCGAACTCGCCGGCCTTCATCAGGCGGCGGGCTTCCAGCAGGTTGCCGGCATCGACGGATGCGCAGAACAGCAGGCAGGCCAACGTGAACGGGGCCGGCATGAACGGCGTGAGCGATCGCATGCGCTAGTCTAGCGCCGGACCAGGACAGGACCATCGCGATGCTCGACCCGACCCGGCAACCCGGCCGCCCTTGATGGCGGCACGCCACGCCGTTCCCGTGCGCCGCCGTCCGGCGTACGCGCTGGCCTGCACCTCGCTGCTGTGCGCGCTCGGCTCGGCGGTCGCTGACCAGGCTGCCGATTCCTCACTCGCCGATGCCGAGCTGCGCGCCCTGCCCGGCCTGCCTTCCCCGCTCACCGATACCGATTTTCGCCCGGTCGACGCGGACGTGGCGGCCCTCGGCCGCCTGCTGTTCTTCGATCCGCTGCTGTCGGGCAACCGCAACATCGCCTGCGCCACTTGCCACCACCCCACGCTGGGTTCGGCGGACGGGCTCTCGCTGGGCATCGGCGAGGGCGGCCTGGGGCTCGGAGAACGACGGCGCATCGGCGAGGAGGGCGTGAAGCACCGCGTGCCGCGCCACGCACCGGCCCTGTTCAACCTGGGCGCGCACGAATTCGAGGTGCTGTTCCACGACGGTCGCGTGTCGGTGGCCACCGACGAGCCGTCCGGCTTCGACACGCCGGCCGAGGAGTTCCTGCCCGAAGGGCTGGACAGCGTGCTGGCCGCCCAGGCGCTGTTCCCGCTGCTGGCCGAGGTCGAGATGGCCGGCGCGCTGGACGAGAACGAGGTGGCCGGTGCGCGGCGCCGGCGTGCCGACTACGGCTGGCGGGTGATCGTCGAGAGATTGCGGGCGGAACCGGGTTACGTGCAGCCGTTCGACACCGCCTGGCCCGGGGCGCCCGGTCCGGCGATCGCGCAGGTGGGCAACGCGCTGGCCGCCTTCATGGAACGGGAGTGGCGCGCCGACGGCAGCGCGTTCGATGCCTGGCTGCGGGGCGATGACGATGCGCTGGACCGGCGGCAGAAGGACGGGCTCGCGCTGTTCTACGGTGCGGCCGGTTGCGCCGCCTGTCATGCCGGCGCGCTGCAGACCGATCACGGCTTTCACGCGCTGGGGCTGCCACCGCTGGGCCCGGGGCGAGTGCGAGCATTCGACCCGATCGCCCGCGACGTGGGCCGCATGGCCGAGACCGACCGGCTCGAGGACGCCTACCGCTTTCGCACCCCGTCGTTGCGCAACGTCGCGCACACCGCACCGTACGGGCACAACGGCAGCTATGCCACGCTCGAAGGCATCCTGCGCCATCACCTCGATCCGGCAGGCGCGCTGGCGAGCTGGTCGATCGACGGTCTGCCGCTGACCGCCGATGCCACGCTGCAGGCCGACGACCTGCTGGTGTTCGAGGATGCTCGCGAGCTGGCGCGCTACCGGCGTCGACTGGACATCGAGCCGCTCGCGCTGGACGATGCCGACGTGCAGGCGCTGGTGGCGTTCCTGCACGCGCTGACCGATACCGCATCGCTCACCGGTGCGCTCGGCCCACCCGCTCGCGTGCCGAGCGGTCTGCCGGTGGATTGAGAGCCTCCACGGAACGCCTCGTCGACCGGCCTCGATCGAGCGGCGAGCGCTTCACTCGTCCTGCGAGGATTTCGCCCACAGGTTGATGTCCTCTTCGCTGGCCGCCGCGTCGATCTCGGCCAGCTCCTCGCCGTCGAAGTCCAGGTTCGCCGTGGCACCGACGCAGTCCACCACCTGTTCGGGTCGTGAAGCGCCGATCAGCGCGGTGGTGATGCCCTCGCCGCGCAGCACCCAGGCGATCGCCATCTGCGCCAGCGTCTGGCCGCGCCGGCCGGCGATGTCGTTCAGCGCGTTCAGGCTCCGGATCGCCCGACCGGACACCATGGCAGGATCCAGCGACTTGCCCTGGGTGGCACGGCTGCCCTCGGGTATGCCGTTCAGGTACTTGCCGGTCAGCATGCCCTGCGCCAGCGGCGTGAACGCGATCGATCCGATGCCCAGCTCGCTCAGCGTCTCTTTCAGGCCGTCGCGCTCCACCCAGCGATTCAACAGGTTGTAGCTCGGTTGGTGAATCAGGCACGGCGTGCCCAGCTCGGCGAGGATCGCCGCGGCCCGTCGCGTGCACTCGGCGTTGTACGAGGAGATGCCGACGTAGCGCGCACGGCCGGAACGCACGATGAAGTCCAGCGCGCCCATGGTCTCCTCCAGCGGCGTGTCCGGATCGAAGCGGTGCGAATAGAAGATGTCGACATGATCGATGCCCAGCCGCGCCAGACTCTCGTCGCACGAGGCGATCAGGTACTTGCGGCTGCCCCACTGGCCGTACGGACCCGGCCACATCAGGTAGCCCGCCTTGGAGGAGATCACCAGCTCGTTGCGCAGCCCGGCGAAGTCCGTTGCCAGCAGGCGGCCGAACGCGCTTTCGGCGGCACCGGGCGGTGGTCCGTAGTTGTTGGCCAGGTCGAAGTGGGTGATGCCTTGATCGAACGCGGTGCGGCAGATGGCGCGCTGGTTGTCGACGTTCGCGTCGTGCCCGAAGTTGTGCCACAGCCCGAGCGACACTGCCGGCAGCCGCAGGCCCGACCGGCCGCAACGCCGATACGGCATGCGCTCGTAGCGATCTTCCGCGGGGCGATAGTCGGATCGCGTCATGGCCGACCCCTACTCGTAGATCGGCATGAAGGTGTTGAACGCGGCCTCGCCGAACACGCCCGGATCGTTGAACCGGCGGTTCGCGTTCAGTGCCGAGATGGCCCGCATGTCATCGCTGCCCAGCTCGAAATCGAACAGCTGCGCGTTCTCGACCAGCCGTGCAGGCTTCGAGGTCTTGGGGATGATCGAGGTGCCGCGCTGGATGCCCCAGCGCAGCACCACCTGGGCCGGCGTGCGACCCAGACGCTCGGCGATGTCGATCACCGAAGGCTGCGCGATGACCGCCTCGCTGGCGTCGGCCATGCTCAGCTCCAGGTACGACAACGCGCCCAGCGGGGAATAGGCGGTGACGTGGATGTCCTGCTCGGCGCAGAAGCGCAGCAGCTTCTCCTGGGTCAGGAACGGGTGCATCTCCACCTGCAGCACCGCAGGCGGCGTGCCCGATCCGTTGATCAGGTCGCGCAGCAGCGAGACGTTGAAGTTCGACACGCCGATGTGGCGCGTCAGCCCGGCCTCCTGCAGGGCCTCCATGGCCTTCCATGTCTCGGCGTGCGGCACGCTGGCCGCCTCCATCATCGGCATCTCGGCCTCCGGGTCGTACAGCCATTCCGGCGGGTAGCGGGTCTCGAACGGCACGTAGCGCAGCGCGATCGGAAAGTGGATCAGGTACAGGTCCAGGTATTCCAGCCCGAGATCGTCCAGGGTGCGACCGATCGCCGGCAGCACGTGCTCCTTCGCATGGAAGGTGTTCCACAGCTTGGAGGTGACCCACAGTTCCTCGCGCGTGCACAGGCCCTCGTCCAGCGCACGCCGGATGCCCTCGCCCACCTCGCGCTCGTTGCCGTAGTCGCAGGCGCCGTCCAGGTGGCGATAGCCGATGCGGATCGCCTCGTGCACGGCATCGGCCACCGTGTCGCGGCCGATCTTCCACAGACCCAGGCCGATCTGCGGCATGGCCGCGCCACCGGCGAGCGAGACGGTGGGGATGCTGACGGTGCTGCTCATGCGAGGGGTCCTCTGGATCGTTTGAACGGTACGCCGGACGGGCCTGGCGTGCAGGAAACGCCGGCCGGCGGCACATGACGGGTCGCGACGTCCAGTGTAACGCTGCCGTCCCGCGCCGACGGTCGCGCTCGCCGATCGATCGGAGGCGTACACTCGGCGCATGTCCAACGAAGCCAAGTTCCCGGAGACCACCGCCCGGGGCGCCACCACCCGGGAAGCGAAATTCCGGATCGGTCAGATCGTCCGTCATCGGGTGTTCCCGTTCCGCGGCGTGATCTACGATGTCGATCCGGTGTTCGACAACTCGGACGAATGGTACGAGGCCATTCCGCACTCGATGCGTCCGGCCAAGGACCAGCCGTTCTACCACCTGTACGCGCAGAACGAGTCGACCACCTACGAGGCCTACGTGTCCGAGCAGAACCTGCTGGTGGACGATTCGGACGAGCCGCTCAGGCATCCCGGCGTGCAGCGCGAGTTCCTGCAGGACGAACAGGGCGGCTTTCGCCCCCGTCGCCTTCACACTCACTGAACGGCGCGCTGGCCGGTTCGTGCACCGGCCGGAACGTCAGCCGGTGCGCCGGTGATGCGTGATTACCACGCCGCGCGGCGGCATGGTGGCGTGTCCCCGGCCGGCCCAGCAGCCTTCGTCCAGCACCCTGTCGAGCGCGATGCCGGCGCTGGCGATTTCGTCGCGAACCCGCTCGGCGCGACCGAGCGCGAGACGCTCGTTGCCGTTGGTCAGCGCGGTCGCACCGTGCGAGCAACCGATCACCGACAGCAGATCGCGGGCGGCGTCGAAGCGTTCGACGATATCGACGACCTGCCGCTTGTTGTCACGCCCCAGGCGTAGCGAGTCGTTCGGAAAGACCAGCACCGTGGACCGCATCACTCGATGGCCGGACAACCGGGCGGCGTGGCGCGATACGCCGGTCCGGAACAGATTCGGCACCCCACCGCCCTCCTCGCCACCCGCTTCGCGGTCGGCTTCGCGGTCGTCTCCGGCACGCTTCGCCCCGGTCGGCATCGCGCGCGGCATCGGCGTCCGGCGGGTCTCGATGAGGGGCGACGGTACCGGCCCGGGGTTGTGTTCCCGTAGCGGTCCGGCCTCGCTCGCACCGGTCACCCGCATCGGCGTGACCGGTGACACGCCGTCATCGGCGACGCGATACCGTCGGCGCAGCGAGATGCCGCCAGCCTCGACCGTGAAGGTCCATCGGTCCGACCGGTTCGAGGCGGTGTCCGGCTCGATGCGCCAGTCGAGCGTTGCCTTGCCGCCCCCACCACCGCCCCCGCCACCGCCCCCGTCGTCACTCTCGTCACCAGACTCGCCACTACCCTGGCCACCTCCGATGCGCAGCTCGTACCCGGCATCCTGCAGCGCGCCGAGCAGCAGCAGCGCGAAGCGTGAATCCGGCTCGTCGGTCACCATGGACGTGTGCGCCGGCGACAGCGAGGGGATGTCGATCAGCGCGGCCACGAAGTCGGCGGCGATCAACCGCGAACGATCGAAGTCACCGGTCGAGGCCACCGGGCCCTCCGCCTGGACCGTTTCGGCAGGATCGAGCTCGCCGAAAGTCGAGACGATGCATCCGCTGACGCTTGCCACCAGGATCAGCCCGGCGGCGGCGAACACCCGGCGAAGCGCGATGGCCACACGGCGTGAACGGACTCGGATCACGGCTCGGTTCCCTCCCCGGGGCTGGAGGTTGCATTGTCGCCGGTTCGCGGATCGAGCACCGCGTCACGGTCCACACAATGCGATCGAACGATACCGGCGCCCGGGCGCCTGATTCGCGCATCGCTTGAATACTGTGAACCGCTCGACCTACACTTCACGCTGCGCGCGCCATGGACGTCTCATGATCGACGAAGAGCTTTATCAGCAAGCGGCCGACGAGCTCAACTCGGACGCACGCCGCCCTCACCTATGGGCGCGGGCGTGCGCGCTCGCCAGCGACGACCATGACGAGGCGCGCTACCTGTACACCAACCTGCGCGTGGAGGAGCTGATCGCCGAGCGCAAGGCGAACGGCGAGCCGACCCGGGCGGCCGCCTCGCACGACGACGATGCGCCCTTCGAGCTGTCGCTGGCGCCGGTCGACCCGATGGACGACGCCGAACGGCCGATCTCCTCGTCGCGGACCGGTGTCGATGCGGGTGGCGCCCGGGACGACGCCAGCGCGTTCGACGAGTTGCAGAACCACGATTCGAGTCTTACCAGCACCCCTCGGACCGAGACACGGCTGGAGCTCGACGACTCGGCCGATTTCGGTTTCGAACTCGAGGACATCGACCCGTCCGACGCTCGGACCGTGAAGGCCGCCCGGGTGCCCGCAGGCACCGCGGACCCGCACGACAACACGCTCGACCAGACCCTGGACGATTCGCTGGATCGCGCGCTGAACGAAACCCGAGACGAGTCGCTGGAGCCCTTCCACGAAAATCCGCCGCCGGAGGAAGGCCCGGCGCACGGGGACGAGCACGGGGACGAGCACGGGGACGAGCACGGGGACGAGCGCGACGACGCGTACGGCCACGCCCGCGACGGCGCTGGCGCCGGGCACCAGGGCGCTCACGACCCGTCGGCACTGGACAGCACGATCGTCGACGAGCCGCACTGGCTGGACGATGACACCTTCTTTCAATCCTCGACCCGGGTCTCCCCGGCGCCGGACGATCGTGACGGGGCGCAACCGGACGACTCGTTCGGCGAACCGCTGGACGAGTCGCTCGAGGAGCCGTACCGGCCGCCGGTGGAAGCGGCGCCGGGTGCGCCGGCGAATGCATCGTCCGGCGACGACACCCGGAGCGAGGCACCACGCTCGGCCGAAGCGATCCGCGACCCGATGGCCGATGCACGCGAGCGGGACGCTCTGCTCGCGATTCGCAGCGCCGCGGCCGGCGCGGATGACCAGGATGAGCCGCTGGTCGAGCTAAGCGGCAGCGGACCGGTGTGGGCGCTGTACGAAAACGAGGCGGGAAGCATCGACAAGGTCCGGCGCGGCATCAGCTGGGGCGCGCTGCTGGTCACGCTGCCGTGGCTGCTGTGGCGTGGCCTGATCGGCACGGCACTGGTCTACGCCCTGCTCTGGATCGTCTCGCTGGGCGGTCTGGCGGTGACCGCGCTGGCTTGGTCCGAGGCCGGTCCGGCGGCGCCCGTACTCCTGATCGCGCTGTGCGCAGGTTTCGCCGCGATCGCGCTGACGGGATTGATCGTGCTGCCCTTCCTGCGTGCGAATCGCTGGCGCGAGACGGCCAAGCAACGACGCGGACACCTGCTGCGCGGCGAGGTGCGCGCCCGCAGTGGAGACGAGGCGCTGAGCCGGTTACGGGCGCACGTATCCGGGACTCGGATGGATCATCGCCGGAACGGCCCGACCGGCATCGAGGCGGCACGATGAGGCACCGCTCGCAGATCGAGCCGGCGATCCAGCGCCAAGCCGGACCCATCTCTCTGTTCGCGCACCCGTCGATACAGACCTGACCCGAACGACCGTTACGCCTTCCAAGTCATCGGGAGAATGATGGGTCCTGAACGTGGCCTACCACGTGGACCAACCGCCGTCCGGACGCGGGCGGCACTCGGGGGTGCCGGAATCAGGGAAGATTCCGGCGCAATTTTCCAGCGGTGCCGTGGTGGCAAGCCATGATCGGTGGCAAGCCATGACCGCGGGGGTCACGGGGTGTCGAACAGCAGGCCCCACCGCGACAGGAAGCGCTCGCGTTTCATGTCGTCCAGATACACCAGCAGGCCCGGGCCGAGCGCCACGGGCCGATAGCGGGACACCTGCGCGATCTGGCGGGCGTCGAGCAACGTGCCGCCCGCCAGCGTCCGGCGGACCGTGCGCGCCCGCGGTCCGATCAGGAAATCGACGAAATCCTGCGCACGTTCCACCTGGCTCGCCCGGCGTGGGATCAGCACGGTGCGCTGCAGCACGTGCGTGAAATCGCTCAACGGCACCACGACCACGTCGGCATCCTCCTCCAGCGAGGCCGAAGCGTAGGCGCCCACCACGTTGTAGGCCAGGGCGAGCCGCCCGCGTCGAACATCGTCGATCATGTCGGCGCTGCAGCAGTACAGGCCTGCATCCAGCTCCCCGAACGCCTGCATCAGCGGCCAATAGGCGTCCGACCGCCGCGCATCCTGGGTCGCGAACAGGTAACCCGCTCCCGAACGACGAATGTCGTAGGTACCGATCCGACCGCGAAAGCGCGCCGGATGCTTGCGCAGCAGCTCGATCAGCGCCGTTCGACCCGCCGGCAGGGCCAGTCCGTCGAACGCACGCCGCGAGACCACCAGCGACACCGGTTCCAGCGAGTGCGCGAACAGCTCGCCGCGCCAGGTCGCCCAGTCCGGAAGCGCCTGCACGGCAGCGGAATCGTGAGCGCGGGCGTGACCGTCGTTGACCAGCTTGATCTGCAGGTCCATCGCCGAGGACACCACGACGTCGGCCACCTCGCCACCGGCTGTCACGGCCTCGAACACCGCCCGGCTGGAGGCCACCGTGTAGCGGATCGACACCTCGGGCCGGCGCTGCTGGTAGGCGATCACCAGCGGCTCGAAGTAGGCAAGATCGGTGGTGGAGAGGATGTGCAAGGGGGCGCTGCCCGTGTTCCCGCCCGGCGCGACGAACCATCGCTCGAGCTCGGCGTCCGCCGGCGCGGCAACGGCGATCGTCGCCAGGAGCGCATCGGCCAGCACGACCAGCACGACCAGCACGGCCACCGGCACCACTGCCGGCGCGCCCGGTCGTCGTCGGCCCCCCGGCCGATGCCCGTGCGCCTTCACCGCGAACCGATCGGTGGCAGGTGCAGGCAGGCGCGGGTGCCGACACCGGGCGCCGGCGCGATCGACAGCCAGCCGCCATGCGCGACGGCGACCTGGCCGGCAATCGCCAGCCCCAGCCCGGAACCCACCACATCATCGACGTTGCTGCCGCGCCGGTAGCGCTCGCTGAGGCTTTCGGCACTGCCCCCGCGCAGGCCGCGACCGTGATCGCGCACCGCGACGAGCACCTGGCAGGACTCGTCGAGGCACACCTCCACATCGATCAGCGCTTCGGCGGGCGAGTATTTCAGGGCATTGTCGAGCAGATTGCGCACCGCCACCTCGATCTGGATGCGATCGCCGCTGATCCGGATGTCCGGGCTCAGCCGGGCGCGCAGCGTCAGATCGCGCAGCTCGGCGACAGGCTCCAGGCTGCGGACCAGTCCGGCCACCATCTCGCTGACCGGGACCGGCTCGCGGGCCATGCGCTCGGAGCGGTGCATGACCATGGCATGCTCCAGCAATTGATCGGCCGATCGTGCACTCTCGTCCACGGCGCGCACCAGCGAGCGCAGCGTTGCCCGCACCTCGTCGTCATGACTCTGCCGCATGGCGGCCTCGGCGCGGGTGCGCACCACCGCCAGCGGCGTGCGCACGTGGTGGGCGGCCTCGCCGATGAACGTCTCGGTGCGCTCCAGCGAGGCGTCCAGCCGTCGCATGAACCCATCCAGGGAGCGTCCCAGCGGGATCAACTCGCGCGGCAGCGGGTGCGACAGCGGCGAAAGGTCCTGTGGCCCACGCCGCTCCAGGCTCTCGACCAGCCGTCGCAGCGGTGCGAGGGCTCGCCACACCGCCAGCGCACCGAGCAGCCCGGCCAGCGCGAACGAGGCGATGCCCACCAACGTGGCACGGCCGGCCAGGCGCGCGACGATATCGCGTTGCCGATCCAGCGTCTGCGCCACCAGCGTCATCACCGCGAGCGAGCGCGCGTCGACCGAGACGCGTCGCGACAGCGCCGCGATGCGCACCACCGAGCCCCGGTACACCTCGCTGTAGAACAGCGTCTCGCCCGGCGAGGGCAGTCGCTGCGGCAGGGGCAGATCGTCGTAGCCGGTCAGGGTGCGCGTCTCTAGCACGATCCGGTAGAACACCCGGTCCTCGCTGACCGCACCGAGCATCGCCAGTGCCCCGTAGGGCAGATCCACGCTGACCCCGTTCGCATCGCTGCCCAGCCGCTCGGCGATGGCCTCGGCCGAAGCGGCGAGGATGCCGTCGTGGGTCGCCTCGGAGGCCTCGCCCGACAAGGCGCGAACCGCCACGTAGAGCAGCACCGACGACAGCGCCGCTATCACGGCAAGCTCCAGGATCAGGCGCCGCGCCAGCGAGTTGGAACGAAGGCCGGCACCGCGCGATCGTCCGCTCATCGGCCGCGTTCAACCATCGACCAGCCGGTAGCCGATACCGCGCACGGTCTCGATCCGGGTTGTGGCGGAACCGGCGATGCACTTGCGCAGACGCGCCACGTAGACCTCGATGGCGTTGTCCGAAACCGCTTCCAGCACACCGAACACGTGGTCGTGCAGATCACGCTTGGAGTAGAGGCGGCCGGGCTGTCGGGCCAGGGTCTGCAGCAGGCGCAGCTCACGGTTGCGCAAGGTGGTGACGACGCCGGCGGCGTTCACGGTGGCCCGGTCCGCATCGATCACCAGATCGCCCACCTGCAGCGGCTCGGGGCCACGCCCGTGGCGTCGCAGCACCGCGCGGCAGCGCGCGGCCAGTTCGGCCACGTCGACCGGCTTGGTGATCGTGTCGTCGGCACCGCTGTCCAGCAGACCGATGCGATCGGCGACCGCGCTGCGCGCAGTGACGACGATGATCGGCGTGCCGCCGCCCGCACTCGGGCGGCGGGCCATCGAGCGCGAAGGATCGGTGCCCCGGGGCAGCAGGCTGGCCCCGTCGCCGTCGGGCAGGTGGATGTCGAGCAGGATCAGATCGTAGGCATGCGTCGCGAGCGCGGTGCGTGCCGTGGCCAGGTTCGCGGCGTGGTCGACGCGGTAGCCCTCGGCCACAAGCCCCGCGATGGCACCACGGGCCAGCTCGACATTGTCCTCGATCATCAACAGGCGCATCGACATAGCGTACCTCGACGGCGCATCATCCATGAGCTGTCTTCATGACAGGTTCACGTCAGGTTCACGAATCAGGCTGTGCGCACGGTTCACCCGACCCACTCAAAGGAATACAAGGCATGGCTCACACCTCACTTTCCACGCTGCTGGCGGCACCGCTGCTCGCCTCGGCGCTCCTCACCGTCACCCCGGCACAAGCCGCGGAGTGCATCGCGCCGGCCAGCCCCGGCGGCGGCTGGGACTTCACCTGCCGGGCGATCGGCAAGATCATGTACGACATCGGCGTGGTCGATTCGCCGATCCAGGTCACCAACATGTCCGGCGCCGGCGGCGGCGTGGCCTACTCCACCGTGGTCAACGAGCGCAACGACGACGAGGAGCTGATCATCGCCGCCTCCAGCGCCACCGCCACGCGCCTGGCCCAGAACGCCTACAGCGGCATGACCGCCGACCAGGTGCGCTTCCTGGGCGCGATCGGTGCCGACCCGGGTGTCATCGTGGTCGCCAAGGACTCGCCGTACCGGTCCTTGACCGAGATGCTGGAGGCGATCAAGGAAGATCCCGCCTCGGTGGCCTTCGCCGGCGGCTCGGCGGTCGGCGGCTTCGATCACCTGAAGGTGCTGATGGCGCTGCAGCGCGTCGGCTTCGACGACATCACCAAGGTGCGCTACATCGGTGTAGACAGCGGTGCCGACGCCATCACCCAGACCATCGGCGGCTTCACCCAGGCGATGACCGGCGACATCTCCGAGGTGGTCGGCTTCCTGAAGTCCGGCGACGTGCGCGTGCTCGCCTCGTTCACCGAGGAGCGCCTGAGCGGCGACTTCGCCGACATCCCGACCGCCCGCGAGCAGGGCGTGGACGTGGTGGCGGTCAACTGGCGTGGCCTGTACGTGCCGAAGGACATCTCCGAGGAAACCTATGACAAGTGGGTCGACGGGCTGCAGCAGGTCGCCGACAGCGACGAGTGGGCCGCCCAGAAGGAAGCCAACGGCCTGGCGGACTTCACCAAGGTCGGTGGTGATTTCCAGAGCTACGTCGATGGCGTGATCGGGGAGATCAACACGTTGTCCAAGGAAATCGGCGTCATCCAGTAGGCCCCTTCCGACCCGGCTCGTTCCAT
>Ga0115029_1001596_pt1 | contig 15461 bp, 21 predicted proteins | sample SidtaG_3_FD_87297 | JGI IMG/M metagenome (GOLD analysis project Ga0115029, IMG submission 87297) | Marine algal microbial communities from Sidmouth, United Kingdom - Sidmouth_Asex1 metaG | ecosystem: Host-associated > Algae > Red algae > Unclassified | place: Sidmouth, United Kingdom | collected...
ATCTGAGAGGATCGGATCCCACAGGAAATCCGTTTCCTGTGGCACTCAGCTGCCCTGAGCAGCCCCTCGCCCGTAGCCACACGGCCGGGGTGTCCGGATCCGCCTCCAGTCGGCTTAAGGAGACGCCGCCCGCGGCACTCCCGAACCCTCCCTGGGATCCCCACGTCCGCTGTTTTTCCGCCCTCCCTCCCTCCCACCCCGGGACGGAGAGTGCGCCCCCGTGCGCACAACCCATTGTTTTTCGTACAAGCGAGGACTCTCTTTGTACTTACTCTTTCTTCTGGACGTTTCCGGATTTATGTTTTTTTTCGTCTGCAGCTCAACAACTAAAGACAACGTCACATGGCATCCGCGGGCTCTCTCTCCTCATAGTAGTAACCCAACGTGTACCGCATGGAAATCGACTGAGGCGAGGAAGTCAACTACCGACCCGGCTTCTTCGACTCGAAGGCCCACACGCCGCATGTACTGGTGCACGTTACGTAGGTCGAATCGACTGCCCAACGCGAGGGCGTCCTTCTCGGGGTGGTACCCCCATCAGCGGGTCCACAGGCGTAGCCTGCCGCCGTCTGTGACTTTGTGGCCCACCAAGGCCTCCCAGACGAACTCCTTGCCCGTGTGTTGATGCCCCTCGGAGACCACAATGTCTTGGGGTACCCCGAGGTTCTTCTGGAGCGTCTGTGGATCACCCGGCGAGCCCGGCGCCGCCGTCACGTGGTCACTTCTCACCGTCTCAGGGTTCCCGTCAATGTCCAACGAGAACGTGCCCTCTCCGCGGGACAACACCTTGTACGGCCCGGCCTCGCGGGTCCCGAGCTGATACTCGGTCCGCATGCGGCCATCGACAAAGAGCCGGTCCCCAGCGTGGACGACCTTGTGGACCGGTCGTACGCGGGCGTCGTAGTTCCTCTTGTACCGCCGCTGTGCCAGCGTGAGGGACTTCCGCACCTTGTGGATGAGGTTCCGCAGCCACGTTCGGATGCCCTCGCGGACGGCTGGTGGGCTGCCGTCCGTCTCCTCGGGTGCCACGGAGCTGACGACGCGGTCCACGAAGAGACATCGTACACGCTCGGGAGTGACGAACTCGAGGGGCGCCACCCTGGTGCTCTGCTGCGGTCGGCTGTTGTAGGCCGGCGTCAGTAGTGACACCATATCGTCTTATCGGTCTTGGTGGTCCTCGACGTACGTCCGCAACTGGCCCACGATGGTTCGGTTGTACCGATCCAATTGGCCGTTTGTCTGCGGATGGTACGTCGTGGAGTACCGGTTAGAGACCCCGAGTAGCGAGCAAGCCCCTTGGAAGAACGCGGAGCGGAACTGGAGGCCCTTTTCCGACAACACCGTTGCCGGGGGTCCGTACGCCGCCACTCAGTGGTCCAAGAAGGCTGCCGCGATGATTTCCCCGTCAATCCGCAGAAGGGGGATGGCCCGCGTCATCTTGGAGAAGCGATCCACGATGACCAACAGATGGTCGTTCCCTGCCGTCGTCCGGTGGAGGGGGCCAAGCAGGACCATGCACAGATCCGTCAGGGGCTCCGTCGGGGTGAAGGTCTTGAGGTAGCTTGATTTGCGTGGCTTGCCGACGCGGTTCCTCGCGCACTGCGTGCAGTTGGACACGAAGGCGAAGACGTCTACCACCATTGATTCCCAATAAAACCCCCGTCGCATCGACGTGTACATCTTGTTTGCCCCCGGGTGCCCGGCTTGCAGAGGGTAGTGCTCCCGCATCATCACCCCGTAGCGCATGTGGGTCGGCACGTAGACATGCGCGGCCCCGTTCAGCGGCGCCGTGCGCACCAAAAGGCCGTTCGGATCCTCGTGGAACCGCGACTTGTCGTTGTCTTCCATCGGCCCGCGGACCTCCTAGGACCGTCCGTCCTCCGCCTGCCCCTCGAGGAGCCCGGCGAGCGTCAGGGGGCCTTGGAGTCCCCCCTTGGTATTTGGCGGCAATTGCCACGCGGCCGATGAGTTGCGCAAAGCCAGACACGGAACCGCGTCGTGTACCGCCCCTTCGTCTCCCTCGGGTGTTGAGATGCGTGACATCGTGTCCGCCGCGTGGTATGCCGCCCCGAAGCGCGTCTGTACCACGTTGTCGAGCTCCGCCAGTCGCAACCGCCACTGCGCCAGCCTCTCGTGGGCTTCGTCCATGTGCAGCATCCACTTGAGCGCCGCGTGGTCCTTGCGTAACATGAAACAGGTCCCTTCGACGTAGGAAACGAAGGGAGGGACGCCCACACAAACGCGAGGAACTTCCGCTCCGTCGTGCTGTTGGTCCGCTCCGCCGCGTTGAGGGAGCGGCTCCAACAGCCCACGGGCCGCGTGGATTGATCGGGTTGCTCCTGAAGAAGGACCGCGCCAACCTGCCCCGCGCTTGCGTCCGTGTCCAGCGTGTAGGTCCCTTGTCGCCTCGCCAGGGCAAGGATGGGGGCCTCCGTGAGTCGCCTCTTGAGTTCCTCGAGTGCCCCCAGGGCCTCGTCAGACAGCATCCCCCACCGGTCGGGCCTCTTGGAACTCGTCATGGCGGCCAAGGACCGCGCCTCTTGGGCGGAGTCCTTGACGAACCCTAGATACACGTTACACATACCGAGGAAGCAACGGAGGTACTTCTTGCACCGCGGGGGAGACGCTTCCTTGAGTACGCGGATGTTCTTGTCTTGTACCTTCAGCTCCCCCCGGCCCACGATATGGCCCAAATACTCCACCTCCTCTTGGAACAAGTGGCACTTTTTGGCCTTTAATGAGACACCCGCGACGCGAAGCGCCGTGAAGACCTCCCAAAGGTGTTCCACGTGTTCCCCCGCAGACTGCGTGTAGACGATGATGTCGTCGGGGAACAAGAGGCAGCTCTTCCACTTGAGTCCCCCGAGGATCATGTCGATGGCCCGTTTGAAGGTCGCCGGGGCATTGGAAAGACCGAAGGGAAGGCGGATGTAGCAGTAGGCCCCCTCGTGGCAAAAGAAGGTCGTCTTGTCCCGGTCCTCATCCGCCACGGGGATCTTCCAGTACCCCGAGTTGCAGTCGAGCGTCTAAAACACCTTGGCGTCCCCGAGGAAGTCAATACAATCGTTCATACGTGGCAAAGGGAACACATCCTGACCCGTTACCTCGTTAAGGCGGCGGTGATCTACGCAGAACCGCATCGTCCCGTCGGGTTTCGGGACCAGAACGACCGAAACGGCCCACTCGGCACTCGTGGGCACGATGACCCCGAGGTCCCGTTGGCGTTTCACCTCCTTGGCGACGATGTCCCTCGAAGTATGGCTTGCCCGATAGGGTTGGGCCCGCCGTGGCCGTGCCCCGGGGGTCACCTCGATCCGGTGTGTGGTGACGTCGACCTTGCCAAGTTGTCCCGCCCATAGCGCCTCATATTCCTAGAGCAAGTCGTCCACGTCACCACGAAGCGTGTCGGGGACGCCCTCTCAGTGGACCTCCGGCTTGGGATATGTCTTTTCCGGCGGGTGGGGCGGAGGTTGTCCCTCGTCGATCCCCTCTTCGGCTTGCCTTTCCGTCTTGACCTCCTCGTCGGGCTTGTCACGAGATTTCGCCCCCATTGTTAGGACCGCCCCCAGTTTCTCCTCCTCCTCGACGACGTGCAGCCGTCTATTGTAGGCCGTCGCGGTTCCGATGACGCACCCCTTCGTTGGGTGCACCGGCACGTCCCCGATGTTTGTCAGGTAGAGGGACCACGGGGTGTTGGGGGAGAACTCCGCGACCGCGTTGTGCAACAGTACCTTCCGTCGGCTCATTTTGAAGGCGCGTTCCCGTACCAGGTGGACCCCCTTGACGTTGCATCACATTTGGACCGCCTGGATGCACCGTTGACCAACGGTTACCCCTTGCCGGAGCCGGATAGCCCCAGCCTGCGCTTTCGGCTTTTTTTCTCGGCGAGAAGGCGCGGGCCGCGTGTTCCCCGTCCAGCTTCGCATTGCCACCGTGGACGTGCCGTCGTCCGACTTGATCGTCTGCGTCTTGGGGGAGATGGTGTCCACGTAGTTGCGCTGAAAGTCCCACCCAAGGATGAGCGGTACCCACAGTGCCTTGACCACGAGGAACTCATACTCCATAGCGGCACCCCCGACGTAGATCGTCAGCGACACCTCCGCGTTCACCTTGAGCAGCTGCCCCGAGGCGTCACGCACTTGCGTCCGGGGCGGCGCTCGCAAAGCATACTCGGTCCACCCTTCGGGCAACATATCCGCGCGGTCTACATTTGGCCCGGCGCCAGTGTCGACCACCGCCCTCGTGGGGACGGGGGTCTGCCACGGCGCAAGCTGGTACGACGCGCTAATCTCAAAATTCTGTTTTCGCAAGAGCAACAGCGGCCCCTTGAACCGCGGGCGGTATCGTCCACGACGGCAGGGGCAGCGGGCCGGGACAGGTCACGTCACGGTGACCCCCGGGGAGGCGAACGTGGCGTGGCGGGGGGCGACCGGGGACTTGGGTCGGATAGGGGGGATGGAGGGCGATGGCGATTCGACCCCCCATAGGCGTTTCCCGCCCCGCGGAGCCCCTTGGCCGGGGCTGCCACGGGCGGGACGTCCCCCCCTTTCGTCCGTGTCGTGGGCCGCCGTGTCATCTTCCTCCAGCGAGGAGTAGAGTTGGTTGATCGAAAGGCCTCTAAGCCCCGTCGACGTCTGTCCCTTCCGCGATGATCCCCCGGGTGACCCCCGGATGGCCAACGCCATGATGTCCTTGGCGGCCCGATACTTCCCCGCCACGTACGCCGATAACTGCTGGTAGCTTCGTTGCGCCAAGTTGTACACGAAAGCATCCGCCCGTAGATACTCCGGTAGGCCTTGGATCAGCTGCTTTTTTATCGACCCCTCGTAGTGAATGTTGCCGCAAAGCTCGGAGAGGCTCCGTAGACGTGCCGAGAAGGCACCCACCCCCTCGTTGTCCCCGAGCGCCGCCCGGCTAAGCTTTTTCTGCGCCAGCCCCAAAGAGTTCGGCTCCGCGTAGGTCGACAACAGCGATTTGACCGCCGCGGGAAAGGATCCAAGCGAGCCCCGTCCGCCCGCGATATCTGACCCCGGTACGTTCCGAGTGAACTGCGTCACAGCGTCGCCCGCGAGAAAGCTGGGAATTAGGTACAAAACCATCCCCTCGGACACGTCGTTGTCCTCGCAGGCCTTGATGAACTTCTGCAGCCACGAGAAGACCTTGAGGGGTTCCATCCCGTTGAACATTGGGGTACCTCCGAAGGAGCAAGTCATGTTCTTGGCCGTCCGTCCCATCTTGCGGGCCTGCGACGCCCCGTAGGTCGAGTGGCGGTTCCGTAGGCGGTACGATCGGTAGTCCAGGACGCTCGCGAAGCAATCGTCCGGGTACTCGAGGACCGCCAACTTGCCGGACCCCACCTTGCGCCTCACGTGGTCGTCGTCATTGTCGGTCATCGCTGGCAACAGCGAGGAAGATGAAGACGACGATGACGACGAGGGACTACGGTGACGCCGTGACTTTTCTTCGCTGCGGCTCTTCCGCGTGTCCACTGGAGAATCTTGGCGGGGGGCATCTTGAGCAGAGCCCCTAGGGCTCGCCGCGATGACCAGAGAGACGTCGGCCAATAACGACCCGCGGAACGTCGATAGCGCCGTGTCCGCATCGGCCATCGCCAGAGGCGGCGCCGGATCACGATCTTGATCCCCCAATCCCGTCCGTTCGTCGTGACGTCGAGGGAGAAAGGCATCGGCCCCCGGCGGGACCCGCCGTACCGCTTCGCCCACGAGCTCTGCCAATGGCCGAGGCGGAGTGAAGGGAATCCCTGATCCAGCCGCGGATCCCCCTGATGCAGCGACCGCTGGCGTCACCGCGGATGTACCCGCCGGCATTCCGCTAGCGATCGCGTCCGACTTGGGGATGTCGGGCGGCGACGCGATCGTAGTGGCCGGGCGGTAATCGACGACAGACCGACGCGGGGATCCACGTCGTCTTGAGCTCACAAACCAACAGACGATCGGGGAACCGGCTACCCGGTACGGGCGTGACAACGGCCGGAATCCTCTGCTGCTCCACCAGAAATTGCAGCGGTTCTAAGCACCACCACGTTGGTCCGTCATCTGGCCGAAGTGACCTCTTGATCAGCTTGGTCCGTCGAAGGAACTGCCCCGGAAATCGACGCAGAGCCCAGCCTTCCCCCAACAGGAGGAGAGGATCACGGCAAAGCCCAGGGGAGAATCGTAGTCCAAAGCACAGTTGGTTTTATAAAAGGGCAACGAGGACGGCGTCCCCACCCTCCATAAACCCCTATTAAACCCGAACGCCGGTGGCCAAAGTCGCCACCCCAAATGCGCCAAACCGATAAATCCCTCCAAAGCGAAAAGTTCAAACAAGTGGTAGGGGGGTAGGGAGAACCACTGGGAGAAAGCCCCGCCTTCGACCGAATCCGATCTCCCCGAGATCTGGGCAGATCATTCTCTTGCTGGCCCGGATCGGGATATTTTGGGACGGCCCCCGGGGGTGTGCTGTCCACAGCTGAGGGGCCGCGCTTCTTCAAACTGTAAGACCTCCGACCGCCACAATTGGGTCTGGCCGTGAGGAACCTCCTTCACCTTAGGGGGGCCCCATCGGGATGGACCTGCTTTACCAACCTTCGGGGGGTCCCTTCTGGAGGGATCCGCCTTCCTCACCTCAGATGGACCCCATCGGGAATGACCCGGAGAAACGTACCCCACCTGAGGTGAGGTGGGGCTGTTACGGCCGCGGTAACGTATTTCCGCGGCGCTGGCCGGGCAGCGCGACGTACGCGACGGGCCTCGGCCCGTCGGTCCTCTTCATCCTTTTGTTCTTGGAGGCGTCTACGACAGACGTCCCCCTTCCGCTGGGGATCTTGCACCAGCAGGTCAATTGGCATGCTGGGGGTGTTATGTTCCCGCACATCGGCACGACTCTACCAACCAAGCCTCTTCATATATTGAATTTTCATTTGTCCTTCCGTGTGACTATAACCACACAGGCGACGTAACCTCCGAAGGCGTACGCAGTACTCATTATCTGTTTCATCCGCCGCTTGGGCGGCCCCATGAAACAGGGCATCTGGATCGCTTAGCGACTGCTCATCCGCATATTTGCGTAGGGGCCAATTGATCAGTTCCAAGAAGGAGCTGACCTCTCCACTCCGCCCTCCTTGGAGGGACGGCATAATCGTACACAACGCCCGCTTGACGTCACCCTTAGTGAACTCGGAAAGGAGATACAGGGCCCGGCCCTCCGCCACATCATTGTCGTCACCCGCTTTTACGCAGCGGCTGAGGAATTCTAAGCCGCCTAAGGCGGGCGCCTCATCCCACTCTGCGTCACAGACAAAAGTGGCCGATACATCCTTACGCAGACGGCCTAGGCAGTACGCCATGGTCCGGTCGTACCGGATGTCAATTTTCTCCAAAGCATAAGCTGCGCAATCTAAGACTGCTGCATAGCAATCGTCCGCGGGGAAGATCTGAGGGGGAATCCGACGGCGGGTTTCCCCTCGCAGCTGGTGCCCTAGGGCACGGGTGACCGATCGAAGGGGCACATGGCGGCCCCCATCTTCCCCGAAGTACTCTCCGTCCGAGGAGGAGGAACACATGCGCCGACGCTGGCGCCGGGACCGTCTAGTGGTCCCGAGGGCTGTCCCTATGAGAGACATTCGATCGTATCAGGGGCTTATCAAAGCGTTCAAAGAATCCCGTAGGGCTGCCGATATGGCAGCCGCGTCCTGGGCCCTCGTTCGGGCGCGGTCACCACCTCCAAGAGGAGTTGTCCGGGGTGGGCCGGCGGCTCTCGCTCGCCCGTCATATGGTCCCCATGGTGAACGGGGGACAGATTGGTCCCGCCAACCCGGGGGTAGAGGAGGGGGAGGCGGGAATGCCCCTTCGGCTCCACCCTCCACACCTTGGAGGGGAGGAGGTGGGAATTCCCCTCCACCTACGCCCTCCGCATCTTCGGGGGGAAGAGACAAGAATGCCCCTCCGTCTACACCCCCCGCTCCTTTGGGGGGGAGAGACGGGAATACCCTTCCGCTTGTGCCCCCCGCAACTTCGGGGGGGAAAAGACGGGAATACCCTTCCGTCTCTACCCCCGTCGCTCGGCGCGCCACGCTCTGGCCTGGCGGTGCCGGCGTGACGCTCATGCCGAGGAGGGATCCCTCCGGGGTCCTGAGACATCGAGCCCTCGCTGGCTCCGTCACGGTCGCCCCGTGACGGGTTGCCGGCGCCCGGGGCGCCGGTCTCCGTCACCCCAGTGTGTCCATGGAGGAAAGACTCCGTCCTCCTGCGGAAACAATCAATTGTCAAAGACAATCTCAACAGAACAGGCACACCCAAGGGAAAGACAAAGCACAGCAGAAAGACCACCGTGAGAACTGACACAGGGTAGAATCGACTGATCAGAACGGGCCAAACCCTGTCCCCTGCTGATCTACCAAATGTAGTGGTTTCTGCCCGCAAAGCCGACGGGGTACCGCCGCGTCAGAAGACCCGGCACATGATGCCGAGCGACACATATGAGAAAGAACACAAACGCAAGGTTCTCAGGGCGCAGAGCACACCAGATCGCCGGAATTAACGCAAACGCAACGTTGATTTATTCCAGTACGCACGATGACCTCAAAAAAACTCACATACCCTCAGAAACAAGAAGCAGGACGTGCGCAATCCCGACCCAGGACGAGACGGTCGTAGGAGGGCCGGGGACTGGCGTGCCGAGGTCCCTGATGCGAGGTCCTGGTGGCGCCTGCACCAGATCAAGGGTTCCCCTTCCACTGGAAGAGAGATACGGTCCCTGGATTTAAGCCAGCTTGGACTGAAATTGCCCAATACAACACTAGGGACATATCCCCAGATTTTCAAGTCTCCGATCGAAGTCCTCGTGGGATATCGACAGTGGCCGAAATCTAATCTCGGCCCCGGGCTTTGCCACGGTCAAAAGAGCTTCCACAAGCTTCCAGGCCCCGCTAAGGGGCCCGGATCGAGGGGTCGCGTGGCCCTTTGTCCGTGTCGGGCCCTGTCTCACTCGACCACTGGGGAAGGGGGATGTCAGCCTCGGGGGCGGCTCTAAGCCCCACCTGGCATTCGCCGCAAAGGGGCGCCGCACGACGCTCCCTCCGGGGGCTTTGCGTGTGTTCTCGTGGCCCCTCCCCTGACTCACATCGGGGGGATCGCGTCATCAGAGGAGAGGGGGTTTTCCCCGCAGTTTTGCGGCGAGTGAGCCACCCACAGCGGACTCCAAGCCGGACTCCGGGGGCATCCTTGACCCGCGTGTCTGAGGGGGGGCGGCCTGGTCGGGCCTGCAAAGTGCGGTAGGACGCCATCAAGGCCTGCCTGTTGTACCACCATCGAGGTTGTTACCCCGGAAGAAGAGAAGTAGTGGCCGTCTCATCCGCTCGCGCGAAGCCCGCTATGGGACTCGAGGTCCGTCAAGCCGGGCCTATCGAAACACCAAGACATCGAGACACGATTTACTTGCCGGCGACGACGGTGCCTCCCACAGTCGTCGCCCTTCGTCCTAAGAGGGCGGAAACCGTCGCTCGGGCCCAATTTCTCCAAATGGGAATTGATCTGGGCCGTCACCAACCAATGCATATAATTCCCTCCATACATGTCGAGTTTCGCGAGGCGTTCATTACAGACGAGGTGGAGAAACCGTCTCACGCGCAACGCGCTGCACCCGCCGCGTGGCGCCCGGTTCGCTCGTCGCCTGCCGCGCCCTCTCTGGCGCGCCAGCGCCCTCTCGGGCGCGCCAATCCGGCCTCTTGCGGGGCCCACGTGCCGGGCGGGGCGGATCTGGTACGCTCCCCGGATCGCCCGAGCCGGTCAGCGGGGCCGCCCCCACGTCCTGGTCCCCGCGTCGCCGCCCCGTCGGCCACCACCGCCCCTGGCGTCGCCACATTCCGTCGGGTACCGCGTCCCCCGGCGTTTCCGACGTCCCCGCGGTGGCCCTCTGGCGCATTGGGGGCCCCGTAGTTCTACATCCCGTATTGTATACAAGCAGGCCACAATTGGAAGTGCACATTCATACGAGAAAGTCAGCACAGCATGCCGAGATATGGTGCGCGCACTTGTGGAGCACAACGATCATCGCGGGCACCATATCATGAGAAAGCCACTCATATCACGCCACGATTTTGGAAGAAATCACCATATTATGGTGTTGATGCAAACCGCTGGGCTTGCTCTGAGTGAGTGAGCGACTCGCTTTTATGAAACCCCCTACTGGCGTGGACCTTGTGTGCGACGCGCAAGCACCGCCCATTGCTGGATCTCTGCGGCCACCTCAAAATCTGGACAAGTCTCATCCGACTCATCCGCGTGAATTACCCTCCTTGTATGCCAATGAGGCAGCGAATTCCTCGCACACACCGGTGCAGGAAGCAAGAGCCACGTCACGACAGAACGATTGGTCGCGCGCATCCTGCGGGCCTTGAACGGATCTCCTTTATATGGCAGTATGGTTGGCGCTTACCGAACGTTGCGATTCTGGTTGCCATTTCCCGATCGGTATAGAAACCTACCGATTTCGTAACGATATGTCGGTATTTAAAACATTCGTAAGAACTCGATTTTTGGGATGTGTATGTGCAGCACCACTCGCGTTCGCTCTCTCTCTCACAGGCTGCAAGGGCCACAACATGACACGACCGTACCAACTGCTCGCCTGCGCACTCCAGCCAGCCAGCGCCACGACCTCGACCGAGTCTGACCTGGGCTGGCTTAGACCCGTCCCTTCGCCCCTCCGTCAATGATTCTCCTGCAAGCAAAGCCACGCTCTTGTTTCCTCATGCATCAATGCACACATACCGATACACCATGCCTTGTTGTGACGTTCGTAGAACAATCCTTCAACACCAAGAGCGTCGATTTCCATCGTAGTCCTCCGTAAATCGAACAGAGCTCGGGCCCAAATTTCGTTTTATAAACTATCCAGTGGGCACAAGAGAATCAACCAAAGGTGAATCCGCCAAGAGCAATGTGTAGTCCCTGGCAATGAACCTCGGAAACAGATGATTCTGTGTTTGACAAGCGCACAGGAAAGTAAAAAGAAACTATTGACAGCAATGTCGCACGTCCGGCTGGATTAAGTGCATCGTGGACCACTACAGAACAAGTTCCGGGGCTGCTCTGAGAATCATTCTGGGAGCAGTCCTGGAAACTGCTCTGGAAACTGTCCCAGAGGTGTCCTAGGCAAAAAAGATAGAAATTCTCGCGAAGTTTTCCACATCTGGAACAGAAGCAGTGCGCTCTGCGCCGGATTTCTCACACTGTGGTAGAGAGGTTGTACGCACAGTCGCTTGCATGCAGGGAGCTACGCTTCGCAGGGGAGCAGGCTGTGCACGGACTCGAACTTCGATTGTCTCCGACGGGACGTGTACATTTGCTGAGTTTCTGAAGCTGCTGAGTGGCCCGCTGTGCTACGCGCGTGACTGACGAGAGGAAGCTGAGCTTCCTCTTGTTTCACAAGATTGAGTTCATGATCCCAAATTGATGAAGATGCCAGTTGTTGAATTTCGCCAAGCAAGAGAAACTGCCTCGGAAAATCGTCGGAACGAGCTGCCCGCCAGTAACTGCCGAGACATGGGTGCGTCTGGACCAGGGGTTGTCAGAATTCGGTTTTTTGGCCGTATCCCGCCCAGAATACGGATGTAATCCAGAATATCGCAGAATATTCGTCCATGATTGTCCATTGAATAAAAAAAGAACACCTATGGGATGCTCTGGACGCCACTCAGTCAATCTCCCGAGCTGCTCGGGCAACCTGATATCGGATGTAGCCGTTTTGTTTGCAACTACAGTAGCCTCGGATATCGGATATTTATCCTGACATCCTCTGGTCTGGACTCGAGGGGGTGTCGAACTCCTGGGTCGCGCTTTCACGAAGTGCCGGTCTTCGATCTCGATTTAGGGACTTTTGACACGGCTGCTTGTGTGCAGAGGGTTGGACTCTGCCGAGCTTTCGGCCACGGCGTACGACTGGCTCCATCTGTCGACTCTGTATTGTGCCCTCCAGTGCGCCTTTAAGCCAGACTTGGGCCACGTGAGGCAAAATGTCAAGCTTGAGGATTGCCTGAGAGAGTCAAGAACCCCAACAAGAGGCCGGTCCTGGGGAAGGCCCTGGAAAATTTGAAAACACGACTCATAAATCCCTGGCCTTTAGGACAGGGCGCTCCGAAAAGGTAGTGGTGCACACATGTACTTAGATCACGGGACGTGCTCTCCGTTTCAGAGGTGGCAGTCTGCATTCGTCTCCTCAGGGATCTGAGGGCGCGTCAGTGCTAGAAGGGTCGCGATGATGGAGAAAGCTAATTGTGTTACATGGCTGAGATGGACTGTCCTGCCACGAAAGTCACAGGGCCCGGACGGTGCTTGCCGCCCTGCCCCACACACCGCCAAAAACTGCGCGCGGCGACCGCGCACCGCGACTTCCGGAGTTCGCCGCGGCCGCGATGACGCGCGGGTCGTTGTGCCTACTTTTGTTGCGGCGGCGCGTCCGCGATTGCTGACGCCATCTGGCGGCGCGGCGATGGGCTCCCCGACTCGCGGCGGACGATCCCACCCGCCCGCCCGTGTACCTTGTCGGCCGGCCCGCCCATCATGCTCAGGTGCGCTGCGCGGCGGAGTGACAGCCCCGCCCGTCGGCATCGCGCGACGCTGTCGGGCCGCCGCTGCTGCGGTGGCGGAGGCGGCACCCCTTTCCCCGCCCGACGCCCCCCCCACCACCGCAACGTGGCTGTACGTGCCACTGCGCACGCTCGCGGCCATGAAGCCGGCCGGCGTGCCCGGTATCGATGCGTCGCCGAGCACGCCACCGCCTTGAAGGCCAAGGAATTACACGCACGTGCCTGGAATGATTTTCATGATCGTTCGAGCAGAAGTTCTGCGAACTTGTCCAGAGCGAGCGTGGACCGGATCAAGACGGACCTGGGAGCCGCTCGGTGTACCATTCAGGAACGAGTTTCTCATCAAGCGAAGCCAAATCGGTGGCCTGTTTGGGAGCGAGTTTTGGTTTGATACCCCATGTATTGGCAACTATCCTGTGAAGAGCTCATTATCTTATTCCTGACAACGCCGTTTTTTCACGAGAATCTGTCACAAAGCACGGTGTAGCAAACTGCTCGCCCACTCAGCCGCCAACAATACGACGCAAAGGAAACTTAGTGCCCTGAACGTTGCGCAACTGCCACTCTATCTTTGGAAGATACAGTCTTCCTCCAATGCTGTCCCTCCTGTATGGCGATCGTACGACCAGAAAGTAGCCCACAATTTTCGTGCAGAAGACGATGATCGGGAGCCACCGTCGCAGTTGATTGTACCGTAGAGGCCGGTCGACCACGTTCGTTGCAATCCTTCCCTGGACAAGAACGGAAGCGACGAGAATGGAGAAAGACTGTACCCAAGGACATCATGATATGGCAGTGGGCACGCTTGCTCGGGCAGTGCGGGCCAGCTGGACTGGCGCGGGAGGGTCCGTGTGCCAGACACGGCTGCCTTGTGCGCTCAATATTGTATTTATTACTCACAGAAGTACCGTACCGATATGTACGGACCGCCGAGCGAATGGTTGATAAAGATCATTGATCGGGATACCGACCCTTACCGATTTTGGCAACCGACCAAACTTATTAACATGCCAACCTTACTGGCTAAGGCCACAAAATCCCTACGGGACCGTGCCGCGGCCCGCCTCGCGGTGGTTGCACGCAGGGTGGGCCCCTACTGGGATCAACCTCCGGCGGGACGGCGTGGGGTGCTGCGCAGTGGAGCTTAACTGGGGGTGGGACACAAATGCCATTTCTGGCCATTTGGACCCACATTGGGTTCTGAAATCGGCCTGTGCGGGGTCATATGGGCGGGTTTTTTTTTCAAGCCCATGTGGAATAGCTTTCCGGGCCGACGAGGGTGCATTGCTTTACAACGCTAGAAGCGTCTCAATGCGATGAAGAATGCCCCGCCGTGACCGGCGAACTCATTGCACCGGAAATGCGCTTCACAAGGCCATGTGGAGCCGCCGCAGCACGTTCCTTAGCGACATGTGGGGGACGGCTCTCATACACGATGTGGCGCACCCGTGGCGACCCTTTGGCCTTTTGCGTCTGAGAAATCTCCCCACAGTCAGCCGATTGGCCGGGATGACTCTTGCCCAGATACGTAGGAAGCGTTTCAAGAGACGGATGGACATATGAAGGTATTTTGCCTGTGGACTGGATGCCAGATCAGGAGAAGCCCGTGGAGAGGGACCGTCTTTCTCTGCTTGATGTAGTGCTCATTCACAGTGACGACGACCAGGACCGGGACGAGGGCGCGAATATGGTGGGTGAGGACTTCTGCATGATGACTGCTGACAAGGCTGGCTACAGGGCCGCTTTGCTGCTGGGGCAGCGCGAACCCCGCACGTACAACAGGAAGCTCCCCAGGGCCGACACATTTGCGGCGGCGGTGCGGATCGCAAAGCCCACAAACAAAACTTTCCCGGTCGGCTGTACCTCCGCCTTTGCCGTGCCGACCACCCACACGTGCGTTGGGGGCTGGGGGGGGAAACAGCCGCCGCCGTCGACGTCGCCGTTAGGGACATCACGCACCACCGCGTCGGCTGATTGCGCGAAATCGCCGCCGACGGTGACGGCGCATGCTCCTGGCCGCTCATGCATTCATTGGCCATATCATCCCGGTGTCACTATAGTTTATTGGCTCTGTCGGACTGTCAGGCTCAAAGGCGGTGCGAGATATGCAGCGCCGACGTCCCAAATTGGTGCCCAACACAGTCAATCCACAAGTGTCACCACAAAACCGTGTCCATGTGTGTGGTTTATGGCTCCCCACATGCTTTCCCACATGCTTTCTCGATGTCCACATGACCAGAATGGCCCTTGTGTCCCACCCCCAGTTAAGCGCCACAGCGAGGGGGGCCCCAGCGCGGTGCTCCTCAACCGGGGTAGGACCACAACCCCAGAATTTCCTGTGGAAAGGCGTTGTGGGGTGTTCCCGCATTGTGGGATTGTGGTCCACAATGTGGGTTTGGACCACAAAAGTCTGTTGCAATGCCTGTGGGCAGAGCTAGGGCATGTAAATGAGAGACATCTCCGAAACGGGAACTTCCTGACAGCCGTGAGCAGGTCAACGGAAGAGCACGTGTAGATGACTAGCAGGCCAATGAAAGCTCTCTTCGAGGTTGAACGGTACAATCCTCCATGCTGGAGACATCCTCCTTGAACGCGAGGGCCGGCACGGGAAGGGGGGGGTACCCAGGCGATATTTCTGACTGCGGGAGATTTTCCCCAGGCCGAGGCCGTGTACACCACAACAGGTTACAGCTCTTGCGTCTCTCGCCGGGCCCGCAATGCGGCTATGGCGCAACGCTTTGAAATCCTCTTTTCCGACCCTCCTCGGCCCCCCCTGGCCTCCCCCCCCCCCCCCCCCCCCCGGGGTGGGCCTTTTCACGGTGTTCCCCGCGCGGGGGGCACCCGGGGGGCGTGGTGCCCCCCTTATTTTTGG
>Ga0115029_1001598_pt1 | contig 15454 bp, 14 predicted proteins | sample SidtaG_3_FD_87297 | JGI IMG/M metagenome (GOLD analysis project Ga0115029, IMG submission 87297) | Marine algal microbial communities from Sidmouth, United Kingdom - Sidmouth_Asex1 metaG | ecosystem: Host-associated > Algae > Red algae > Unclassified | place: Sidmouth, United Kingdom | collected...
GAACGTGAACCGGCTGATCCGGCGCACCTGGTGCACCACCAAGCGCATCGATCGGCTGGTGGACCACCTGACGATCTACGCGGACTATCACAACCGGCTGCTGATCAAGCCGGTCGACCGGGCGTTCGAGGAAAAGGTGACGACGGGCGAGGTCTGACTCGGGCCCTTCAGCCGATGACGGTCCGGCCGCTCATCCGCACCTTCGGGGGCCAGTTCACACGGGGTGCCGATACCGCCGGAGCTTGAAGCGGCAGGCAGGTACCCGCAGCTTCCGGTAGCGACCCGGCGCCGATCGAACGGCACCGTCGCGATCCCCCGTCCACCAGATTCCCCGTCTTCATGATTCCTGCCAGCGTCGCATCCGCCCTTTCGAATACCGTGCACCACGTCGCGCGTCGTACCGTTCGCTCGGCCGCGATCGTCGCCTCGCTGTTAGTGCTGCCGTTGTCCGCGCAGGCCGACGAGGTCGGTGAGGTCAGCGTCGACTGGCTGGGCGGCGACATCAAGATCGAGGCGATCGAGGATCCCAAGGTGCAGGGTGTCACCTGTCATGTCTCGTACTTCGATCGCGGCATGATCGACCGCTTGCGCAACGGCGAGATCTTCTCCGATCCGTCCAACTCGTCGATTTCCTGCCGCCAGACCGGACCGATCGTCATCGGCGACATCGAGCGGGACGAGGAGGGCGAGGAGGTGTTCTCGCAGCGCACCTCGCTGGTGCTGAAGAGCCTGAAGGTCACGCGGGTCTACGACGAGGAACACCAGACGCTGGTCTACCTGTCGCACGCGACCGAGGTGAAGGACGGCTCGGCCAAGATGGCGTTGTCCACGGTACCGCTGTTCGGTGAGGATGTGACCTGGGAGGACTGAGTCGAGCGGGTCGCGGGCCGGGCGGTGGGAGCGACCTTCGGCTAGCTCGACAATCCGACGGCCAGCACCGCCCAGCCCGGCAAGGTCAGCAGCCCCAGCATCGACGACTGCGTGACCAGCAACGCCACCGCTGCCCGATCCGCGCCATAGCGCGCGGCCAGCACGTGCGCGGCCGTGGCGGTGGGCAAGGCGGCGAACAGCAGCAGGGTGGCGATCTCGATGCCGCGCAGCTCGAACAGCATTGCGGCGCTCCAGGTACACAGCGGCAGCACCAGCAACCGGATCGTGTGCAAGGCGAGCGCCTGCCGATCCAGCGGCCAAAGCCTGGCACCGGCCAGTGCCGCACCGATCGACAGCAGCACCAGCGGCAACGCGGCGCCCGCCAGGCGTTCAGCGATACCCGCCAGCGGTGCCGGCATCGTCACGCCCGACATCGCCACCGCCAACCCGGCCAGCGAGGCCAGCAGGAACGGATTGGTCGATACTTCGCGCACCAGCTTCCAGGCCGACATCCTCTGTCCGCGGGTCAACCCGACGACCGCGAACACGTTGGCCAGCGGAATCGCGCAGCCGACCACGATCGCCAGCACGCTGGCCGCCGATGCGGGCAGCACGCCGATCGCCACGAATCCCAGCGCGGTGTTGAATCGGTAGGCGTTCTGCAGCCGTCCGCCGAAGTCCAGCGGCGTATCCGGACGCAGTCGACGAGTGGTCAGGCCGAGCAGCAGGCCGGCGCTCAGCACGGCGGCGGCCGACAGGCCCAGCAGCAGCACATCGTCCAGTGCGACCGGTCTGGCGGAGGCGGCGTGGAAGATCAGCGCCGGATACAGCACGTGGTAGGACAGACGGTCGATGCCCTGCCACACCGAAGGGGCGAACCAGCGCGACAGCAGCCAGCCGAGGGCGATCAGCGCAAAGTCCGGCACCAGGGCCAGGGCGACGTTCACGGGGCGACGGGGCAGTCGGTGTGCGGCATGGCGCGCAGTGTGACCGGTCGCGAGCTGATCGAACGCCCGTGTCCGCGGGCGTACCGTTCGACAACGTCTTCCAGGAGCTTGTCCGCACCACACTCGCATCGCACACTTGGCGGCATGATATCGCCATCGCCCCCTGCATTCACCCCCGTCGTGGCCGGTCTGCCGGCGAGTGTGCCGTTCGTCGGTCCCGAGACGCTGGAGCGTCGGCGCGGCGCACCGTTCGCGGCACGCATCGGCGCCAACGAGAGCGCGAGCGGTCCGTCACCGAAAGCGTTCGAGGCGATGCAGGCCGCGTTGCAGGACGACCAGGCGCGCCTGTACGGCGACCCGGAAAGCCATGCGCTGCGCGCCGCCCTGGCCGAGCGGCATGGCGTGGCGATGGACGAGATCGTGGTCGATGCCGGCATCGACTCGCTGCTCGGCGTCACCACCCGGCTGTTCCTGGGCCCCGGGGACGTGGCGGTGACCTCGCTCGGCGCCTACCCGACGTTCTCGTACCACGTCGCCGGCGCGGGCGTCCGGCAGGTGAGCGTGCCGTATCGCGACGATCGCGAGGATACCGCGGCACTGGGCACCGCGGCGGGCGAGCACCGCGCTCAGCTGGTGTACCTGTCCAATCCGGACAATCCGATGGGCACCTGCTGCTCGCGCGAAGCGGTCAGCGCGCTGATCGAGGCCCTGCCATCCGGCTGTCTGCTGTTGCTGGACGAGGCCTACGTCGACTACCTCGACAAGCGCGACGCACTGGCCATCAATCCGCCGATCGATACCTCGAACCCGTGCGTGCTGCGCTACCGCACGTTCTCCAAGGCCTGGGGCATGGCGGGCATGCGCATCGGCTACGCGATCGGACATCGCGAGGTGATCGCGGGTTTCGAGCGGGTGCGCAATCACTTCGGGGTCAACCGGCTCGCGCAGATCGCAGCGCTGGCCTCGTTGCAGGATGACGAACATCTGATGCGGGTGCGTGGCGAGGTGGCGTGCGGGCGCGAACGCCTGCAAGCGCTGGCCCGTCGGCATGACCTGGAGCCGCTGCCATCGGCGACCAACTTCGTCAGCGTCGATACCGGTTCGGCGGCGCGGGCCGATGCCCTGATGCAGGGCCTGCACCGGGCCGGCATCTTCGTGCGCAAGCCGGGCGTCGCACCGTTGGACCGCTGCGTGCGGCTGGGCATCGGTACACCGGAGGAGTTCGAGCGGCTGGAGGCGGTGTTCGCCCGGGTGCTGCACGATGTCGACGAGGCGTAGAGCCGATCGGTCGAGTCTGCGAGGTCGACTCCCGGGTAGTCAGGGTGGCGATGTCGAACGTGCTGCCCCGTTTCGGGAAGCGCCCGGGGTGTCGTTGTCGCATGATCGCTCTCGATCATCACCCGAAGCAGGCTGGATACCATGAGCGATGAGACGAACCGTTGGCAGGCGGTGTGCGTCCGGGATGCGGCGGCCGACGGACGCTTCGTGTACGCGGTCACCAGTACCGGCGTGTTCTGCCACCCGTCCTGCGCGTCCCGGCAGCCGCGTCACGACAACGTGCGCTTCTTCGATCATGCCGCCGAGGCGGTGAAAGCAGGCTTTCGCGCCTGCTTGCGCTGCCGAGCGGATCAGCCGCCACCGGCCGAGCGCCATGCCGCCGAGGTCGAGCGGGCATGCCGGTTGCTGATTGCCGACGATGCGCCCAGCGTGGCGGCGGTCGCCACCGCGCTAGGCGTGGGCCGCCATCACCTGCAGCGTCGCTTTCGCACCGTGACGGGTCTGACCCCCAAGGCCTGGCAGCTGGCCGCACGCCGCGCCGGTCTGCTGGACACCGTGCAGCGCAACGCGCGCCTGATCGATGCCACGCTGGACGGTGGCTACGGCTCGTCGAGTCGTTTCTACACCGATACCGTCGATCGGCTGGGCATGTCGCCCGCCACGCTCAAGCGCGGGGCGCCGGGGGAAATCGTTCGCCACGCGCTGGTCGACAGCTCGCTCGGCCGGGTGATCGTCGCCTGGACCGGACGCGGCCTCTGTCTGATCGCGTTCGGCGAGCACGACGATGAGTTGCGCGACGATCTGCACCGCCGCTTCCCGCGGGCCGATCACCGGGACGATGACGGCGAGGGGCACGATCTGGTGCAGGCGGTGGTGCAGCGCATCGAGCTGCCGCACGGTGCCGCCACGCTGCCGCTGGACATCCGCGGCACGCTGTTCCAGGAGGCGACCTGGCAGGCGTTGCAGCGCATTCCGGTCGGTCGCACGGCCAGCTATGCAGAGGTCGCTACCGCCATCGACCGTCCGGATGCGGCGCGGGCCGTGGCGGCCGCCTGCGCGGCAAATCCGCTGGCGGTGCTGGTGCCCTGTCACCGCGTGGTACGCGCCGACGGCGCGTTGTCCGGCTACCGCTGGGGCGTGCAGCGCAAGGCGGCGTTGCTCAAGCGAGAACGCGGTGAGCGATCAGTGCCCGACGCACCGTCGCGGCTCGTGCACACACCCCCGCCCGACCGGTAGCATCAGCGGGCTGTCCCGCTTCCGTGGAAACCGTGCATGACGACGATCGAACCGCCCGACGCCGCGGCACGCCGCCGGGCGCCCGCCACGATCTGCTACCCATCCGATCGCCTGCCGCCGCCGCACGATCTCGAGTGGCTGGTGCAGTGGCAAGAGTCGTTGACCCCGGTGCGCACGCTGATCATCCCGCCGCGCGAGGCGGCGACCTTCCACGTCGATGCCGGCCAGGCATTTCGCATCCGCTCGGTGGAAGGCCCTCAGGTGGGGGACCTGAACCTGTGGAACGCGCACGATCTCCACGAGCGCTTCTACAGCGGAAAGACCCGCCAGCTGCAAGCCTCGCACCTGACGACAGGCGATCGGCTGTGGGGCAGCCTGCCCGCGTTGCGACCCATGGCGACGATCACGCACGATGCGCTGGCCTGGTACGGCGTGGATGCGGACGGTGCGCGCGTGCACGACGTGATCGGCACGCGCTGCGATCCCTATACCGAGCACCGCATGAGCGGACGCGACTACCACCACTGCTGCCACTCCAACCTGGTGCGCGCGCTGAGCGATGAGCGCGGCCTGTCGCCTGGCGATGCCGAACGCTACGTGCACGACGTCATGAACGTGTTCATGTGCACCGGCTTCACCCACGACACCGGCCAGTACTTCATGAAGGCCAGCCCGGTCCGGCCCGGGGACGCGATCGAGTTCCTGGCCGAGATCGACCTGCTGGGCGCATTGTCGGCCTGCCCTGGCGGGGACTGCGGCAGCAGCCACTCCAGCGACGAGGCCGCCTGCCATCCGTTGCAGGTGGAGATCCTGGCGCCGGACATCGATCTGTTGCAGGACTGGCGGGACAGCGTGCCGAGCGGGTATTCGGGCAGCCATGGTCGTTCCTGAGGCGCAGGTGTCCCGAACCCCTGCGTCAGGATCGGCCGCGTGAGTGCCTCCGAGCGCATCCGCATCGTCGATGTCGACGACTACCTTGCTGCCGAGCGCGATGCCGAGGTGCGCCACGAGTTCTTGGATGGCGAGCTGTTCGCGATGCCGGACGCGAGTCGTGCGCACAACAGCCTGTGTTCCAACTTGGTGGTGACGATCGGTGCGCAGTTGCGCGGTTCCGGTTGTCGGATCGCCTCCTCGGACATGAAGGTGCGAGCGGTCGACAGGCGTCGCTACTACTATCCGGACGTCGTGGTCAGCTGCGCGCCGGTCGACGAGGAGCCCGACGAGTACACCGAGACCCGACCGACGCTGATCGTGGAGGTGCTGTCTTCCTCCACCGCGTCGACGGATCGTCGCGAGAAGCGTCTGGCTTATCAGCAGATCGAAAGTCTGCGTGAACTCTTGCTGATCGCGCAGGACAAGCGCTCGATCGAGCGCTACCGGCGTTGCGAAGATGGTGCCTGGGAGCGGAGCCTCATCGACGGTGCGTGTCCCGATGACGAACGCAGGCTGCGCCTGGAAAGCCTCGAGGTCGTGCTGACGCTGGACGAGGTGTATCTGGGCGTTCGTTGACAGGTTCACGATCTGTCTGATCCCTGTCGCGACCGGCGGGATGCCGAATTCGGGACGTCGCGGTCTTGGTACATGCCGCACGGTCCCGTTCGATCACAGGTTGACATATTGATGCCTGGTTCCCATGCTCTGCTGCATGAGAACGACGATACGGCTGGACGACAGGCTTCTGCGAGAAGCGAAACAGCGCGCGACCGAGTCAGGGGTCACGCTCACCGCGCTTATTGAAGAGTCATTGCGCGAGCGGCTTCAGCGCCGTGGCGATCGAGTGCGCGCAACGACACCGGTTCGGCTGCGAACCTGCGGTGGCAGCGGGCTGCTCCCGGGCGTCGATCTTGACGATGCCGCCTCGCTGCTCGACATCATGGATCGACCGGATTGATCCTTCCGGACGTGAACGTGCTCGTCTACGCTCATCGGGAAGACGCGGTGGGCCATGACGAGTATCGGGACTGGCTAGCGAGCGCCATCAGCGGAGAATCCGCGTACGGAATGAGCGATCTGGTCCTGAGCGGATTTCTCCGGATCGTCACGCACCCACGCATCTTCGCGGTGCCCAGCCCGCTCGAGGACGCACAGGCTTTCTGCGAGCAGGTTCGAGAGCAGCCCAACCGGGTGTCCATATCACCGGGTGCGGGTCATTGGCCGATCTACACGCGACTGCTGCGCGATGCCGGAGCGAGAGGCAACCTCGTACCGGATGCGTTTCTTGCCGCGATGGCCATGGAGCACGGGTGCAAATGGATCACCGCGGACCGCGACTTCGCACGATTCGATGGCCTGCGATGCTCGCATCCGCTTCGACCCGGGAATTGACGAAGTGATGAGCCTTGGCGCCACGTTCACCGCAGAGTGATAGGTTCGACCTGCGTCGATCCGCTCCCCGTCAACGACTCCCCGCCATGACCCCTGCCCACCGCCGCACCCCGCTCGTCGCCCTGCTCGCGCTCGCAGCCCTCGGCTCCACCACGGGAACCACCCACGCCGCCGAGGTCGATCTGCGTCTCATGGAGACGACCGACCTGCACATGTACCTGCTGCCCTACGACTACTACCGCGACGCACCCGACGACAGCGTGGGCCTGGCGCGCACCGCCACGCTGATCCGCGCAGCGCGGGCCGAGGCTGCCAACAGCCTGCTGTTCGACAACGGCGATCTGATCCAGGGCAACCCGCTGGGCGACTGGGTGGCGCGCTCGCGCGGGCTGGCGTTCGGCGAGATCCATCCGGCCTACGAGGCGATGAACCTGCTCGGCTACGACGCGGCCAACGTCGGCAACCACGAGTTCAACTACGGGCTGGAATTCCTGTTGAAGACGCTGTCCGGCGCCGACTTCCCGTACGTGCTGTCGAACGTGTACACGGTCGACGGTGACGATGATCCGGACAACGATCGGCACTACTTCCAGCCGTGGACCCTGCTCGAGCGCACGCTGATCGCGCGCGATGGCTCGGAGCACCCGATACGGGTCGGTGTCATCGGCTTCACACCACCGCAGATCATGACCTGGGACAAGAGCCACCTGCAGGGACGGGTCACGGTGCGCGGCATCGTCGAGACGGCCAAGGCCCTGGTGCCGCAAATGCGCGATGCGGGTGCCGACATCGTGATCGCCATTCCGCACAGCGGCCTGTCCACGGCCACGCCCGACGGACTGCGCGAGAACGCCAGCGCGCAGCTGTCGAAGGTCGACGGCATCGATGCGATCCTGTTCGGTCACGCCCACGCGGTGTTTCCGTCCGAAGCCTACGAAGGATTCCCAGGTGCCGACCTGGAGGCGGGCACGCTGAACGGTGTGCCTGCGGTGATGCCCGGCTTCTGGGGCAGTCACCTGGGGCTGGTGGACCTGACGCTGGACGTCGACGACGACGGGGCGTGGACCGTGACCGGTGGCAGCGGCTCGGTGCGCGCGATCGCCTCGCAGGAAGGGCGCGAGGTGAGCGCGCTGGTCGAATCCCAGCAGGACATCGTCGAGGCGGTCAGCGAATCGCACGAGGGCGCCATCGCCTGGATGGGTGAGGCGGTCGGTACCACCACCGCCCCGATCGACAGCTTCTTCGCCCAGGTGCTGGACGATCCGTCGATCCAGATCGTGACCGATGCGCAAGCCTGGTACGCCAGGAGCACGCTGAAAGGCACCGAGTACGACGGCCTGCCGATCCTGTCGGCCGGTGCGCCGTTCAAGGCCGGCGGCCGCGGCGGTCCGGGCAACTACACCGATCTGGCCGAAGGCGATATCGCGATCCGCAACGTGGCCGACCTGTACGTGTACCCGAACACGCTGCGCATCGTGACGCTGGACGGGGCCGGCGTGCGCGAATGGCTGGAGCGTTCGGCCGGCCAGTTCAACACCATCGACCCGGCGAGCAGCCAGCCGCAGCCGCTGGTGAACCCGGACTTCCCGTCGTACAACTTCGATGTCATCGACGGGGTGGACTACCGCATCGACGTCACGCAGCCCTCACGCTACGACAGCGACGGTGCGCTGGTGGACCCGGACGCGCAGCGCATCGTCGATCTTCGCTACGCGGGCGAGCCGATCGATGATGATCAGCGGTTCGCCATCGTCACCAACAACTACCGCGCCGGCGGCGGTGGCACCTTCCCGGGGCTGGACGGCTCGGCGACGATCGTCGAGGCGCCGCAGACCAACCGCCAGGTGCTGGTGGACTACATCCTCGAATCCGGCACCATCGATCCGGCCGCCGACGGCAACTGGTCGTTCGAACCGGCAGGGCCCGACGTGATCGTCACGCTGGAGTCCTCGCCCGCTGCGCAGGATCGCGCCGCGGATGCCGGGCTGGAGTTCGTCGAGGTGCTGGATTCGGGCTTCGCGCAGTACCGTCTGCCGTTGCGCTGACCCGGCTGGCTGCGGCGCTCAGCTTGCCCGCCGCCGCACGGGACCGGGCTGGGCGGACCAGGCAGTGCGCCTCAGCCCGGCAGGGCCTCGAGCGCATCGTCCAGCGCGATGCGTCCGCCCCGTATCACCCGGGCGGTGATGCCGCCGTGCCCGCGCACCGCGTTGTAGCCGCCCGCGCCGAGCGCCTCCTCCATGCGCGAGCAGGGGTGGCAGGCACCGGTGTGTTCGAGCACCGCCGCGCCCAGCGTGAAGCGCTTGTTCTTCAGGGCCAGCAGGTTGATGCCGCCGATCAGCAGGTTGCGGCGCAGCTCGGACGGTCGCACCGGGCGGCCGAGCACGCCCTCGATCACCGCCAGATGTTCGTGCTGCAGCAGCGTGACCTGGCGCGTGCCGCTGCGGCCCGCGTAGCGATCACCGACCAGGCCGCTGTCCTCGTGCAGCATCGCCTCGTCGACGATCTCCAGCTCGATGCGTCGCGCCGGGCGCAGCCCGATCCAGCGCAGCGTGCCGCGCTGCGGCAGGGTGTCCAGCAACTGTTGCAGCGGTGAAACGGTCGTCACGATCGTTCGGCCACATCGAGATCTCGACGAAAATGCGCTGGTGCAACGCCCCAGTCCGCACGGAAGCGGCGGCTCAGGTGGGCACCGGACGAGAAACCGGTGTCCAGCGCGATGCCGATGCTGCCCGAGTCCTCGATCAGCCTCGCCGCATAGCCCGAACGGGGCCACCAGGTGATCGAGCGGCCGCCCGATCGTTGCCGGCGCACCGGTTCGCGCAGCGATTCCGGGTCAGGATCGTGCAAGACGCCGGCACGCGGCTCCGGCACGCTGTATGACGAATCGATCAAGAGGCCCTTGCCCATGTCCCTGTTCACGCTTGCGCGATTGCGCGCCGCCGCCACGCTGGTGCACGCCGGCATGCCGGCCACGCCACAGTACCGCTGGCCGCTGCTGGAGCAGGCGACCGGTACCGAGACCTGGGTCAAGCACGAGAACCATACGCCCACCGGTGCCTTCAAGATCCGTGGCGGTCTGACCTACATCGATGCGTTGGTGAATCGATCACCGCAGACGCCCGGAATCGTCACCGCCACGCGCGGCAATCACGGCCAGTCGCAGGCTCGGGCGGCGCGGGCGGCCGGGCTGGAGGCGGTGATCGTGGTGCCGCACGGCAATTCGGTAGAGAAGAACGCGGCCATGCGCGGCTTCGGTGCCGAACTGATCGAACACGGGGAGGACTTCGACGCGGCACGGATCGAGGCCGCCCGGCTGGCGGAGCAGCGCCGGTTGCAGCTGGTCCCGGCCTTTCACCCCGACATCGTCATCGGCGTGGCCAGCTACGCGATGGAGCTGTTCACCACCGTCCGGGAACTGCACACCGTGTACGTGCCGATCGGTTGCGGCTCGGGAATCTGCGCACTGATCGCGGTACGCGATGCGCTGGGACTGTCGACACGCATCGTCGGCGTGGTATCCACGGCGGCCGATGCCGCGCGGCAGGCCTTCCGGAGCGGGGCACCGTGCGAGAGCGCGAGCGCGGCCACGTTCGCCGACGGCATGGCGGTGCGAGCGGTGATTCCCGAGGCCTTCCAGATCTACCGCACCGGTGCCGAGCGCATCGTGGCGGTCGATGACGACGAAATCGCCGAAGCCATGCGGGTGCTGTTCCGAACCACCCACAACGTGGCCGAGGGAGCGGGGGCAGCAGCGCTCGCGGCGCTGCTGCAGGAGCGCGAGGCCATGTCGGGCAAGCGCACGGCGGTGATCCTGTGCGGCGGCAACATCGATAGCGGGATGTTCGTCGAGGTGCTGTCGGGACGTACGCCGTCCGTGGGTTGATCGGTGATCGATCGCCGACCGGTCCCGTTCAAGGCGCGATTCGGCGCACGTCGAACCTGCCGGGGCTCCGCTGCCAGATCCCCGGTAGCGAGGTTGGCATGCGCCGGTACCGGTCAACGGCGTCACCGGAACGTCATCGTGGCACCACCGAACTGTGGCAGGCTCGTCGCTCCTCCCGACGATGGTCGACCGCTCCGATGACGACACCACTGCGTCCCTCCCGCCGCCTGATCGCGGTCACGATGCTGCCGGCCGTGCTGCTGGCGAACGCCGCCTTCGCCGCCACGGTCGAGATCGGCCCGCGTCCGATGTGGCTGGCCGACACGTTGCCCGAGGGCGAGCTGCGCGATGCGCTCGCGAACTGCGACATCAGCGACATCGGCCCCTCGCCGTTCTCGATAGGTCACCGGGGTGCACCGTTGCAGTTCCCCGAGCACACGGTCGAGGGTTACACGGCCGCGGCACGCATGGGCGCCGGCATCGTGGAGTGCGATGTCACCTTCACCAAGGATCGGGAACTGGTGTGCCGCCATTCGCAGTGCGACCTGCACACCACCACCGACATCCTCGACACCGATCTTGCAAAAAACTGCAGCGTGCAGCCGGACATGGCCAGCGACACCCCGTTCGCCGAGGTGCAGTGCTGCACCTCCGACATCACGCTGGCCGAGTTCCGAACCCTGGATGCGAAGATGGATGCGGGCGATCCGGAGGCGAAGACGCTGGAGGAGTACCTGAACTCCACCGCCAGCTTTCGCACCGACCTGTACGCCAACCGCGGAACCCTGCTCACGCACGCCGAGAGCATCGCGCTGTTCGACGAGCTGGACGTGGGCATGACGCCGGAGCTCAAGGAAGCACTGGTCGAACTGCCGTTCGACGGTGACTACACGCGTATCGATCAGGCCGATCAGATGCTGCAGGAATACCGTGACGCCGGCATCGACCCGTCACGCGTGTGGCCGCAGTCGTTCGAGAGCGAGGACATCGATCACTGGCTGGCCAGCGCACCGGACTTCGCCGAGCAGGTGGTGCACCTGGACGATCGCTACAACGACGAAGGCTTCGATCACATGGATCCTGCCACCTGGACACCGACCATGCAGGCGTACGCGGATGCCGGCCAGAAATACCTGGCGCCGCCGCTGTGGATGCTGGTCACCACCGACGAGTCCGGTGCCATGGTGCCGTCCGAGTACGCGAAGGCGGCGACCGAGGCGGGGCTGAAGCTGATCGCCTGGTCGCTGGAACGCAGCGGTCCGCTGTCCGACGGCGGTGACTGGTACTACCAGAGCGTCACCGAGGCCACCGATGACGAGTCCGCCACGTTGGTCATGCTCGATGTGCTGGCACGCGATGTCGGTGTCGAGGCGGTGTTCTCCGACTGGCCGGCCACTACCACCTACTACGCGCACTGCCTGCCGGACGTGGTCGCGAAGTAGCTCAGTCGCGACGCGCGGCACCGTCGCGCGTTGCCTCGACCAGTTCCCGGTGGCGCCGCTCGTCCACGCGCGCGTTCCGGTTCTTGTGGGCCACCGTGAAGAAGCCGACCAGGCACACCACCGGCCACAACGCCAGGTTGGCCAGCACCGGCAGGAAGCCGAATGCCATCATCTGCAGCACCGTGAACACGATGCCGGCGATGCCGCTGGAATAGAACAGGCTCAGGCCGGTCATGCCGAACACCAGGTTCAGCAGCAACTGCACGATCTGGGACTTCTTCATGGAGCTCGTCGGTTCGTTCAGGGTGTCGTGAACCCTAACCGAGACGGGCCGTGCGCTCGGTGCTCGCGGTCGAAATTCTCCCGGAGCGAGTCAGGCGCGCTGGTTTCCGCGCTTGATCCACACCTGTGCACCGTCCGCACCCGCGGTGACCTGCAGCGTCGAGCCTGCCGGGGTACGCAGCCAGGAATGTGGCCGCAGTTCGTCGGCTCTTTCGCGAAAGCTGCCGGCCAGCACGAACAGCTCCGCGCCCTCGCCAGCGTCGATCGACAGTATCGCTCCCGGCTCCCAACGTTCCACTTGCACCTGCTCGTGCGCGTCCCGGTACAGCGGCGACGTGCTGACCCCCGGACGGTCGCGTTCGGGCACGCTGCCCAGCCTGTCCAGGTTGGCGTGTACGAAGGTGCGGTCCGACGGATCGAACTGCCACAGCTTCACGAAGATCGTGCAGCCGGGCGCAGAACCCGGTGTGTGCCTGGATCCTGGGGGATTTCGGATGTAGGAGCCGGCCGGCCAGTCGCCGTAGTCGTCCTGGAACACGCCGTCCAGCACGACGAACTCCTCGCCGCCACCGTGCACGTGCGATGAAAACGCGCTGCCGGGCGCGTAGCGCACGATGGTGGTGACGCGTTCGCGCCGTTCGCCGTCCCGTTCGGTCGTCATGCGGTCCAGTCGCCGGCGCTCGACGCCCGGCATCGGCGAGGGCTCCCAGTCGATGTCGCTGCCGTGCATCACCACGCGTTGCGAGAAATCAGCGTTCAGCGGCGGCACGGTTTCGGCGCTGGTGTTCATACCATGTCACGGTCGCTGGATGGAGGCTGCTCGTGGTGCATTGTCGGTCATGTGTCCCATGGTCCGGTACCGATGCGACCATCGACCGGTTCGCCGTTTCGGGTCCGCGGTTTCGGCGCTGGATGGCGTACGGCGCCCGATATCCGGGACCGATCATGTGCCGTCCGTCGATCCCGGTTCAACTGTTAAGAATTGTGCCGATACCCCTGGCTGACGGAAGTCGGAACGTAGAGTGCCGATCTACTGTTCTGACCACCCAGCGCATCAGGATCATGCCGCAAAGACATCACGAACAGGAAGCCCGTGAATCGACCAGCCCGGAACGCGGGTAGCGGCCGTGTCTAGCTTCTACATCGCTCGCCAGCCCATACTGGACACGTCGAGCCACACCTTCGGGTACGAGCTGCTGTTCCGCTCCACCGCGACGAACGCCTATGACGCAAGCGTGGACGGTGACGAGGCGACCGCCCGCGTCCTGGTCAACACCATCGTGGAGGCGGGACTGGATTCGATCGTCGGCCAGGCGCAGGCGTTCGTCAACCTGACCCAGCGATTCCTGGAGAACCCGGAGGTACTCGACCTGCTGACACCGGGGCGCTGCGTGCTGGAGGTGCTGGAGGATGTCGTGGTGACCGACGCTGTGCTGACGGGCGTCAAGGCATTGCACGCCCGGGGGCACACCATCGCGCTGGACGATTTCGTCGATCCGGTGCAGTTCGCGGCGCTCCTGCCGCTGGCCCACTTGATCAAGTACGACATCACCCAGCATTCCATGGAGCAGTTGGCGGCCTATCGGCTCGTGGATGCCGAGGCTGGACGGTTGTCGCTGGCCGAGCGGGTGGAAACGCTCGATCAGTTCGAGGCGCTGAAGTCCTTCGGGTTCCACTACTTCCAGGGCTACTACTTCGCCAAGCCGCAGATCCTCAGCGGTACGAAGATGCCGCAGAACAAGCTGGCCCTGCTGCAATTGCTGGCACAGGTCAACAACAGCGCCAGCACGATCGAGGAGCTGGCCGAGACGTTGAGCCGTGACGTCGCCCTGAGCATCCGGGTGCTGAAGTACGTCAACTCCCCGCTGAGCGGTCTACGCAGCGAGGTGACGTCCATTCGCCACGCGACCCTGCTGCTGGGACGCGAGCCGATACGCAACTGGGTCACGCTGCTCGTCATGGCGGGCGTGGAGGACAAACCACCCGAACTGACGAAGATGGCGCTGACGCGGGCGCGCTTCTGCCAGTTGATGGCGCAGCACCGGGGCCTGGGGGACGAGTCCATGTATTTCACCATCGGGCTGCTTTCCCTGATGGGTGCGTTGATGAACCTGGAGCTTGAAACCGCGCTGGAGGAGGTCTCCATCAGCAGCATCATGCGAACCCAGATCCTCGAGGGCAGCGGTCCGGGTGGCGAGATGCTGCAACTGATCGGCGAGCTCGAGTCCCGCGACCCGGACATCGTGCCCGCCAACGAGGCCGCCGGCCCGATCTACCAGCAGTCCATCCGCTGGTCCGAAGAGACGTTCGGGCTGTTGCTGTGAGCGGGCAAGCGGTCCGGCACGAGTGCCCGGCCCGGGCACTCAGCCTGAACCGGCCCCTGCGTCGAGCACCCGCTCCGCCTCGAAGCAGGCCACCTCGCTCGGTCCCAGCACCCGCCGCGGCGGATAGCGTTGATCGCACTTGTCGACCCGGAACGCACACCGCGGATGGTAGTGGCACCCGCTCGGCGGACTGATCGGGTCCGGCACCTCGCCGCCGTCCGTGGCGTGCACCCGTTCGAACCCGTCCAGCCGCGGCGCGGCATCCAGCAGCATCCGCGTGTACGGATGCGTCGGGCGCTCGAACAGCGCTTCACGTGGTGCGGATTCCACCAACCGTCCCAGGTACAGCACGCCGATCGTGTCGGCCATGAAGCGCACCACCGACAGGTCGTGGGTGATGAACAGATAGGTCAGGTTCAGGTCGCGCTGCAGGTCGCGCATCAGGTTCAGCACCTGGGCCTGCACCGAGACGTCCAGCGCCGAGGTCGGTTCGTCGCACACGATCAGTTCCGGCTCGGAGGCCAGCGCCCGGGCGATGCCGATGCGCTGGCGCTGACCGCCGGAGAATTCGTGCGGGTACTTGGTCGCGTCGGAGGCGGACAGGCCGACCTGTTCGAGCAGTTCACCGACGCGCTTGCCGACCTCGTTGCCCGAGGCCAGACCGAACGTGCGGATCGGCTCGCCGACGATGTCGGCCACGCGCCAGCGCGGGTTCAGACTGGCGTACGGATCCTGGAAGATCATCTGGATGCGTCGGCGCAGCGCGGTCATCGCCGCCGGGCGGGCGTTGGCAGGATCGGTGCCGTCGATGCGCACCGAGCCTGCGCTGGGTGCCAGGAGACCCACCACCATCTTGGCGATCGTGGA